>Ga0268299_1002683_pt1 | contig 19725 bp, 19 predicted proteins | sample NOBtaG_FD_193484 | JGI IMG/M metagenome (GOLD analysis project Ga0268299, IMG submission 193484) | Activated sludge microbial communities from bioreactor in Nijmegen, Gelderland, Netherland - NOB reactor | ecosystem: Engineered > Bioreactor > Aerobic > Activated sludge | place: Netherlands...
AGATTCACACCATCCTCGCCAATGGCGGCGTCGCCAAAGGCGGAAAGCGCATCATGAGCGAAGCCGGATGCCGCAAAGCGCTCGAACTGCAGATCGACGGCACGGATTTGATTTTCGCCGGCCCCGCGCGGTTCGGCATGGGCTTTGGGCTCGCCGGCGGCGCCGTGCCATTCCCGCACCCGAACACGATCTATTGGGGCGGCTACGGCGGCTCTATCGCCATCATCGACATGGATGCGCGCACGACGTTCTCCTACGTCATGAACAAGATGCAGGGCACAACGACCGGCGACATGCGCGGCTTCTCGCTGCTCGGCGCGGCGTGGAGCGCGCTCGCTACCGGCTAGCGGCGATCTCGCGCGCAACGTCCGGCATCACGCGGTCCAAGAGCGCAAGGCATGCGCGGTAGCCTTCCATGCCGAGTTCGTACGGATCGAGAATGCCGCCCTGCGCTCCGTTCGCGACGATCACGGCCGCCGCATGCACGCCCAACGTCGCGCGTACGCGCGACGCCTCATCCTCGCCGACGCAAACAATCCAGCGATAATTCGTTAGGTCGAGATCGCCAATGAACCGGCTCCTGTGGCCGCTGAGGTCGACGCCGCGCTCCTGCATGCACGCGACCGAGCGGTAATTCGCCGGCCGTCCCGCCAGCTCCGGCGTCAAACCGGCGCTCTCAACCGCGTAGGCCGCGCCCAACGCTTCCTGGAGCACGGCCGCCATCATCGGGCTGCGGCTGATATTGCCGACGCACACGCACAGGACCTTATCCATGGCGCGAACCTACCCCTACGCCCCGTGCGTCACCACGCCCGCCTTGCGCGCAAGCGCGGGCGCAGCTATCTCCGCGCGCATGCATCGCCCCGCGATCAAACGCACGATTAAGACCAAATCGGCCAAGATTATCATCTTGGGGCCGATGGCGGTTCGTGCGCGCGCAAGCGCAGCTTAAGCCAGCCATCAGCCCCGAAAGACGGGGCTCGTCATCGCCGCCCCGTCTCCCAAAGCCCACGGAGACTTCGCGCAATGCCTTCCTCTTCTCCCCGCACTGTAGCCGTCGTCGGCGCCACCGGCGCCGTGGGCGCCGAGATGATCAAGTGCCTCGAGAGCCGCGCGTTCCCGGTCAGCAAACTGGTGCCGCTCGCCTCGCCGCGCAGCGCCGGCACGAACGTGCGCTTCAAGGGCCAGGACGTGCGCGTTGAGGCAGTGAGCGCGGATGCGTTCAAGGGCGTCGATTTTGCGCTGTTCGCCGCCAGCTCCGGCGTCTCCAAGGAGTTCGCGCCCGCCGCTGCACGCGCGGGCGTCGTCGTGATCGACAATTCCTCCGCGTTCCGGATGGAGCCGAACATTCCGCTCGTCGTGCCGGAAGTGAACGGCGATGCCCTCAAGCGCCACGAGAACCTGATCGCCAATCCGAACTGCACCGCAGCCCTGATGGTGATGGCGTTGAAGCCCCTGCACGACATCGCGCCCGTCGTGCGCGTGATCGCCTCGACGTACCAAGCCGCTTCCGGCGCGGGCGCGGCGGCGATGCGCGAACTTGAAGATTCCACGCGCGCCTATCTCGATGGGAAGGCGTACGAGCCGAAAGTTCTCCCGCATCCCTACGCGTTCAACCTCTTCAGCCACAACGCCGCGATGAACCCGGATACGGGCTATAATGGCGAGGAAGAAAAGGTGATGGCCGAGGTGCGCAAGCTGATGAACGCACCCGACATCCGCATCGGCATCACCTGCGTGCGCGTGCCCGTGCTGCGGGCGCACGCCGAAGCGCTGACCGTGGAGTTTTCTAAACCGATCTCAGTGCAGCAAGCGCGCGACGCGCTTTCCAAATTCCCGGGCGTGCGGCTCGTGGACGACCGCGCCAAGAATTACTTCCCGATGCCGATCGAAGCGAGCGGCGGCGAGGATGTGCTGGTCGGCCGAATCCGCGAAGACCTTTCCGATCCGGGCGGCAAGAGCCTGTGCCTCTTCCTCAGCGGCGATCAACTGCTGAAAGGCGCGGCGCAGAACGCGGTGCAGATCGCAGAAGCGCTGCTTTAATCCTCGCGCGCCGGGCGCCACGCGGCGATGAACCGCGCGCCCGGGGCTGCGATGTAGGAGCCGGAAACTTCGAACGCGGCCCACGCCGCCGTTGGCATATGTTCGGCGGCGTCGCGCGCGGCTTTGGCGCGCTCGTAGGACGCCTCCACCAGATGCGCGACGAGCGCGTGCATGCCCGGATTGTGCCCGATAACCACGACCGTTTCGCCGGGCGACTCCAGCGCCGCGGCCCAGATCGCTTCGGGCGCGGCGAGGTAGAGCGCAGGCGTCACACGCGCATCGAGCGGCGCGATCGCGGCGAGCGCATCTGCGGCGGTCTCGCGCGTGCGGCGCGCGTCGGAAATCATGGCGAAGTCGGGCTTGAGGCCGGCAGCGGTGATCGCGGCCCCCGCGGCCGCCGCGTCCCGGTGGCCGCGCGCCGTGAGCCCGCGCTGGCGGTCGCTCGGCGCTTCGTGCTCGCGCACGGCCTTGGCGTGGCGGAAGAGGATCACGGTCTTCATGGGCCAAGTCTGAAACACCAGGGCGCCACTTCCAAGGCCTTCCGCTTTTTGCGTCCGGCCGCTTTGGCCTGTAACTGAACGTCACCCTCGGGAAGCTAGATTCGCTGATGTCCGAACAATCCACACTCGCCCAAATCGCCAAGGCTTGGCCGTTCGAGCAGGCGCGCGCCGTGGTCGAGCGATTGAAGAAGCGCCCGAAGGACGTCGTGCTGTTCGAAACCGGCTACGGCCCCTCGGGCCTGCCGCATATCGGCACGTTCGGCGAAGTCGCGCGCACCTCGATGGTGCGCCACGCCTTCCGCGTGCTGACGGACGACAAGATCCCGACGCGCCTCGTCGCCTTCAGCGACGATATGGACGGGATGCGGAAGATTCCGCCCAACGTGCCGAACCGCGAATTGCTCGAGCCGCATATGGGCAAGCCGCTGACGGACGTGCCCGATCCATTCGGCACGCATCCGAGCTTTGCCGCACACAACAATGCGCGCCTGCGGGACTTCCTCGATAGCTTCGGCTTTGAGTACGAATTCCTCTCATCGACCGAGCAATATCGTTCCGGCCGGTTCGACGAGACGCTGCTGAAGATGCTCGATCGTTACGACGCGATCATGGCGATCATGCTGCCGACACTCGGCCCCGATCGCCGCGCCACGTATTCGCCGTTCCTGCCCGTTTCGCCGAAGACCGGCCGCGTGCTGCAGGTCCCCACACTCGCGCGCGATTTCTCCAAGGGCACGATCGTGTTCGAGGACGAAGACGGCGAGAAGACCGAAATCCCCGTCACCGGCGGCAACGTGAAGATCCAATGGAAGCCTGATTGGGCGCTCCGGTGGACCGCGCTCGACGTCGATTACGAAATGGCCGGCAAGGACCTGATCGATAGCGTGAAGGTCAGCTCGCAAATCTGCCGCGCGCTCGGCGGCACGCCGCCGGACGGCTTCAACTACGAGCTCTTCCTCGATGAGAACGGCGAGCGCATTTCAAAGACGCGCGGCAACGGCCTCGCCGTCGAAGAATGGCTGCGTTACGCGCCGCAAGAGAGCCTTTCGCTCTACCAATTCCAAAAGCCGAAGACGGCCAAGCGCCTCTACTTCGATGTGATCCCGAAGGCGGTCGACGAATATCTCGCGCACCTCGAAAGCTATCCAGGCCAAGCGCCGGGCGAGCAGATGGAAAACCCCGTCTGGCACATTCACAACGGCGCCCCGCCCGCGCCGGAAGCGTCCACGCAATTTGCGCCCGCCACCAACGCAGCCGCGACCTCCGCGATCACGTTCGCGCTGCTGCTCAATCTCGTTTCCGCCGCCAACGCCGAGACGAAGGCGCATCTGTGGAAGTTCATCGGCAAGTACGCGCCAGGCGCATCGCCGCAAACGCATCCGCGGCTCGATCAGCTCTGCGGCTTCGCGCTCGCGTATTACGAAGACTTCGTGAAGCCCTCGAAGCGCTTCCGCGCCGCGAGCGAGAAGGAGCGCGCCGCGTTCCTCGATCTCATCGCCAAGCTCGATGCGCTGCCGGCCGATTGCGCGGATGGCGCGCTCATCCAGAACGAAGTGTTCGAAGTCGGCAAGGCGCACGCGTTCGATCCGCTGCGCGATTGGTTCAAGGCGCTCTACGAAGTGCTGCTCGGCCAAGAGCAAGGCCCGCGCTTCGGTTCGTTCGCAGCCATCTTCGGCGTGCGCGAGACCGCAGCCCTGATGCGCCAGGCCCTCGCCGGCGAGCTCGTCAAAGCGGCCTAACGACCGCGCAAAGCGCACGGCGCTAAAGTTCTCCAATAGGCGCCAACATTTACCGTAGCGAGAAAAATTTCCACTTACTCTATTTTAGATTGCGCAACTCAACCGCGAGCGCGTGGCGATTTTCTCGCAATGTAGACTTCACTCTGCGTCAACGAGAAGACGCGGGGCGAGGCAATGGACGGGGGCGCGCATCAACGCCTGCACGCGGCGCACGCGATATCGTGGCGCACCCTGATCGAGCCGGACCGCTCCGCCCACCGGCGTCTCACCTACCCGCAGATGGCGGCGTTCGCGCTCATCGCCGCCGCGCTCATCGCGGCGTTCGCCGCCGATCCCCGCGCAACCGCGATCTGGCTCTCGATCGTCGCCTCGGCCCTGTTCGCCGCCGCCCTGGCGTGGCGCCTGTGTGCGGCCGCCAACGCGCTCGCAACGCCGGCAGCGCCTCTCACCACGAGCGAGGACGCGCCGCCCTACACGATCCTCTGCCCGCTCTACCGCGAAGCGTTCGTGCTCCCCGCGCTCGTCGCCGCGATCGACAAGCTCCACTACCCAAAACAGCACCTGCAAGTGCTGCTCGTGCTCGAGCCCGACGATGAGGAGACGATCGCCGCCGCGCGCGCGCTCAAGCTTGCGCCGCACTACACGATCGTGATCGCGCCGGACGAAGGCCCGCGCACCAAACCGAAGGCGCTCGACGCCGCCCTCGCGCACGCGACCGGCGAATTCTGCACCGTCTACGATGCCGAAGATCGCCCGCACCCGCTGCAATTGCGCGCCGCCGTCGCCGCGTTCGCGCAAGGCGGCCCGCGGCTCGCGTGCGTGCAGGCGCCGCTCGTGATCGACAATGCGCGCGTGAGCTGGATTTCCGCGCAGTTCGCCGCCGAATACGCCGTGCAGTTTGGGCAGATCCTGCCGCTACTCGCGCGCCTTGGCCTGCCGCTGCCGCTAGGCGGCACCAGCAACCATTTCCGCACCCATGCGCTCGTCGCTATCGGCGGCTGGGACGCCCACAACGTCACGGAAGACGCCGACCTCGGCTATCGCCTCGCGCGCCACCGCTACGCCATCGGCGCAATCACGCCGCCGACCTATGAAGAAGCGCCGGTGCGGCTCGGCGCCTGGATCACCCAGCGCACGCGTTGGATCAAAGGCCACATCCAGACCTGGCTTGTGCTGATGCGCAATCCGTGGCGCACGCGCGCCGAGCTTGGGCTTGGCGGGCTCCTGGCGCTCCACGTCGTGCTCGGCGGGGCGATCCTCGCCGCGTTCGCGCACGGGTTCTTCGCCGCGCTCCTCATCTACGCGGCGCTCTCGCCCGAGACGGTGCTGCGCCCAGCGGCTTTCGCACTGACGCTCGCGGGCTACGCCATCGCGCTCTACAGCGGGCTGGTCGGCGCCGCCGCGCAGCGCAACCCGCGCCTCATCGGAGCGGCACTGACGATGCCGCTCTATTGGCCGCTCGCCACCTTCGCGGCCTTCCGCGCGCTGGCCGAGTTCGCGGCGCGCCCGCATTACTGGGCCAAGACCGCGCACGGCGTTTCCGCCCGCACCGAAACGCCCGCCCTGGCCGTCGAGCCCCGCAGGCGCGGCGATGCGCCGACGCCTCGCCAAGCGCGCGCGGCGGCGCCATCTTCCCGGCGGAGCACAGCGCCCGCACGCCGCGTGCGCGCGCCTTCCGCCCGGTAAGCGATCAGGTAGTTTTCGATGATCCAGACGTTCGCGCCGCCGCTCGCGGTGCTTGCCGCTTTCGGCGGCCTCTTCGCCTACGCTTCCTGGCGCGCGGCCAAGCCCGCAGACCCGCTGAACCCGCGCATGATCCCGTGGCGGACGCTCTCCGTGCTCGCAGGTTTCCTCGCGATGCTGGCTCTGATTTATTTGGTCAGTCAGTTCCGTTCCGGCGCCCGTTGAGCCCGGCGCGGGGCCCGTCTAGTACATACCGGAAATACGAAAATACCTTCGGGAGGATCAGTGATGGCGGACGGCGCGGCAGGCCTTGAGGCGTTCCGCAAAGAGACGCGCGCGTGGCTCGAAGCCAATTGCCCGCCCTCGATGCGCACCCCTGGCGGCGATCCCACTGGCGAAGACGACGCTGTCTGGGGCGGCCGCAACGCGACCTACAAAAACCCCGAAGCCAAACTCTGGCTCGACCGGATGGGCGCCAAGGGTTGGACCGCGCCGACATGGCCGAAGGAATATGGCGGCGGCGGTTTGAACGCGGCTGAGAACGCGATTCTGCAAAGCGAGCTTCGCCGCCTCAACGCCCGCCCTGCTCTGCTTTCGTTCGGACTCTGGATGTTCGGGCCGGTGCTGCTTGAGTACGGCAACGAAGAGCAAAAGAAAGAACATCTGCCGAAGATCGTGCGTGGTGAAATCCGCTGGTGCCAAGGCTACAGCGAACCCGGCGCCGGCAGCGATCTCGCAGGCCTGCAAACCAAGTGCGAAGACAAAGGCGACCACTGGCTGATCAACGGCCAAAAAGTCTGGACGAGCTACGCCGACCAAGCCGATTGGTGCTTCTGCCTGGTGCGCACCGACACATCGAAGAAGCACGAAGGCATTTCCTTCGTGCTGATCGACATGACGACGCCCGGTGTCGAAACGCGCCCGATCAAGCTCATCTCCGGCGCCTCGCCATTCTGCGAAACGTTCTTCCAAGATGTGAAAATCCCGAAGAACCAAATGGTCGGCCGGCTCAATGGCGGCTGGGAAATCGCCAAGCGCTTGCTGATGTACGAGCGCACCAACATTTCCGGCTTCGGCTCCGGCGCCGTGATGGGCGTGCAGGACTACGCGAAAAAATACGTCGGCGTCGAAGACGGGCGGCTTGCGGATGAAGATCTCCGTGTGCGCGTCACCGAGCTTAAGATGCGCGAGCGGGCCTATGCGCTCACCTCGCAGCGCGCGGCCGCGGAAGCGAAGGCCGGCCAGAACGTCAGCCACATGGCGTCGATGTTCAAAATGGCGGGCGCGACGCTCAATCAGGATCGCTGCGAGCTGATCGTCGAATGTCTCGGCAACAAGGCGTTTGGCTGGGAGGGCGCCGGGTACGACCCGGTCGAAATCGCGCAGACGCGCGCCTGGCTGCGCTCAAAGGGCAATTCGATTGAAGGCGGCACGACCGAGGTGAACACCAACGTCGTCTCCAAGCGCGTGCTCGGGCTGCCGGATCCGAAGTAATGGCCGCAAGCGTCGCCGAAATCGCCCCGGATGTATTCCGCATCTCAAGCTTCGCGCCGGAGCTTGGGATCGGATTCAACCAATTCCTGGTGCGCGATGAGGAGCCGCTGCTCTACCACACCGGCTTTCGCCGGATGTTCCCCGACACGCTGGCCGCTGCGAAAACGCTGATCGATCCGGCCAAGCTCAAATGGATCGGCTATTCGCATTTCGAGCCGGACGAGTGCGGCGCGCTCAACGAATGGCTCGCGGTTGCGCCAAACGCGACGCCGCTCGCGAGCTTCGTCGGCGCCAACGCGATGCTGTCGGACTATTGCGACACGCCCGCGCGCACGCTCGGCGATGACGAGCGTCTGCAAACAGGATCGAAGCGCTACCGCTTCATCTCCACGCCGCACTTGCCGCACGGTTGGGATTCCAGCTTCCTGTTCGAAGAGACCGGCAGCACGCTGTTCTGCTCGGACCTGTTCTTTCAGCCTGGCGAAACCGCACCATCGACCGAGAGCGATATTCTCGGCCTCGTCGGCGAGGTGATGAAGGCGAGCCTTGCGGGCCCCTTCGCGCACGACCTGCCGTTCACGCCGCAAACCGAAAGCGCGCTCGCGCAGCTCGCGGCGCTGAAGCCCAAGACCCTCGCCGCGATGCACGGCGCCTCGTACCGGGGCGACGGCGCCAAGGCGCTCGCCGATTTTTCGATTGTCGTCCGAGAAGTTCTCGGGTCACATTAAGTCCATAGGGAGAAGACAGATGTTCACGCTCAACGAAGAGCAGCAGATGCTGAAGGACGCCGCCAAGAGCTTCCTTCAAGAGCAGGCGCCGGTGACCCGTTTCCGCAAGATGCGCGACGCCGGCAAGGATGGCTGGGACGAAGCGCTTTGGAAGGAAATGGTCGAGATGGGCTGGACCGGCATCCTCGTGCCGGAAGAATACGGCGGCTCGGGTCTTGGCTATCTCGGCATCGGCGTTGTCCTTGAGGAAGCCGGTCGCACGCTCGCCGCCTCGCCCCTTCTCTCCACCGCGCTAATCGGCGCTTCCGCGCTCGTGCTCGGCGGCAACGACGCGCAAAAGAGCCAGTACCTCCCGAAGATCGTCGATGGCTCGGCCATCTTCGCGCTCGCGGTCGATGAAGGCCCGCACCACAATCCGGCGAAGACCGCGCTCAAGGCCGAGAAGGCCGGCGCCGGCTACAAGCTCACCGGCAAGAAGAGTTACGTCGCCGATGGCCACCTCGCGAACACGCTGATTGTCGCGGCGCGCACCAGCGGCAAGCCGGGCGACACGCAAGGCATCACGCTCTTCCTCGTCCCCGCGGACGCAAAGGGTGTGACGCGCACCACGCTGAAGACCGTCGATAGCCGTGGCGCCGCGGACATCACGTTCCAAGGCGTCGAAGTCGGCGCTGACGCCGTGCTCGGCGGCGCGGATGCTGGCGGCGCGCTCCTCGATCAAGTGCTCGATCGCGCCCGTGTCGGCATCGCGGCCGAAATGCTGGGGCACTCCACGCAGAGCTTCGAAATCACCAACGAATATCTCAAGACGCGCGTGCAGTTCGGCCAGCCGATCGGCTCGTTCCAGGCGCTGCAGCACCGCGCCGCGAAGATGTTCACCGACATCGAGCTCACGCGCTCGTGCGTCATCGCCGCGCTCGATGCGCTCGATGAAAACCGCAACGACGTCGCCGAACTCGCCAGCGTCGCCAAAGCGCGCGCGGGCGATACGGTCCATGTCGTGTCGAACGAGATGGTGCAAATGCACGGCGGCATCGGCATGACCGACGCGCATGACGCTGGCCTCTACCTGAAGCGCGCCCGCGTGCAGGAAGGCCTCTACGGCAGCGCCAGCTTCCATCGCGACCGCTTCGCCACGCTGAACGGCTTCTAAGCCGCCAGCGCCAAGCACAAAAAACGAGAGCGCCGCGGGCCACCGCGGCGCTCTTTGTTTTGCGCTGCGCGGCTACTGCTGCGCCTGTCTTGCCGCGGCGCCTTGCCGGATCATGTGCATCTGGCCGCGTTCTTCAATCTCGAGCGCGAGATCGAAGCTCGCTATCTCGAGCGTCGCATCGAACGTGCGCTTGGATACGCGCAGCGCATCGGGCGATGTCGCGAGCAACTTGCCCGCCAGCGCCGCGCCCGCGTCATCGAGCGCATCGTCCGCCACGACTTGCGCGACGAGCCCCGCCGTCAGCGCCTCTTGCGCCTTCATCGGCTCGCCCGTCAGCAACATCAGCCGCGCGCGGTTCATGCCGATGATCCGCTGCAGCCGCCAGCTCACGCCAAGCTCGCTGCCGCTCAGCCCAATCTTCGTGAATGCCGGATGAAACGCCGCGCTCTCGCCGGCCACGATCAAATCGCTCGCGAGCGCGATCGCGAGCCCGCCGCCCGCCGCCGCGCCCTTCACCAGCGACACCACCGGCTGCGGGCACGCGCGCATCGCTTTCATCAAATCCCGGAGCACCCAATCGCCGTTCGGCCCATCGCGGAGCCGCTCCGGCGTGCCGCCCGCTTTCAAATCCGCGCCTGAGGAAAACGCCCGCCCGGCGCCGCGCAGCACGATCACGCGCGTGGCCGTATCGCGGCGTTTGCTCTCGAAATACGCCAGCAGCGCATCGGCCATCGGCTGGTTGAGCGCGTTCAGCCGGTCTGGCCGGTTCATCGTCACGGTGTCGACGCCCTCCGCCGATTTGACCTCAAGAATATCGCTCATCGCATCCTCCGATTTTGCGCCGATCATGCGCCGCACGCGCAAAGGACGCCAGCGCTTGCGCGTCGCTCCCGCGCGCGCGACGTTACGGCATGTGCAACGAATATCGCTTGAAGCGCACCGCCGAAGGCTGGGCCTGGGTGCACGTCGGCGGCGACGCCGTGATCAAGGACGGCGAGGACGATTTCTTCGACGTCTTCCCGGACCGCATCGCCCCCGTCGTCGCCAAAGCGATGAACGCCGACGTGGCGCGACATGCGCTGGGGCTTTCCCCCGCCAAGCGCCGGCGCGCGCCCGGTCACGAACGTGCGCAACACTGCGTCCGGCTTCTGGCGCAATTGGCTCGAGCCACGCTGGCGCGTCGTCGTGCCATTCGACGAGTTTGTGGAGTTCACGGACGCAACGCCCAAGCGCAAATTCTACTTCAGCACCACCGACAATCAGCCCGCCGCCTTCGCCGGCATCTGGCGCCCGTGGACGGGTGTGCGCGGCACAAAGTCCGCGCCGATTGACGGCGAGCATCTCCTCTACGCCATCCTCACCACCGCGCCGAACGCCGTCGTCGCGCCCATCCACGCCAAAGCGATGCCAGTCCTGCTTGTCGGCGAAGACGAACAGCGCGCCTGGCTCGACGGCAGCGTCGAAGACGCGCTCGCCTTCCAAGCCCGCACCTTCCCACCCGAACGCCTCCGCGCCCGCGAAGCCGTCGCGTCCGACAAAACCGTCGCCGTCGCGCCAGTTAAGCCGGCGCAAGGCGATCTCTTCAGCTAGCAGGCGCTTCTTCCAACGCGCGCGGCGCCGCGAGCAAGCGCGCTTGCTCGGCGCGCGAGCGGTAGAGAAAGTCGTACGGCAGCCCAAGCCGCATGCTCGCCTGGCACGCGGGCGATGATTTCACCGGGATGCGCTCGGCCAACGCGCCGGCGCTCTTCAGCGCCAACGTATCGGCCCACGTCAGATCGTACGCGCGCCCGAGCTTCAGCACATCGCGCACAGACTGAGGCAGCAACGAAACGGAAGCGCGCGCCAGCGCGACGTGCAAAAATTTCGGAATGCTCGGCGCGGCGCGGCCTGACTAAATGATGTCCAGAAACTCCGTGACGATCGGATGCGCTTCAAAGCCCGGCGCAAGGCGCGCGAGCATTGCATCGAAATCCGCCGTCGAGAGAATTGGGTTTTGCGCGCCGTAGAGCCGCCCAACCGTCGCGCCTTCGCGATAGAAGCGATCCTGCTCCGCCAGCGTCAGCGGCGCCACGAACCGTGCGTACGCCGTGCAAAACCCATACGCCGCCGTCGCCGCCACCCAATCGAGCAGCTCCACATCGAGCGCCTGATACGCGCGCCCGCTGGGCGTCTCCCCGCCCACGCGCTTGTGCATGTTCGTCACGCCCGCGATCACACGCTCGGCCGCGTTCTTCGGGCCGTACACGCCGACCATCGCCGCAACGCCCGTGCGCTTGGAACGCCCAATCGGATCGGCCTTGTACGTCGAGTGATCCCACACGCCCGAGCGAATGCGCGGATCGGCGAACTCCAGCAGCACCGCCGCGATCCCGCCAATGCCGAGCGCGATCGGGTTCTTGTAGATGCGCCACTGCATCGAATCGGGCGCGAAAAATGCCGGCGCGCCCGGCGGGTTCGCAAAATCGATCTTCCAGCCCAGATAAGACGTCATCTCGCTCATGGGAGCGATCCTACCGCAGCGCGCCCACGCCCGGAACCTGACGCTTCAACCAGGGCGCCGCTTGCGCCCGCCGCCCATTTTTGGGAAGACCACCCCGCTGCGGGTGTAGTTCAGAGGTAGAACGTCAGCTTCCCAAGCTGAATGTCAGGGGTTCGATTCCCCTCACCCGCTCCAACAATTTCAACACCGTCGTCTCTCCATGATGCGCGCCGGTCACAAAACGTGGAACGCTGCACGTCGTCGTCGACGAGTTTACTCGTTTCACTCCATCGAACGTGTCGATGACGGACAGGTTGCCGTGATTGAGACAAGGCTCCATGAGCATCTCACGGCATCTCGTCCTCGAAGTTCGAGCGCCCAACCAGGCGTTCACGATGCCCACTTGTCCACAAGCGCCCAGAGGAAAGCCAACCCGGTCACGGCGCCGCCGAGGTAAGTGAACAGCCCAGCCGTTGCGAGCAGACGCGCTTGCGTGTCGATTGCCGCGCAATAGGCAGCATAGAGACGCTGAAGGACTGCTTCTGCGTCGTCGCCAAGACCCTTGTCGTCATACTCCTCCCCAATCAGAACGGCGCGGACCGAGAAGCTCGCGGCGACCGCCATGAGCAGCACGCCGACAGCAGTCGTGATCGCAATCGCAGGATCGGCGGTCGCGTCGACGCTCAAGGGAGCTCCGGGTGATGCCGCGATCGGATTAATACCTGCAGCGATAATCAGCCCATTGAACGCAAGCAGCGCGCCGGCTTTCACCGAAAGATCGAGGTCGGCGTGCCTGAGCATCTCAACGTCATGTGCAACAGCGTTTGATGCGCCGCGCGCCTGCTGAAACGCGCGCAGTTTGGCCCGCATAGAAGAGCGGCCAATGCGCCCAGGAACTGCATCGCCCAATTTTGTCCCCTTGGTTTGCAACTTGGAGGCAAAGCACCACGCACGCCGCGCCGCCGGCCAAACTCGGCACGCAACCTATCCCAGGCGATAGCCAAATCCTGGAACAGAATGCACGAGCAGAGGCTGCTGTGGATCATCGCCCAGTTTCTCGCGCAGCTGGCCGACATAGACGCGCAGATACCGGATATCCGCGTCGGGCGAGCCCCACACTGCTTCCAGAAGATGTTCATGTGATACGGGTCGCCCAAGACTAAGTGCGAGTTCGACAAGGAGATCGAACTCCTTTCGGGACAAGCGAATGCTGCGCCCGGCGCGCGCGACCAGCCGGCGCCCCAAGTCGATTTCGAGATCGGCGACTTGGACAACGGGCGGCGCGCCGCGTGTTTGCACGCCGTGGCGCAATGCCGATCTGATGCGCGCGAGCAGCTCAGCCACGCCAAACGGCTTGGTGACGTAGTCGTCGGCGCCGGCGTCGAGCGCGCGCACTTTGGAAGCTTCGCCGTCGCGCGCGGTCAAGACAATGACCGGCGTCAGATTTCCTGCGCGCCGCATTTCCTCCAACAGCGACATGCCGTCTGCGTCGGGAAGCCCAAGATCGAGCACCACGACATCGATCGCCTCTTCGCCAAGCCGCTGGCGTGCAGAAGTCACGCTACCGGACTCACTGACGGCGTAACCTTCAGCCTTCAACGTCGCCGCGAGGGTCACACGCAACGGCTTGTCATCTTCGACAATCAGAACGCGCTGCGCTTCGGCCGTCATGCATCCGTGTCCGCGATCGGGAGTCGCAGGCGTATCACGGCGCCGCTCCGGTCGGAACGGTTGTCGGCTTGGATCGCGCCGCCTTGCGCTTCGATGAAGCCCTTGGCGATCGCAAGCCCAAGTCCTGTGCCGGCCGGGCGCCCATCGCCCTCCACGCCACGCGCGAACTTGTCGAAAAGATGCGTCATCGCCTCTGGCGGCAGCCCCGGCCCCTCATCGAGCACTTCGAGGATCACATTGGCGTTTTCGCGAAATGCGCGCACCAAAACGGTCGATCCGTCCGGCGCATATTTTGCGGCGTTCTCCAGAACGTTGGAGATCACGGCTTCGGCCAGATCGGCGTCGACCAGAACCTTGGGCAGGCCGGTCGAGACATCGCGCGAGATCGTCTTGGCTTGAAGCAAGAGCCGGTTTCGGTCGAGCGCATGCTCCACAAGCGTGGCGACCTCCGCGGGGTGACGGCGCACATGCACGGCGCCCGCGTCGATCCGGCTCATGTTCAGGAGGTTCTCGATGAAGCGCGTCAACCGGCGCACTTCCCCTCCCGCCATCGCCAGCAGTTCTGCGCGCGTCGCCGCGTCGTGGCGGTCACCGAATTGCTCAAGGCTTTCGATCGCGGTGCGGATGGTCGCCAGCGGCGTGCGCAGATCGTGCGATACGGACGCGAGCAGCGTCCCCTTAAGACGCTCGCCCTCGGCCTCGACGCGCGCATCCGCTGCTTCCAGCTGGAAACGTGCGCGGTCGAGCGCGATGCCAGCTTGCGCGGCCAACAAATCCAGCACGCGGCGCTGATCCGGGCTCAGGCGCTCGGCGTCATCGAACGGCCGCACCCCAATCACGCCAACGAAGCCGCGCTCGCCGGGGATGGGCAGAAAGAGCCAACGCGCGCCGTGCAGCGTATCCGATCCGCGCCCTGCTTCCCGCCGTTGCGCAAACGCCCACTTGGCAGCGGCCATATCGTCGGCGCCCAAAATTTCCGGTCCCGGCGCTTCGCCGATTAGTTCCAGATCACCTGTGCGGGCGCCGAGCACGGCAATGCGTGCGAAAAGGAGCCGAGACGCCGTCGCCGCCGTGCTCGCCGCAATCTCGCTCTCCTCCTCCATCCCGACAAGCCCGCGCGCGAACGCCTCCAAATCGTTCGCACGCCGCGCCTGGTTGCGTGCGATCAACGTCTGCGCGCGCACGCGCGCCGAAACGCCGCTGACGGCCAAACCAACCGCAATGAAGAAGAACACAGCGTAGAAGTTCGACGGGTTTGCGATCGTGAAGGTGTGCAGCGGCGGGATGAGGAAAAAGTTGTACGCCAGCGCCGAGACGATCGCCGTATAGATCGAGACCGTCATCCCGTATCGAATCGCAGCCGCGATGATCGCGAGCACGTAGACCAGCGAAATGTTCGGCAGATCGGCCAGCTGATCGATCATCACCGCAAAGCCAGTGGCGATCGCCACGAAAAGTGTGGCGCCGGCGTATCCGCCCGGATCGCCGAACTGCAACGGCGGGAGCGCGGCGCGCTCCTTGCGCCCGGGCTCTTTGTCACGTGGACAAATCTCGATCGCGATGTCGCCCGCGCCGCGCACCAGCCTGCGGATCAACGAACCGCGGACAGCCTCCATCCACATTGGCCGCGACGCGGCGCCGATCACGATGTGCGTGACATTTTGTTCGCGCGCATAGGCGATGATCTCGTCCGCGCGATCGTCCCCGGTCAGCGAACGCGTGGTCGCGCCAAGCTCCTCTGCGAGCCGGAAAGTCGCGAGCAGCGCGTCGCGCGCGTGGCGCGAGCCGTAATTGCCGTCGCCCGTCGCGACGTGAACGACTTCCCAGGGCGCGCGCAGCCGGTCCGCCAGCCTTTTGGCGCGCCGCACCACCGTGAGCGACGCCGGCGTTGCGTCGATGCACGCCAGCACGCGTTCGCTCGCGCCCCACGGCCCCTCGATGCCGTGCTCGGCCATGTGCGCGCGCATCGCCTCATCCACGCGCTCGGCCGCGCGCCGCAGCGCGAGTTCGCGTAGCGCCGTGAGGTTTCCGGCGCTGAAGAAGTTCGCGAGCGCCCGTTGCGCGACCTCCTCGGGATAAATCTTCCCGTCGCGCAGCCGCTGCTGCAGCTCTTCGGCCGTAATGTCGACGACCTCGATCTCATTCGCGAGGTCGAGCACGCTGTCCGGCACAGTCTCCTGCACCTGAACATGCGTGATGCGCGCTACGATGTCGTTGGCGCTTTCGAGGTGCTGGACGTTCATCGTTGAGAAGACATCGATGCCCGCGTCCAGTAGATCTCGTACGTCCATCCAGCGCTTGGGATGGCTCGAGCCTTCAGCGTTACTGTGCGCCAGTTCATCAACGAGCACGATCTTCGGCCGGCGCTTCAGGATCGCTTCAAGGTCCATCTCCTTCAGCGTTTGGCCGCGATAGGAGACTTGACGGCGCGGGACCATTTCGAGCCCCGTGAGCAATTGGCGCGTTTCTTCGCGTCCGTGATGCTCAATTACGCCGATCACAACATCCACGCCTTCGCGCTTCTTGTTGTGCGCCTCGATCAGCATTTCGTAGGTCTTGCCCACGCCGGGCGCGGCGCCGAGGAAAAGCTTTAGCCGGCCACGCCCCTCCCGCGACGCGCTCTTCAAGAGCGCATCCGGCGAGGGGCGCGGCTGATTGGGGTGCGGCATGACTACGACCCAGAGCTCCTCACCTCATCAAGCGCGAGATTGAGCTGGAGCACGTTCACAACCGGTTCACCCAAGAAGCCGAGCAGCGGCCGCTCCGTGTGCCGCGCGACCAATGCAGCGACGTCGGCCTCCGTCATCGCGCGCGCCTTGGCCACGCGCGCGATCTGCACCTGAGCCGCTTCGGGCGAAATATGTGGATCGAGGCCCGAGCCGGAAGCCGTCGCTAGATCGGCTGGCACAGCGCCCGTCACGCCAGCATCGCGCAGACGCGAGACATCTTCTTGCACACGCTCAACCAGCGCGCGGGACGTCGGCCCAAGGTTCGAGCCGGACGACGCGCTCGCGTTGTATCCATCGCCGGCAGCAGACGGGCGCGGCCAGAAATAGCCCTGCTGCGTAAAGCTCTGCCCGATCAGCGCCGAGCCAACGATTTGCCCATCGCGCACGATCAAGCTCCCGTTGGCTTGTGCGGGAAACACCGCTTGCGCGACTCCCGTGATCGCAAGCGGATAGGCGAGACCGAAAATCAGCGTAAAAAGCGCCATCAGCACGAGCGCGGGACGAAGGTGGGACATCGCAATGCGTCCTAAGCCAGACCGATCGCCGAGATGGCGAGGTCGATAAGTTTGATGCCAACGAACGGTGCAACAAGGCCGCCCAATCCGTAGATCGCGAGGTTGCGCGCCAGCAATTGACCAGCGGGCGCCGGGCGATACGGCACGCCGCGCAACGCGAGCGGGATTAGCGCCACGATGATCAACGCGTTGAAAATGATCGCCGCAAGGATCGCGCTGTTATCGCCCGGCCCTTCCGAAAGCCCCATCACATCGAGCCCGGAAAGCTGCGGATAGAGCGCCACGAACATCGCCGGGATGATCGCGAAGTACTTCGCGACGTCGTTCGACACGGAAAAGGTCGTCAGCGCGCCGCGCGTCATCAGCAATTGCTTGCCGATGCCCACGATCTCAATGAGCTTGGTCGGATCGCTGTCGAGGTCGACCATGTTGCCTGCTTCGCGCGCGGCCACCGTACCCGTCTGCATCGCAACACCGACATCCGCTTGCGCGAGCGCGGGCGCATCGTTGGTGCCGTCGCCGCACATCGCGATGAGGCGGCCTTTTGCTTGCTCGCTCCGGATCAGCTCGAGCTTCTTTTCCGGCGTCGCTTGCGCGAGAAAGTCATCGACGCCCGCCTCCGCCGCGATCGCTGCGGCAGTCAGCGGGTTGTCGCCCGTGATCATCACGGTGCGGATGCCCATCTGGCGCAGCTCCGCGAACCGCTCCTTCACGCCGCCCTTCACAATGTCCTTCAGGTAGACGACGCCAAGCGGGCGCCCATCGCGGGCGACTGCGATCGGCGTGCCGCCCGCCTTCGCAACGCGCTCCGCGATCTGGGTCAGCAGCGCCGGCGGCGTCCAGTCCGGGCCGTTCTCGGCCTTCAGGTGATCGATCACCGCGTCCACCGCGCCCTTGCGGATGCGCGAACCGTTCCAATCGGCGCCGCTCATGCGCGTTTGCGCCGTGAATGGAATGAACCGCGCCTTGTGTTGCGCCGGATCGCTGGGGCGCAAGCCGTGGCGATCCTTGGCGAGCACCACGATCGAGCGCCCTTCCGGCGTTTCGTCCGCGAGGCTCGCGAGTTGCGCGGCCTCCGCAAGCTCCTGCTCGGTCACGCCACTCAGCGCGTGAAATTCCGTCGCCTGCCGGTTGCCGAGCGTGATCGTGCCCGTCTTATCGAGCAGCAGCACATCCACATCGCCCGCTGCTTCCACAGCGCGGCCCGACATTGCGAGCACATTGAAGCGCACGAGCCGGTTCATGCCCGCCACGCCAATCGCGGAGACAAGCCCGGCAATCGTCGTCGGAATCAGTGCGATCAGCAGCGCCACGAGAGCGACGCCAGAGACGCCTCCTGGAATGTAAGCCGCGAACGGCGGAACAGCGCCGACCGCGACAACGAACACCAACGAAAGCGCCGCAAGCAAAATCGCGAGTGCGATCTCATTGGGCGTCTTGCGGCGATCGGCGCCTTCGACGAGCGCAATCATCTTGTCGAGGAACGACGAGCCGCGCTCGGCCGTGATCCGCACCACGATGCGGTCAGACAGCACGCGCGTGCCGCCCGTCACCGCCGAGCGATCGCCGCCCGACTCACGGATCACCGGCGCGCTTTCCCCCGTGATCGCGCTCTCATCCACAGTCGCGACGCCATCGATCACTTCGCCATCGCCCGGGATCACATCGCCAGGTTCGCACAACACCAAATCGCCGATCTTGAGCTCCGGCGCCGGCACGTTCTGGAAAGCGGCCGACGCCGCATCCAGCACGCGCTTGGCGACCGTTTCTGTCTGCGTCTTGCGCAAGCTCGCCGCCTGCGCCTTGCCGCGCCCTTCGGCGACGGCTTCGGCGAAGTTCGCGAATAGCACGGTCAGCCACAGCCACAGCGTGATCTGGCCCGAGAACAGCGCATCGCCGGCGTTCGTCAGGTCACGCACCCAGAAGACCGTCGCCAGCACCGCCGCAACAGCCGTCACGAAGATCACCGGATTGCGCGCGAGCCAACGCGGATCGAGCTTCCTGAACGCATCGCCCGCGGCTGGGCCGAGGATCGCCGCGTCGAACACGGAAGGTGTTTGCTTAGGAGTCATGTCCGTTGCCTTAGTAGAGCTCACCGCGCAGCATCGCGAAGTGCTCTGCGACAGGGCCAAGTGTGAGCGCCGGGAAGAACGTCAAACCGCCCATGATCACGATCACCGCGACGAGCAAGCCGATAAAGAGCGGTCCATGCGTCGGGAACGTGCCGGCCGACGGCGGAATCTTCGGCTTCGCCGCAAGCGAACCCGCGACCGCGAGCATCGGCACGATCATCGCGAACCGGCCAAGCAGCATCGTGATCCCAAGCGTCAGATTCCAGAACGGCGTATTGGCGGTGAGCCCCGCAAACGCCGAGCCGTTGTTGGCGCCAGCGGATGTGTAGGCGTAGAGGAGCTCGCTGAACCCGTGCGGACCGGCATCCTGCGGGCCAGCGACGCCGCCCTCCATCGCCGTGCGCCACTCGGGCATCGCGCTGGCGAGTGCGGTGAAACCGAGGATCGCGAATGGCACGACGAGCAAGCTGAGCATTGTCAGCTTCATGTCGCGCGCTTCGATCTTCTTGCCGAGATATTCCGGCGTGCGCCCCACCATCAAGCCCGCCACGAAGACGGCGAGGATGATGTAGAGCAGGATGCCATAGAGCCCCGCGCCCACACCGCCGACGATAACCTCGCCGACTTGCATGTTGAACAGCGGCACGAGCCCGCCGAGCGGCATGAAGCTGTCATGCATCGCGTTCACCGCGCCGCACGACGCGGCCGTCGTGATCACAGCGAACAGGATCGATGTCGCGATCCCAAAGCGCGTTTCCTTGCCTTCCATGTTGCCGCCGGCCGGATCGAGCCCGGCCGCGATCAGCGCCGGGTTGCCCGCCGCTTCGGCCCAGTATGCGACGCCGACGCCGATGACGAACATGACGGCCATCGCACCAAGAATCGCCCAGCCCTGCCGCTCATCGCCGACCATGCGACC
>Ga0268299_1002684_pt1 | contig 19709 bp, 18 predicted proteins | sample NOBtaG_FD_193484 | JGI IMG/M metagenome (GOLD analysis project Ga0268299, IMG submission 193484) | Activated sludge microbial communities from bioreactor in Nijmegen, Gelderland, Netherland - NOB reactor | ecosystem: Engineered > Bioreactor > Aerobic > Activated sludge | place: Netherlands...
CGGGGTGTCGTCGCCCATCTCCTCGACCAGCGCCTTGGCCTGGGCCGACACCGGGTTGTAGGGGTCGTCGTTGATCTCCGAGCCCCGCACGATCGGCATCCACTCGTCGAGCAGGTCGGTCAGCTGGCGGATCATGCGGGTCTTGGCCTGCCCCCGCTCCCCCAGGAAGATGATGTCGTGCCCGGCCAGGACGGCGTGCTCCAGCTGTGGAAGCACGGTGTCCTCGTAGCCCAGCACGCCGGGGAACAACGGCTGGCCTGCCTTGATCTTGGCCACCGCGTTGCGCCGGATCTCTTCTTTCACGGACCGCGAAACCCACTTCGAAGCTCGCAGTGCGCCCAATGTCTGGGGTCGATCAGCCACCGCATGACCCTACCTCTCCCGGCCGGGCGGTGCAGGTTCGCGCTGACCCTAGACTCGACAGATGGATCTGTCGGGCTTGTGGCGGGCGGCGGTGCGGACTCCGCAACTGGAGGCCGCCGGCGTCGACCCCGACCTCGACGACTCGATGTGGGAGACCGTCGGCGTGCCCGGCCACTGGGGCCAGGCCGCGGCTCTGGCCGACGAGCCCGGCCCCGTCATCTACCGCCGCCGCTTCACCCAGGCCCCGCCGCCCGAGGGCCGCCGGGCCTGGCTCCGCTTCGACGGCATCCTGTCGGAAGCCGAGGTTTGGCTCGACGGCCACCTGCTGGGCGATACCGGCGTCTACTTCGCCGCCCACCGCTTCGACATCACCCCGATCCTGGCCAGCCCCGAGCGCACCGGCGACGAGCACCTGCTGGCCGTCGAGGTGGCGTGCGACGGCGACCGCCCCGGCGCCAAGCGGTCGATCACCGGCTCGCTCCAGTCCGGCCCCCTGGCCCCGCCCGGCTCCCCCGGCGGCATCTGGCGCCCGGTCGGCGTCGACACCACCGGCCCCGTCGCCATCCTGCGGGCCCGCCTGCTGTGCGCGCGGGCCACCGAGACCGAGGCCGAGCTGCAGTTCCGGGTGGTGCTCGACGCAGCCGTCGCCGGCCAGATCCGCATCGACACCTCGATCACGGCTCCCGACGGCACCACCGCCGGCGGCGTGGCCCATCACGACGTCGCCTCCGGGGAGAACCGCCTGGAGTGGACGGCCACCGTTCCCCGGCCCCACCTGTGGTGGCCGGCCGCCCTGGGGCCCCAGCCCCGCTACGAGGTGTCGATCGCCCTGCGTTCGCCCGACGGCACGCTGAGCGACCGGCGCCATTGGCGCACCGGCCTGCGCACGGTCGACGTCGACGACTTCCAATGGAAGGTGAACGGGGAGCGCCTGTTCGCCAAGGGCGTGGCCGTCGGTCCCCACAGCCGGTTCCTGGCCATGGCCGATCCCGCGGATCTCCGCCACGAGCTGCAGCTCGCCCGCGACGCCGGGCTGGACCTCATCCGGGTCCATGGCCATGTGAGCCGGCCCGAGCTCTACGACCTGGCCGACGACCTCGGACTGCTCGTCTGGCAGGACCTGCCGCTGGTCGGCAGCTACGCCACCCGCACCCGGGCCACCGCCCGGGCCGTGGCCCGGGCCGCGGTGGACGAGCTGGGTCACCACCCCTCGGTGGCCCTGTGGTGCGCCCACGACGAGCCCAACGGGCCGCCGGTCCCCGTGCCCGACCCAGCCGAGTCGCCCGCTCCCCGCCTGGGCCGGCGCCTGGGCCGGCACCTGGCCCCGAGCTGGAACCGGTCGGTGCTCGACCCGCTCCTGCGCCGGGAGCTGCGCTCGGCCGACCCCACCCGCTCGGTCGTCACCCGGTCGGGCGCCCTGCCCGGTCTGCTCGAGCTGCATGACTCCGATACCCACCTGTGGCTCGGCTGGCGCACCGGCCGCCCCGAAGACCTGGCCGACCTGCTCAAGCGGTGGCCCCGCCTGGCCGCCTTCGTGGGCGCCATCGGCTCCCAGTCGGCCACCGTCGACGACTGGCCGTCGGACGCTCCCACCTGGGCCACGGCCGAACGGGGCGCCTTCGAGCGCTACATCCCCCGCGGGGCCTACGCCGACGGCCAGACCTGGGCCGGCGCCACCCGGGCCTACCAGGCCGACCTGATCCAGGTGCAGATCGAGACGCTGCGCCGCCTCAAGTACGCACCGGCCGGCGGGTTCTGTGTGATGGCACTGGTCGACGCCGAGCCCGACGGCGGGTTCGGTCTGCTCGACCACGACCGCATCCCCAAGCCGGCCTACGACGCCGTGGTGGAGGCGTGCCGGCCCGTCATCGTGGTGGCCGACAGCCCGCCCCCGATCGTCACCCCCGACGAGCAGCTGTCGGTGGCCGTCCACGCCGTGAGCGACCTGCGCCACGAGATCGGCCCGGTGCGGGTGACGGCCCGGGCCCGTCTCCACGACTGGATGGTGGAGCGGCACTGGATCGGCCAGCTCCCGGCCGACAGCTGCGCCTACATCGGCACGCTCGACCTTCGCATCCCGGCCCGCACCGGGGCCCTCACCATCGAGCTGGAGCTGGAGTCGGGCGACCGTTACGTCACCAACCACTACCAGACCGTGGTGATCCCCCCGTCGGAGTCGATGACCCCGGCCTCCCGCCACCGTCCCCGCTGACAGCGATCTCCCGTACACGCCGGGGAGCCGGTTGCCGTGATGCCATCGTGATGGCATGATTGTGGCATGGCAAGGACGCGGCTCAGCACGACGGTCGACCAGACCCTGCTCGCCGATGCCCGCCGCGCTCGCGCCGAGTCGAGCGATGCCGAGCTGATAGATGAGGCCCTGGCTGCGCTGCTCGCACGCGATCGGGCGGCGGAGATCGACGCCGCCTACGCCGCCGCCTACGCCGAGCACCCGCTGGAGGAGCCGGACGAGTGGGGCGACCTTGCGTCGTTCCGCGAGGCGGCCACCCGGTGACGGACCCGCCTCGCCGGGGCGAGGTGTGGTGGTGCGAGCCGCCGGAGATCGGCCGTCGCCCCGTGATCGTGCTGTCGCGCGACGTGGCGATTCCCCGGCTGAGGCGAGCGCTGGTCGCTCCCTGCACCACCACGATCCGAGGTCTTCCGAGCGAGGTGGTCCTGGAGCCGAGCGAGGATCCCGTCCCTCGACACTGCGCCGCAAACCTCGACTCGGTCGAGTCGGTGCCGGTCGGCGTCCTGGTCGAACGGCTCGGTCGCGTCAGCGACGCACGGCTGCGCGAGATCTGCGCCGCGCTCGAGGTCGCGGTCGACTGCCGGTGATTCGGCGCAGCGTCGCCGGCGCGCTGCAGACGCCGTCGCTCCGTCACCGTCCGCTCGACTGATCGCCAGCTCCCGGTCGCCCGACGTTCAGCCCGTGGGCACCGTCCCGTTGTCCACGCGACGCCAAGCCGACCTAACGTGCCGGCAGGACCCGCTCACCGAAGGAGCCCCCATGTCCCGCCGCCGCCTCCGCCGCCTCGCTGGCCTCGTGCCCGTACTGCCGCTCGCCGCCGCCCTGGTGGCGGTGGCGCCCCAGGCTGCCGGCGCCGTACCCGGCGCCACCTCCACGGTGTTCGTGAACGAGATCCACTACGACAACACGGGCACCGACGCCGGGGAGCTGGTGGAGGTGGCGGCTCCGGTGGGCACCGACCTCACCGGCTGGTCGGTGGTGCTCTACAACGGCACCGGCGGGGCGTCGTACGCATCGCTCAGCCTCACCGGCGTGCCGCTGGCCAACCCCAGCGGCGACTACGGCTTCGCCTCGCTGCCCGCCCCCGGGCTCCAGAACGGGGCGCCGGATGGGCTGGCGCTGGTCGACGCGGGCGGCACCGTGGTGCAGTTCCTGAGCTACGAGGGATCGTTCGCCGCCACCGACGGCCCGGCCGTCGGGCAGACCAGCACCGACATCGGCCGCAGCGAGGCCGGCACCGAGCCGCTGGGCCAGAGCCTCCAGCTCAGCGGCACCGGCACCCGGGCCGGCGACTTCACCTGGTCGGGTCCGGTAACGGCCACCGCCGGCGCGGCCAACGGAGCCCAGACCTTCGGACCAGGGGGCCCGATCGACCCCCCGCCACCTCCCCCGCCGCTGGCGATCCGGGCCATCCACGAGGTGCAGGGCAGCGGGCCGTCGGTGGCGATCACAACCACGGTGACCGTGCAGGGCCTGATCACGTCGGTGTTCACCAACAACGACGTCAGGGACGCCTTCTTCGTCCAGGAGGAGGACGCCGACGCCGACGCCGATCCGGCCACCAGCGAAGGCATCTTCGTGTTCTGCCGGGGAGCGTGCCCGGCCACACCCCAGGTGGGCGACGTGATCACCGTGACCGGGGATCCCGAGGAGTTCTTCGGCATGAGCCAGATCGACGTTACCGGCACCGGCGGCTCGATCACCGTGGTGTCGAGCGGCAACCCGCTGCCCACCCCCGTGCCGGTGCCCCTTCCGGCGGCCGGGCCCACCAACGCCGCCGCCACCTTCGAGGCCCAGGAGGGGATGCTCGTCACGTTCCCCGACGCGCTGACCGTCAGCGAGTATTTCGAGTTGGCCCGCTACGGGCAGCTCGTGCTGTCGGCCGGCGGCCGGCCCGAGCAGTTCACCGATGCCAACGCCCCCGATGTTCCCGGCTACACGGCCTTCCGCAGCGAGCTGGCCGCCCGGCGGATCATCCTCGACGACGACAACAACAACCAGAACGACATGGTGAGCGGGCCCCAGAGCAACGAGCCCTACCCCTACCCCTCCCCCGGTCTGAGCACCACCAACCTGGTGCGGGGCGGCGACACGATCACCGGCCTCACCGGCGTGCTGCACTGGTCGTTCGCCGGGCTCACCGGCACCGACGCCTGGCGGGTCCGCCCCGTCACCGGGCAGAGCTACACGTTCACCTCGGCCAACCCCCGCCCGGCCGACCCTCCGACGGTCGGCGGCACCTTGAAGGTGGCGAGCTTCAACGTGCTCAACTACTTCACCACCCTCGAGGTCCCCGGTGCCGTGTGCGGCCCCGCCAACCTGGAGTGCCGGGGCGCCAACACGGCCGAGGAGCTGAGCCGCCAGCGGGCCAAGATCGTGAGCGCCATGGCCCGGATCGACGCCGACGTGCTCGGCCTGATCGAGATCCAGAACGACAGCGGGGCGTCGGTGGCCGATCTGGTGGCCGCCCTCAACGCCGCCACCGCCCCCGGCACCTACGCCTACGTCGACACCGGCACGATCGGCACCGACGCCATCAAGACGGCGTTCGTCTACCGCCCCGCCACGGTGGCCCCGATGGGCCCGTTCACGGTGCTCGACTCCTCCGTCGACCCCCGGTTCATCGACACCCGCAACCGGCTCACCCTGATCCAGACGTTCGAGCAGACCGCCACCGGCGGACGGGTGACGATCGCCCTCAACCACCTCAAGTCCAAGGGCTCGGCCTGCGACGACATCGGCGACCCCGACACCGGCGACGGCCAGGGCAACTGCAACGCCACCCGCACGGCGGCGGCCCAGGCTCTGGCCGACCACCTGGCCACCGACCCCACCGGCAGCGGCGGGGCCGGCGTGCTGATCATGGGCGACCTGAACTCCTACGCCAAGGAGGATCCGATCACGGCCCTGACCGCCGCCGGCTACACCGACCTGCAGGCCGCCTTCGGCGGGGAGAGCGCCTACAGCTACCTGTTCGACGGCCAGCTCGGCTACCTCGACCACGCCCTGGCCGACGCCACCCTCCGGCCCCAGGTGACCGGCACGGCGAGCTGGCACATCAACGCCGACGAGGTGCCGCTGCTCGACTACAACGACGAGCTGCAGACCGCCGGCGAGGCGGCCTTCGAGCGGGAGACGAACGCCCTGCCGCTGTACGAGGCCGACCCCTACCGCTCGTCGGACCACGACCCGGTGCTGATCGGGCTCGACCTGACCCGCCGGCTCAGCTGCGCCGGCGTCACCGGCACCGAGGCTGAACTGCGGGCCATGGGGTACAACGTGATCGTCGGGACCGCCGGCAACGACGTGCTCAACGGCACCATCGGCCGCGACGCCATCTTCGGATTGGGCGGCAACGACACGATCAACGGCCGCCTGGGCGACGACCTGCTGTGTGGAGGCGACGGGAACGACGTGCTCACCGGCGGCGTGGGCGACGACGCCCTCGACGGGGGCGACGGCAACGACACCATCTTCGGCGGGATCGGGGCCGACCGGCTGAGCGGTGGAGCGGGCGACGACGTGCTCGACGGCGAGCTCGGCAACGACACGCTCTCGGGCGGCGACGGCAACGATCGCCTCAGCGGCGGCATCGGCACCGACGTGCTCAACGGCGACGCCGGCGACGACACGATGGCCGGCAACCTCGGCACGGACCGCTGCGACGGCGGCCCCCAGACCACGGCCGACACGGCCGACCGGTCGTGCGAGACCGTCGTCGGCGTGCCGTAACCCGCCCGGCCCCGCCACCCCGACCCTGGCCACCCTTGTGCGGCGGCGGACGCTCGCCTTCCTGATGGAGGAGCTGGCCTCGTCGGCCGATCACCAAGTCAGGCGACGAGCCGGTGCGCCACGCCCACCACCACTCCGCCGCCGATCAGCCAGGCCGAGTTGAGCCTGGTCGAGATGAGCAGGGCGAGCGCGGCGGCGGCCACTGCGGCGGTGACCAGATCGGAGATGGCGGCGTCGACCAGCTCGACGAGCACGCCCGCCATCAGCCCCAACGACGCCGCCACCACCCCGTCGAGGAACGCCCGGGCGGTGGCGTGGGCCCGCATCCAACCGACGATGCGCCCCAGCAACGCCACGAACAGGAACGACGGAGCGAAGATGCCGACCGTGGCCACGGCGGCGCCGGCCCACCCGTCGATCTGCCAGCCGACGAAGGTCGCCGTGGTGAACACCGGCCCCGGGGTCACCTGGCCCACCGATACGGCGTCGAGCAGCTCCTGCTCGCTCAGCCAGCCCAGGTCGGTCACCAGGTTGCGCTGCAGGTAGGCCAGCAGCACATAGCCCGAGCCGTACAGGATGCTGCCGATCTCCAGGAACACCAGGAAGAGTCGCCACAGCGATGGTGTGGCGGGGTCCGCACCCGGTTCGCCACCGGCGAGCAGCAGCACCAGGGGCGCCCGCCCCGGCCGCAGCCGGCGGCGGTTGGCCCACAGGGCGGCGGCGGTGCCCGCCGCCACCAGCAGGACGAGCTCGTGGACCCCGGCCAGGAACCCGGCGAGGGCGGCCATCGCCGCCACCGCGCCCACCGGCGACACGAGCGCCACCCGACCCAGCCCCACCAGGGCGTGGCCGACGATGGCGATGATCACCGGGAGCACGCCGTAGCGCAGGTCCACCAACGCCGGATCGGTCCCGTGGCGCTCGTAGAGCCAGGCCAGCACCCCCACGATCAAGACCGCCGGTGCGATGAAGCCGAGGCCGGCCACCACCAGGCCCCGGCCGCCGGCCCGCCGGTGGCCGAGGTGGATGGCCAGCTCGGTCGAGTTGGGGCCGGGGATCAGGTTGGTGGCCCCCACCAGATCGAGGAACTCGGCGTCGTCGAGCCAGCCTCGTCGGCGCACGACCTCGTCGCGCATGAGGGCGATGTGGGCCGCCGGGCCGCCGAAGCCGATCACCCCCAACCGGAGGAACAGCCGGGCGACCTCGGCCAGCCGACCCGGCTCCCCGTCCATGCTCAGGACCCTATCCGGCCCCCGTCGTTGCGGGCGATGACCACCGTGGCCGGCCGGGGAGCGAGTCGAATCTGCGCGGGGCGAGGGAACAGCCGATGAACAAACGACCCGACCCTCTGGCCTACGATGGTCCGAACGCCGACAGGGCGTCGTGCGCGGAGGGTTCGATCTGGGAGCTGGATGTTCAGCCCAACGGCGAGATCATCGGTCGGTACCAGCTGGCCCCGGACGTTACCTGACCCCGGGATCGGGTAGCCCGGTGGTGATGCCACCGGAGACGAAGGCCGGTCGGGCGGTCAACGAGGTCAGGTTCTTCGTGCCAGGCCCGGGGCCGACGCTGGCCGAGGCCCGTCACCGTCGGCGGCGCGACCGGTACCACCTCGGCTCGCTGACGACAGAGCGGTCGTTCAAGCTCCGCGGTTCCGGACGCAAGGGTGAGCTGAAGGTGCTCACCGGTCGGGGCCCCGAGCTCCAGGTGGCCGACCTGGTGACCGGTCAGGCCGAGCAGTGGGCCAAGTTCGGCGTCCGGCTGGCCACCACGCCCGACGGCTGGATCGAGCTGGCCAAGGAGATCTGGCGGGCCGGCCCGGTGGAGGTCACCTCGATCAGCAGCGACCTCGGCCACTGGTGGACCCTGGCGGTGCAGCTGGGCGATTCGGCCTGCCCCCCGATCCCCCCGGAGCTCGCTCGTCACCTGGCCGAGCACCGCGCCGAGCTCCAGTGCCGGTCCTACGCCGCCTGGCTGGTGGCATCCCTCGGTCTCGATCCGCCGCCCGGCTGAGGCCCGGCCGGCCACGCCACCGACCTCTGCAGGATTTTCCCGAGACCCTGTCGAATTCTGCCGGGCATGCGCGTCGTGGTTGAGAGGCTGGCGAGGACCGCCGGCACGGAGCAAAGGAGTCCGACCATGAAGTACTTCGTTCTGCTCGCCGGCTACGGCGAGATGCCGGGCTGGGACGAACTGACCCCGGAGGAACAGGAAGCGGGGATGGGCAAGCACGTGGCGTTCGACGAGGCGTGCGCCGCTCGGGACGGTGTGGAGATCGTCAGCGCCGAGGCACTGGGCGACGGCTCGACAGCGACGACGTTGAGGACCCGGGGCGGCGAGATGACCGTGACAGACGGTCCATTCGCCGAGGCGGCCGAGCAGATCGGCGGCTACTACTTGTTGGACGCTCCCGACCTCGACACCGTGATCGAGCTCTGCCGGATCCTGCCTGCCTATGACATCGACATCCGACCGGCCCTCGACACCCCCTGAGCTTGCGGTCGATGCGGCCTACCGCGCCGATTGGGGGCGGCTGCTGTCGCTTCTGGTGGCCCGCACGAGGCGCCTCGACCTGGTGGAGGACGCCCTGAGCGAGGCGTTCGCCCGGGCGGCAACGCGCTGGCCGGCGGACGGGGTCCCCACCGATCCGGCCGGATGGCTGTACACCACGGCCTACCGGCAGATCGTGGGGAGGCTGCGGGCAGAGGCGATGGCAGGGCGCAAGGCGCCGCTCCTCGCGATCCGGCCGGGTTGGCAGCCCGACGACGACGCCGGTGACCGGCTGGCCGACGAACGCCTGCACCTCATCCTGTTGTGCTGCCACCCGGCGTTGTCGAAGGAGTCACAATCGGCGCTGGCGCTTCGCCTGGTGATCGGCACCCCGACCGATCAGATCGCCCGCCTGTTCCTGGTCCCGATAACGACGATGGCGGCGCGCCTCACCCGGGCGAAGAAGAAGATCGTGGCGGCCGGCATACCCCTCGGGGCTCCGGTCTCCGATGAGCTCGCCACACGCCTCGACGAGGTCTGCCGGACGATCTACCTCGCCTTCACCGCGGGCTATGCGCCCGGGTCAGGGCCCGATCTCCTCCGTGCCGACCTGGCGGGAGAGGCGGTGCATCTCGCCGACATGCTCCACGAGGTCGCACTGGCCGCACCACAGGTGACCGCCCTGCGGGCGCTTCTCCTGCTGCAGCACTCGCGACGAGATGCGCGGGTACGCCATGGTCAGCTGGTCACCCTGGCCGACCAGGACCGCGCGGCGTGGCATGACGACGAGATCAGGGTCGGCCTCGATCTTCTCGAGGGCCTCGAAGCCGCCGACGGGTACGCGGAGGAGCTTCGGCTGCAAGCACTGATCGCCGCAGCGCACGCCACCGCGCCCTCGGCGGACGAGACCGACTGGGAGCGCATCGTGGGCCTGTACGAGGCGCTCGAGGCGTTGACCGGGTCGGCGATCGTGCGCCTCAACCGGGCGGTTGCGGTGGCCGAGGCTCAGACCCCTCAGGCCGGCCTGGCCGTGCTGGCCGAGGTCGCCGACGTGCTCCACAACCACCATCGGTTCGCCGCCGTCTGCGGCGAGCTGGCAAAGCGGGCCGGCGACATCGGCCTCGCCATCGCCTCCTACCAGGCTGCGATCGAGCGGTGTGACAACGAGGCGGAGCGGGCGTACCTCCGCTCGCGACTGGCGCAGATCGGCGGACAGGGGAGGCCGCCTGAACGGACGGGTGTCAACCAGATGGGCTGAGCCAGCCGGTGTGACGGCTGAGCCGTTTGTAGTGGCGGTGCCAGCCGTCGGCTTTCGACACGGCGTCGTCGGCGAAGGCCTGGGCCAGTCGGCCGGCGGCGAACGCCGCCGGGCCCTTCAGGGCCGAGGCGTGGGCCTCCAGCCATTGGCCGGCCACCACGTAGTCGTGCTGGTCGCCCAGCTCGGTCTGGATGGCCGCCGCGTGGCGTGCGAAGTACCCCGCCTCCTTGGGGGCCGCCGGCCGCACCGCCTCGGCGGCGTACCGCACCCGCTTGGCCAGGATCCGGGTGCGGTGGAGGGCCTCGTCGGCCGGCGGGTCGTCGAGCCGGCGAACGTGCCGGCGGAGCTTCCGCCAGCTCTTGTCCACCAGGGGCGGCAGCACCGCGGCCGCCGGTCCCTCGGCCTCGGCCCGCAGGGGCGGCGCGGCCGCCAGGTCCACCAGGGCGGCGAGCAGGGCCAGGCACCGGGTGCCGACCAGCTCGCCCGTCACCGCCGCCAGGGCCGCCTTGCGCTCCCGTTCCAGTAGGCGCAGCACGTCGGCGGTTGCCTCGGCGTCGATCTCGGGGTGGAGGCTGAGGCGCCGCCGGAGCTGTTCGCCCAGCACGTCGGCGTCACGGACCTTGCCCAGCTCGCCGCCCAGCCACGACAGCTCGTCCCGCAGCCCCTCGATCGGCGCTTCGTCGAGCAGGGCCCCGAACGTCCGCAGGTCGGACCGGAGGCGGCGGATCGCCACCCGGGACTGGTGCACCCCTTCCGGGTCCTGGTCGAGGTGGACCTGGGGCAGTTGCAGCAACAGCCGCTGTACCGACGAGGCGACGGCGGCCCGGATGACGTCGGCCGCCGTGGGGTCGGCCGGCAGCGACGGCACCACCACGTCGGGCGGGGCCTGGGCCGCCGGGCCGAGCACGCGGACGAGCTTGGGGATGGGGGCCTCGTCGGGGTCGTGCGGGAGCCGCTCGGCCACCAGATCGAGCAGGCCGGGATCGGCTTCCGGTGCCAGCTCCACCTCGATCTCGCGGAATCCGGCCTCCACACCGCCGCCGTCGGTGCCGTGCACCAGCACGCTGGCCGTCACCCGGTCGTCGACCAGCTCGGCCAGCAGTGAGCCGTCGGGCAGCACCCAGCGCCGGGCGGTCCGGTCCTTGGACAGCAGGGCCACCGGCATCAGCTGCTCGTTGCGGGCAAAGGACGACACGAGCGCCACCGCCCGGGACGGCGGTGTGGCGGGCTTTCCGCTGAGCACGAGCTCGTCCCGGTCGAGCCCGCCGCCGGTCAGGTCGGGATGGGGGAGCTTGAGGGTCCAGCCGGTGCCCTTGCGCCACCGGAGGGTCACGCCCCAGCGGGCCAGGCGGAGGTCGGCCGTGTCGAGGTACCGGTCCTCCACCCGCTGCTGGTCGGGCGGGCCGAGCTCCACACCCGGTATGGCGTCGTCGAGCAGCGGCAACTCCGCCTCGGCCGACAGCACCCTCTTCAGCTCACGTTCCCGCATGGGCACCGTCGTCCCTCGCCTCTGGACCCGCCCGTGGCAGGTGGGCCCGACAGGATAGGCGACGGGAGATGACGCTCAAGTGAACGTCAGGTGTCCAAGGGGTGAACTATCAGGCGGTGGCCTGGCGCAGGCGTTCGAGCTCGTTGCGGGCGGCCCGCTCGGTGAGGATACCGACGTACTCGCGCACGGGAGCAGCCAGGAACCGCTGGGCCACCCGTTCCACCACCTCCGCCACCTCAGCGTCGGGAACCAGACCCCGGTACCGGGAGATCAGGGCCCCCCGGACATGGTCGAGTTGGCGGTGCGCCTCTTCGGTGGTCACGTCATCCTCCATGGTTGGCGTCGCAGCCGAACGGTAGCCCATCGCAGCCGATGCGGCTGCGGTCCAAGGTCACAACCCGAACCGCTCTCCCCCGGCAAATCCGCACACAGCGCAGGTGCGCTCTCAGTCCAGGAAGGCTGTGCTGTATCGGACGTGGCCGGGGGCAGGCGGCTCGTCCCTCAATGACCGCACCATCCACGACGAACCGTCGCCATAGTCGCCTCGCACGCCCAGCGCCGCCGCAGGCACGAACCCGAAACGGGGATAGTAGTGGTCGTGGCCGAGGAGCACCACGAAGTGCCAGCCCGCGCTGGTTGCCCGCTCCAGACCCGAGCGGATCAGGGCGCCGCCGATGCCGGCCCCCTGATAGTGGGGGTCGACAGCCACCGGGGCCAGGCCGAGGCCCCCAGCGCGCTCGCCATCGAGCGTCACCTCGCTGAACGCGATGAACCCGACGACCCGACCACCGAGCTCGGCCACCAGCGTCAGATCGGGAACGAGCTCGCCACGGCCGCGCAGGTTGCGCACCAGGCCCACCTCGCTGTCCGACCCGAACTGCTGAAGGAACGCTTGTCGGACCACCGCGTCGATCGCCTCCTCATCTCCGGGAGCCTCTGGGCGGATCACAACGTCGAGGGCGGACATCTTCGAGACAGTACCCATCCACGGCAGGACGGTCGCTGGTTTCCACCTCCCACCCTGCCCACGGCCCCGCCGCGGCCCCCCGGTCGGCGCGCCCCGGACGGTGCGACAGCCGTCGGGCCGGCTTTGTTTACTGCAGGTGCCAGCGGCAGCGCTATGGTCCCGGACGGGAAATTTCCAAAGTTCCCGGCGCCGGCCGGATCCACCGGACCGGCCCCCGCCGGACACACACGAGAGAGGCGTGGAGGTAGCCGATGGCTGCACCAACCAAGGCGAGGGTCGACAGCGTCGACCGGCCGCTGCGGCCCAAGGGGAAGGAGCTGCCGTTCCCCCTCAACCTGTACCAGACCGCCGTGGGCAAGAAATGGGTGATGGCGGTTACCGGCATCATGCTTCTGGGCTTCGTGGTGTTCCACATGCTGGGCAACCTGAAGCTCTACCTGGGCGTGGTGGAACACAACGGCGTGCTCGATTACGACGCCAACATCTACGGCGAGTGGCTGCGGGACCTGCTGGTGCCGTTCCTGCCCCGCACGGTCGCCCTGTGGATCCTGCGGATCGGCCTGATCGGGGCCTTCGCCCTGCACATCCACGCCATGTACGCGCTGACGATGATGAACCAACAGGCCAACGTCACCTACTCGTCGAAGCGGGACTGGACGGCGGCCACCTTCGCCTCCCGCTCGATGCGGTACACCGGGGTGATCGTGCTGGCCTACCTCATCTTCCACCTGGCCGATCTCACCTGGGGCTTCATTCCCGGCTACGACTATCAGCGGGGCCACCCCCACGAGAACGTGGTGGGCAGCCTCTCCAACCCGGTGGTGGCGGCCTTCTACATCATCGCCAACGCCCTCCTCGCCATGCACATCTTCCATGGGGCGTACTCCATGTTCCAGAGCCTGGGCATCAACAACCCGGCCTACAACAAGCTCCGCCGAGGCTTCGCCGCCGGCGTCGCCGGCATCATCCTGATCGGGAACGTCTCTTTCCCCATCGCCGTGCTTACCGGCATCATTGATCTCAGCGACAAGGTGAAGTAGGGAGGAGCGCCTGATGCTTCCCGACGCAAAGATCCCCGCCGGCCCCATGGCCGACAAGTGGGACAACCACAAGTTCGACATGAAGCTGGTGAACCCGGCGAACAAACGCCGTTTCAAGATCATCGTCGTGGGCAGCGGCCTGGCCGGTTCGTCGGCCGCCGCCACCTTCGGCGAGCTCGGCTACCAGGTCGAGGTCTTCACCTTCCACGACAGCCCCCGCCGGGCGCATTCGATCGCGGCCCAGGGCGGCATCAACGCGGCCAAGAACTACCGCAACGACGGCGACAGCGTCTACCGCCTGTTCTACGACACGGTGAAGGGCGGCGACTACCGGGCCCGGGAGGCCAACGTCTACCGCCTGGCCCAGGTGTCGGTGAACATCATCGACCAGATGGCGGCCCAGGGCGTGCCCTTCGCCCGGGAGTACGGCGGCCTGCTCGACAACCGCTCCTTCGGCGGCGCCCAGGTGAGCCGTACCTTCTACGCCCGGGGCCAGACCGGCCAGCAACTCCTGCTCGGCGCCTACCAGCAGATGATGCGCCAGGTGCACCTGGGCAAGGTCAAGCTGCACACCAAGAAAGAGATGCTCGACGTCGTCGTCAAGGACGGCGAGGCCTGCGGCATCATCACCCGTGACCTGGTCACGGGCCAGGTCGAGGCCCATTCGGGCCACGCCGTGGTGCTGGCCACCGGCGGCTACGGGAACGTGTTCTACCTGTCGACCAACGCCATGGCCTGCAACGTGACCGCCGCCTGGCGGGCCCATCGCAAGGGCGCCTACTTCGCCAACCCCTGCTACACGCAGATCCACCCCACCTGCATCCCGGCCTCCGACGAGTTCCAGAGCAAGCTGACGCTGATGTCGGAGTCGCTGCGCAACGACGGCCGGATCTGGGTGCCCCGCAACCCCGACGAGACCCGCCCGGCCGACCAGATCCCCGAGGCCGACCGCTACTACTTCCTGGAAGAGAAGTACCCGGCGTTCGGCAACCTGGTGCCGCGTGACGTGGCCTCCCGCAACGCCAAGATGGTGGTGGACCAGGGGCTCGGCGTCGGCCCGCTGAAGAACGGCGTCTACCTCGACTTCGTGGACGCCATCAACCGCGACTCGGCCGAGGTCATCGAGGAGAAGTACGGCAACCTGCTCCAGATGTACGAGCGCATCACGGGCGAGGATCCGTACAAGACCCCGATGCGCATCTACCCCGCCACCCACTACACGATGGGCGGGCTCTGGGTCGACTACAACCTGATGACCACGATCCCCGGCCTGTACGCCGCCGGTGAGGCCAACTTCAGCGACCACGGGGCCAACCGCCTCGGCGCCTCCGCCCTCATGCAGGGCCTGGCCGACGGGTACTTCGTGCTGCCGTACACGATCGGCGACTACCTCGCCCCCCGGCTCCAGAAGAAGCTGGTGGACACGAGCGACGAGGCGTTCACCACCGCCGTGGCCGGGGTGCAGGACCAGACCAACCGGTTCCTGGCCATCGGGGGCACCCGCTCCCCCGACCACTTCCACCGGGAGCTGGGCAAGCTGGTGTGGGACTACATCGGCATGGCCCGCAACGCCACCGGCCTGGAGAAGGCCATCGGGGAGATCAAGGCCCTGAAGGACGAGTTCTGGGCCGACGTCCGGGTGCTGGGCACTGGCGACAGCCTGAACTCGTCGCTGGAGAAGGCCGGCCGCATCGCCGACTTCTTCGAGCTGGCCGAGCTGATGGCCCGCGACGCCCTCGACCGCCGCGAGAGCTGCGGCGGCCACTTCCGGGAGGAGTCGCAGACCGAGGACAACGAGGCCCTCCGGGACGACGAGAACTTCGCCCACGTGTCGGCCTGGGAGTGGAACGGAACCGATCAGCCCCAGACCAAGCACGCCGAGCAGCTGGTCTTCGAAGAGGTGCATCTCACCCAGAGGAGCTACAAGTGAGCAACACGCTCAACCTCACCCTGAACATCTGGCGCCAGGACGGCCCCAACAGCGCCGGTCGCTTCGAGACCTACAAGGCGCCGGGCATCCCGGAGGACGCCTCGTTCCTGGAGATGCTCGACCTCGTCAACGAGAACCTGATCGCCGAGGGCAAGGTGCCGATCGAGTTCCCCCACGACTGCCGGGAGGGCATCTGCGGCACCTGCGGGGTCATGATCAACGGCCGGGCCCACGGGCCCGAGCGGGGCACGGCCACCTGCCAGCTGCACATGCGGAAGTTCAAGGACGGCGACGTGATCGACGTGGAACCCTGGCGGGCCGCCGCCTTCCCCGTGATCCGTGACCTCGTGGTCGACCGCTCCCCCCTCGATGCCATCATCGAGGCCGGGGGCTACATCAGCGCCCCCACCGGCACGGCCCAGGACGCCAACGAGACGCCCATCCCCAAGGAGGTGGCCGACTCGGCCATGGACGCCGCCGCCTGCATCGGCTGCGGCGCCTGTGTGGCGGCCTGCCCCAACTCGGCGGCCCAGCTGTTCACCGCGGCCAAGGTGTGGCACCTCAACTCCCTCCCCCAGGGTCAGCCCGAGCGGTACCGCCGGGCCCAGAACATGGTGGAGACCATGGAGCTGTACTTCGGGTCGTGCACCAACCACGGTGAGTGCTCCGAGGCCTGCCCCAAGGAGATCAGCCAGGACTTCATCGCCTACCTGAACCGGGACCACATGAAGGCCAAGATCTTCAACCGGAAACTGGCGAGCCAGCGCTGAGCGAATAACCTGGTGAATTCCGGCGCCTCCCGGCGGGGGCGCCCGAGCGCAGGAGGCAGTGCCTCGATCCGGTCGACGACCACATCCGAACGGTCTCCGAACGGCCGGCCCGGCGACATGCCGGCCGGCCGGAAGACCAGGCCCCGACCCCACCGGCTCCTGGGCTGGCGGGAGTGGGTTGCGTTCCCCGAGCACGGGGCGATGTGGATCAAGGCCAAGATCGACACCGGGGCCCGCACCTCGGCCATCCATGCCCGGAACGTCACCCACTTCGTCCGCCACGGTCAGGAGTGGGTGCGCTTCACCGTGCTCCCCTGGCAGAGCTCCACCCGTGACCCGGTGGAGCTGGAAGCTCGCCTCGAAGACCAGCGGTGGATCCGCTCGTCCAACGGGCAGCGGGAGTTCCGACCGGTGGTGCTGCTGCCGGTGCAGATCGCCGGCGTGAGCCAGGTGGTGGAGTTCACCCTGTCCCACCGGCCCCAGATGGGGTTCCGCGTCCTGATCGGGCGCCAGGCCCTGCGGGGACAGTTCCAGGTCGACCCGGCCCAGAGCTACCTGGGTGAGCGCCCGCCCGACCACATCCGGCTGCGCAACAAGACCAAGCCCCGCTCCGAGCTGACCCCCTCGAAGAAGCTGAAGCCGGTGGGCCCCAAGAAGCTGCACAGCTCCTCGCGCAACGGCACCGCCAAGGCCAACGGCACCGCCAAGACCAACGGCGCCACGGCGGGCCGGGTCAAGAAGTCGTAGAGGTCCCCCCGCTGGAGGCGTCGGCTCTCCGCAACAGGGGCAGCCCGAACCAGAACCAGACGAACCAGCCGAAGACCCCGCCGCCCACCACGCCGGCGGCCGTGGAGTCGTACAGCACGTCGCCAACCAGGAAGATCGTCCCGCTGATGGCGAGGCAAAGCAGCACGAGCGCCGCCACCGACGTGCGGGACATGGTGTACAGCATCCGTTCCTTGTCGCCGTCTCGGAACCGCAGCCGGTGGTAGGCCGTGGGTGCGATCAGCAGCGCGGTGGCGGCCGCTGTCAGCAGGAGCACGCCGAAGTACACCGAACGTTGCAGGGACGTCACCGATGTGAACCGCTCGGTGAAGGCGATGCCGAGCAGGAACGCGAACAACACCTCGGCCCCGGGTATCGCCACCCGGACCTCTTCCAGCAACTCGTGGAGCTCGCGGTCCACCCGTTCCTTGTGGCTCTCGCCACCGTCGTCGTCAGCGGCCGCGCCGGTCGTCGTCTCCGTCCCCAGGATCGCCACGATCGGGCGGTACCCGGCTCGGCCCGCCTCTCAAACCACGCTTTGGCGCCGATAGCGTAAGGACCGGGGCTGGGTTACGAGCGGGGGGTGCCACCCCCCTCTTCTCGCGTGGGAGCGTTTCGCGTTGCAGTTGGCCATCCTGTCCCGGTCGCCCAAGGCCTACAGCACACAGCGCCTGGTCACGGCGGCCAAGGACCGGGGCCACAAGGTCCACGTCTACAACACCCTGCGGTTCGCCATCGACCTGTCCCGGGCCGAGCCCGACCTCCAGTACCGGGGCAAGCCGATCGGCGACATCGACGCCGTCATCCCCCGCATCGGCGCCTCGATCACGTTCTACGGCATCGCCGTGGTCCGCCAGTTCGAGCAGATGGACGTCTACACGCCGAACACCGCCACCGGGATCGCCAACTCGCGCGACAAGCTGCGTGCCATCCAGATCCTGTCCCGTCACGACATCGGCATCCCCGCCACCGCCTTCGTGCGGGACCGCAACGACGTGCTGCCCGCCATCGAACGGGTGGGCGGGGCGCCGGTGGTGATCAAGCTGCTGGAGGGCACCCAGGGCATCGGGGTGATCCTGGCCCCCGACACCAAGGTGGCCGAGGCGGTGATCGAGACCCTGCAGAGCACCCGCCAGAACGTGCTCATCCAGCGGTTCGTGGCCGAGAGCATGGGCCGCGACATCCGGGCCCTGGTGGTGGGCGACCGGGTGGTGGCGGCCATGCGGCGCCGGGCCCTGCCCGGCGAGTTCCGCTCCAACGTGCACCGGGGCGGCTCCGTCGAGGCCATCGACCTGCCGGCCGAGTTCGAGAAGGTGGCGGTGGACGCGGCCCAGATCATGGGCCTGCGGGTGGCCGGCGTCGACATGCTGGAGAGCGACCACGGGCCCCTGGTGATGGAGGTCAACTCCTCACCCGGCCTGGAGGGCATCGAGCGGGCGTCGGACCTCGACGTGGCCGGCGCCATCGTCGACTACGTGGCCAACCAGATCAACTTCCCGGAGCTCGACATCCGCCAGCGGCTCACGGTCAGCACCGGCTACGGGGTGGCCGAGCTGGTGGTCAACGAGGGTGCGGAGCTGGTGGGCCAGGAGATCAACCACCTGCGGGACCGCGACATCGCCGTGCTCACCCTGCACAAGGGGGCGACGGTGATCCCCAACCCCCGGGGCAACCGGATCCTGGAGCCCGACGACCGGCTCCTGTGCTTCGGCAAGCTGGAGGAGATGCGCAGCCTGGTGCCGGCCCGCCGCCGGCGCCGTCAGCGGATCAAGATCCAGCCCCTCCCCGACGAGCCTCTGGGCGAGTCCGACGACCCGGCCTGACCGCCCCTGCCGGCCCCGGGCCCGTCCCGTTCTGCGCGACGGAAATCGCGCCCCGCCAGCGATCTGCGTCACGTTGTCGACGGAAACCGCAGACTTCGCAACGCAGTTGGCTGGCGTGTCGCGGTTTCCGTTACACGGTTGGCCGCGGGGCGGTGGGGGCGGGCGGCGGAGGGGTCAGGCGACGGCGTGCTGGGCCTGGAGGACGCCGACCAGGGCCTCGGCGGTGACGGTGGCGGGGTCGCCGACGAGGTAGACGAGATACCAGCGGGGGCCCTCGTGCCAGGCGCCGCCCAGGGTGACGAGGGTCTCGTCGCCGTCGGTGATCTCCTGATGGAAGCCCCGGATGCCGGGCAGGGCGGGCAGGTCGAAGAACCGGCCGCCGTAGCCGCCGATCAGGATGAGCCCGTCCTCCAGGTAGAACTCGGCCTGCCCGGCATCGGCGAACTGGTAGACGGAGGCCACCACCACGTCGTTGGCCTCGCTGCGAAAGGCCCGGGTCCAGCCGCCCTGGAAGCCCCGGGTCTGGAGCAGGGCCGTCTCCGACGACGGGTCGGGCTGGACGGCGGCGGCGGTGGCGAGATCGAGGAAGCGGTCGGCGGCCGGGTCGTCGACCGGCTCGAAGCCGGTGAGCGAGCGGACCAGGGCCGCTCCCAGGGCGGCGGGGGTGGCGACGGGCGTCGGACGGGCCGACGCCTCCCGGGCGGCGGTGGCCGGATCGATGATCGGCTGGGTTGCGGGCACGAAGTCCTCCACGGTGGCGGGTCGGGTGACGGGGGTGGCGGCAGGGTCGCTCGTTGCGATCGGGGTGAGCGGCATCTGGTGCCCGGGAAG
>Ga0268299_1002685_pt1 | contig 19707 bp, 23 predicted proteins | sample NOBtaG_FD_193484 | JGI IMG/M metagenome (GOLD analysis project Ga0268299, IMG submission 193484) | Activated sludge microbial communities from bioreactor in Nijmegen, Gelderland, Netherland - NOB reactor | ecosystem: Engineered > Bioreactor > Aerobic > Activated sludge | place: Netherlands...
GGGATGGCCCAGGATTTTGGCCAGCGAGACACCCTGTAGGACCCCCCACGCATAACCGCGATGGCGGCCCCCGAGAGGATCGCGGAGAACCTGGCGGAACGCCTGACTGATCCATTCGTATGAATTGTTGAATGGAATGGGCTCCTCCGGTTTGGCCGGTTCTTCTCCGAGCCAACGCTTCGCGCTGATGAGCGCACGTCTGAGCATCCTTTTCATGGCATCCTCCATGAGAATCCGGAGTTCGGGGTTGCACCCCCCAAGCAGCCCGAGGCTATTTTATGCCGACCGCCGGTCGAGGACTAGCGCTTGGCTGGAGCGGAATGCGGATTTTCTGGCCAAAATAAAATGACCTCCGCTACACTGAGTCCGATTCGTCACCACCGAGACCGCATCCGATGTCGAAGGCCTGGAACTGGCTAGTTCCCCACATTGTCGGTATTCTGGCGGCGCTGCTTGTAGGCCCCATTCTCGGCAACCTGACGGCCATTCACACGTTTTCCGTACCTGCGCTCTCCTTGAGCGGCGGCGCCGCCGTTCGCCTAGGTGCCGACGTGGTCGCGCTGGCGCTGTTGCTTTCCCTCGCCTTGAACGCCTATCGGGAAATCCCCGACAACGGCCGGGGGTCCAGCTTTTTCCGGCACATCGTCATCCCGCTTGCGGTGTTGACGGCTGTGATCTATGGGGACAAAGCCTTTCGCGGGGTCGGTTTACCACTGGTGGAACGGATCGGTTCGGTCCGGTACCTCTGGGCGTACACGTTCGGAATGATCGCCTGCGGTCTGTGGCTCACCGTCACGTGGCTGACTCATCTCGGCTCCCTACGGGAAGCCTTCGGTCCGGCCAAGAGCGTCAAACGTTCCGGTTTGCGTACCGCGTCCGACGAAGAATCGGACGAGGCGGACATCGGCCTCGCGCAAGACGACACGCCACAAGATAGTTCAACCGCCGTGCTTCAGACCGGAACTCCTCCCTCCATGCTCGGTCGGTATAAGGTCCTGAAAGAACTGGGACGGGGCGCCATGGGCGTGGTCTACCTCGGCAAGGATCCGACGATCCAACGATTCGTGGCCATCAAGACCATGCGTCTGGACCAGATCGACGACAGCACGAAATTGCAGGAGGTCAAGGCCCGGTTTTTCCGCGAAGCGGAATCGGCCGGGCGTCTCTCCCATCCCAACATCGTGACGATCTACGACGCAGGGGAGCAGGACGAATTGGGGTACATCGCAATGGAAGTCTTGGAAGGCAGTTCTCTGAAGCAATGGTCGCGATCGCCGAACCTGATGCCGGTGGCCGACGTGGTGCAGGCCCTCACCACCGTGGCGGAAGCGTTGGACCATGCCCACCAGCAGGGAGTGGTCCACCGGGACGTGAAACCAGCCAACATCATGCTGACCAAAGACCGGATCGTCAAGGTCATGGACTTCGGCATCGCCAAGATGGCTTCAAGCAGCAAGACGCAGACCGATCTCGTCCTGGGGACCCCGACCTACATGTCGCCCGAGCAGATTGCAGGCAAGAAGGTGGACGGACGATCCGATATCTTTTCGCTAGGCGTGGTCCTATTCGAGCTGCTGACCGGTCGTCCGCCGTTTACCGCGGACAACATCTCGGCACTGCTCTTTGCCATCGCCCACCAACCACATCCGCCCTTGAACGAACTGCGTAAGGACCTTCCACCGATGTTTCAGGAAGTACTCGACAGGGCGCTGCAGAAGGAACTTCCGCGACGATACCGCCGTGCCGGCGAGTTTGCGCGCGAGCTCCGAGCCTGCCTCCAGAGCCTTGCGGCTTGAGCAGGAATCCATGCCCATACGAACCCTCCATAGCGTCAAGTCGGATGTGGGACTGAAGCGGACGCATAACGAAGACGGCTTCCTAGCCGACCCCGCGCTCGGAGTCTACGCCGTCTGCGACGGCATGGGGGGCGGTAATGCGGGAGAAGTTGCCAGTGCACTGGCCATCGAAACCATTCAGGCTCATTTCCGAACCATTCGACGGGACGACCGTGCTTCGTGTGTTCCGGACGCCAATCTCTCCCCGAATACCTATCGACTGGCTGAAGCGATCCGCGCCGCGAACGAAGCCATCCATGAGGCCTCCTGGACCAATCCGGCCTATGCCGGCATGGGCACGACCATTGTGGCCGCCTGTCTGTCGCCGAAAGACCTTCTTTCGATTGCCCACGTCGGGGACAGTCGACTCTATCTCATCCGCAACGGCAGAATCGACGCGTTGACGGCGGATCACTCCTGGGTTGCCGAACAGGTCAGGCGTGGTCTGATGACAGAGGACGAAGCCGAACGCTCATCCAAGCGTAACATCGTCACCAGAGCGCTGGGCGTCGAACGGGTCGTCGAGGTCGAGCTCGGGGAGATTCCTGTCCGGCACGGAGACCGGTTCCTCCTCTGTTCCGACGGACTGACCCGTGGCGTCCGTTCTCCGGATATCCTTCGTACCCTTGAAGCAGCATCCAGCATGGAAGACTCGGCCGATCGACTCCTCGCCATGGCCAATGCGGCAGGAGGCGACGATAACACGACCGTACTGCTGCTCAGCCTGTTCGACGACGCATCGAACCCGTTCTGGCGGCGATTGACGCAACGATGGTTTCCCATGGCTTCATAACCTGGCACGAGGAGACTTCCCATGGCTCACGCCGCATCCGCACAGGCCAGACTGCTCGTGAAACTACACGGACAAGGCTCGCGTACGATTGAGATCGTGAATGACGTGTTCACCATCGGCCGGAAAGCCGGGAATGACTTGCCGATCGACGATCACACGGTGTCGGGGCATCATGCGAGGATTGTGAAAGTCCAGGCCGTCCACTTTCTCGAGGACCTCAAGAGCACGAACGGGTCTTCGGTCAACGGCGCGCGCGTCGACCGGCATCAGTTGCGGGACTCGGACGTGATCACAATCGGCCAGCACCGAATCATTTTTCAGGAGCCGGCCGCTCCGACCGCAGCCGCACCGGTTCCGTCCTCCGCCGTTGACGAGACCATGGTGATCAGCGGCAGAGAATCAGGCGTCTCGGCCGCCACACTTTCGGCGAAAGTCGTCGTCACCCATGGCAGTACGGACCGGCCGGAATATCTCCTGAACAAGCCCGTCAGCTCGATCGGCTCCCAGCAGGGCGCGGCGATTCGTTTGACCGGCTGGTTCGCGCCGAAATCAGCGGCTCAAATTATCCACCGGGGAGGAGCGTATTTTGTGAGCTTGGCCCAAGGGGGAAAGACTCTGCTGGTCAACGGGCAGGATGTGACGGGACAGCAACAACTCAAGAACGGCGACCACATCCAGGTCGCGGGCGTCAGTCTGACGTTCTATTGGCTTGGCCCGGGTAGGTAGACGCGAACACTCGGCTACTGCTGGGGAAACAACAACACACCCTTGGGCAACGTTTGATAGCAGCGATCGGACACGTCCTGCGCATGATCCTGTAAGCACTGCACCACTCGGCCATCCCCCGGTTTCATGGTCGCGCACAGTCGCCTCACATCGTCTCGACAGGCGGCCAACGTGCGGCTTCGATCCTCTTTCCATTTCACAAAGCGCTCCCGGACCATTGCCAGGCAAGGCGACGGCAGGTCTTTCATGCGCCGCTCCAGGCATCTGAACCCTCCTCCCCCTTCCATCGCGTCGGGACATACCTGTTCAATCTCCGCCTCGCATTTCAATCGAGTGATCTGCACCGTGCGGGCATCGACGATCGGAGGAGGACTGTTTCTGGCTTCGCCGGACGAGGGATCGGAAGGGCTCCGCTCGGCCGGTTGGGCCGCTGGCGAGCCGGGAGCGACGACCCCGGGAATGGACAGATCCAAGCTTGGCTCGACCGGAACCGCTGCAGCCGCCGAAGCGACCCGCACCGAATGCGACGATTCCCCGGCCAATTCCTCCTGCGTCGGCAGACTCGTGGCCACAGCAAGCCAGACCGCTGTCAGTCCAATTGCGGTGATCGCCCCAGCAGCGACCCGGCTCCATGCATCCTGTTGCGTCACGATTCTCTCCTGCCGTGCTACAGGCCAGCATAAGACAGAGGTTCTCAAAAATCGACGAAATGTCGGGATTCCGCACCCGCTTAGGGCCACGCCGGGAAAACCATCAAGCGATGTGGGATGGTGCAGGCTCTCATCCTCAGTATGGGGCGTGAGCGGATCGTTCGGGGGCGGGAAGCGATGCCGGCTAGTTTTCCGGAGCTTCGACGATATGATTTTCGAATCGCGTACAGCCTTCCGCGAGAAGGCGATTGGTGAGCATTTCGCCGGGCCACTCGATGGGAAGATCGGCCGTGAAGACCCACACGTCCGGCGAAGTCCAGACCGGCCCGTGCTCTTCCGGAAGTTCCGGATCGAACAAGTCCGTCCACACCGGCATGTACACACCGTTGCCGCACTGGGTGTGGAGATGGACGATCGTCCGTGCCCGAACCAAGGGGTCCAGGTCACGCCAGACGGCGGCCGTTTCGTCCGCCAAGCGGTGGAGCCGCACGGCATTCTGGGCGTCGAACATCGCGTAAGCGGCGTAGACGGGGGCTTCAATCGAATCCGGCGCATGCGCCAGTTCGGGGCACTGCTCCACAAGACCTTCCAACAGAGCCCGGCGATGAGGGTCTTCGAGGGAATCAGGCAGACCCGCGTCGGGAACCCCGATCAATTCGAACAGGAGAAACGCCGTGTTCTCCACCGGCGGATACAACCGGGCTGCGATCGAATGGACGCGCTGGGAATCGGCCACGGTGCTCAGATGCTCGTTGAGAGACTGGAGGCTGAGCGGCTCCAGAGTAGCGTCCGTGAGCAACCGGGCTTCGACGCGCACGACGGTCCCGGACGGAAGCCGCAGATGGCGATGCAGCAGCTCGGCGGTCGCCACGGGATCGATCTTCAGCTTCAAGGGATGAGTGAGGTTCGCCTGCAGGGGCAGTTCCAGGGCGGCCATCACGGCATACGACAACTTTTCATCCGCCGGGCCGTCCAGCAGAATGGCGCACGAAGCCTCCGCGACCAGGTCGAACAGCCATTCCGCCATGTCTTCGTCGAGCGCCGCGAGTACCGTCAACAAGTCATGCTCACGCCCCTGCTCGAGAAAAGCCTGCAGGGTGTCGATCGCCGCATCGGTATCCCCGTGGTCATGGCGGCGGGCATTGATCAAGTGAATGAGATCTCTGGTCAACGGATCGGGACGGGACCAACTGAGCATGGCAGCTTCCTTGCGATGTGGGCTTTACTCACCGTCAACCATGTTGCCAAACTTTTGCGCAGGGAGCAAGCGTCGGAGCCGGTTCGGCCACGCGTCGTCCGCCCGGGCGCCGACCGGCGTCGCTACTCACCGATGACTTTCACGAGCACGCGCTTGCGGCGCCGGCCGTCGAATTCTCCATAGAAGATCTGTTCCCATGGACCGAAGTCGAGCCGGCCGCCGGTAATCGCCACGACGACTTCGCGCCCCATCAATTGACGTTTGATATGGGCATCCGCGTTGTCTTCGCCGGTTTCATTGTGGCGATAGGAAGCATGATGAGGGGCTACAGATTCAAGAAACCGATCGTAATCTTGCAGAAGGCCGGCCTCATCGTCGTTAATGTAGACGCTCGCCGTAATGTGCATCGCATTGACGAGCACCAACCCTTCGGTGACGCCGCTCTTCCGGACGACGGCTTCCACTTGCCGGGTAATATTGATGTACTCCCGGCGCGTCTTGGTTTCGAACCACAGTTCTTCGCGATAGGACGTCATGCCTGCTCCTGTCGTGGCCTGACATTGTCGTCAAACGGACGGGACGGATGCAAGACGGGGGGCCATCGGCGAACCGCCGTCCCGGACGATATAATAGGGGTCGTATGCCTGACACATTGACGACAGCCGTTCCAAGCCGTGTGGCACCGCTCTCCCGCGGGGCTCGCCTGATCCTGCGTCAGCGATACCTCGCGCGAGATCAGAAGGGACGGATTGTCGAAACCCCCGATCACATGTTCAAGCGCACCGCCGTGGACGTGGCCCGCGCTGAACGACGCTATCCGGTAGGGACCCGTCTTCCCCAGGCCGCCGCGCGTTTCTACGATCTGATGGCGAGCCTCGACTTTCTTCCCAACTCACCGACGTTGATGAACGCCGGCCGGCCGCTGCAACAACTCTCCGCCTGCTTCGTCTTGCCGGTAGAGGACTCGCTGTCCGCGATTCTTGAAAGTGTGCGGGATCAAGCGCTTATTCATCAATCCGGAGGAGGAACGGGATTCTCGTTCAGCCGATTGCGTCCGCAAGACGACCTCGTGGCTTCCACGAGCGGCGTCGCGTCCGGCCCTGTGTCCTTCATGCGCATTTTCAACCTCACGACCGACGTCATCAAACAAGGGGGAATGAGACGCGGCGCGAATATGGGTGTGCTTCGCGTCGATCACCCTGACATTCTCGATTTCATCTCGCTGAAGAGGAATCCGAGCGAGATGACCAATTTCAATCTGTCGGTGGGTCTGACGGATGCGTTCATGGACGCCCGTCACCGCCATGAACGCTATGCCCTCTTGAATCCCCGAACCGGCCGGACCGTCGGACGGATCCCGGCGCGTACGGTGTTCGACCGTCTGGTAGAGGCGGCTTGGATTTCGGGCGAACCGGGGGTCCTGTATCTGGATACCATCAACCGGTTGAACCCGGTCGCTCACCTGGGCGCGATCGAAGCGACGAATCCTTGTGGGGAACAACCCCTCCTCCCCTACGAATCCTGCACCCTGGGGTCCATCAACCTGGCTCGGCATCTCTTGCGGCGCAATGGCCGGATGGAGATCGACTATGCCCGTCTGGCTGAAACCATTCCGCTGGCCGTCCGCTTCCTGGACAACGTCCTCGATCGCAATCGTTATCCCCTGCCCGACATCGAAGCGGCCACGCTCCGCACCAGAAAAATCGGTCTCGGGATCATGGGCTTTGCCGATCTGCTGATTGCGCTGAAGATCCCGTACGATACCGAAGAGGCGCTGCGCACCGCGTCGCAATTAATGATGTTCGTTCAATCGCACGCGCATGAAGCCTCCCGGCAACTCGCGAAGGAGCGAGGGCCGTTTCCCGCCTACCCTGGAAGCGGTCTCGCTCGGCGGCGCGATCCACGGCGTCACGCGACTGTGACCACCATTGCGCCAACCGGAACCATCAGCATCATTGCGGGATGCACCCCCGGCATCGAACCCCTCTATGCAGTCCAAACTGTCCGGACGATTCTGGACGGAGGTCGGTTGACCACGCTCCATCCGGCCTTCCGCAAGCTGGCACGCGCAGCCGGCCTGAAGATGGATCGCTTGCGAGCGCAGTTGAGCGAGGCCCCGTCGATCCAGCATCATCCCATGATTCCGTTACATCTTCGCCGGCTGTTCGTCACGGCCCACGACATCGATCCGGCACATCACGTCCGAATGCAGGCGATCTTCCAGCGATATAGCGACAGCGGGGTATCCAAGACCATCAATCTGCCGTCTGCGGCAACGAAAGCACAAGTCGCCGAGGCATTTCTGCTAGCGTATCGATTGGGTTGCAAGGGCCTCACCGTCTTTCGAGCCGGCAGTCGAGCGCATCAGGTTCTCTCGTGCACGGTGACACAGACCTGCGAAGAGCCCGTCAAACAAGGTGAAATCACTGCATAAATTGACAGGGTTTGAGGTTGGTGATAAGTATTTCCCCACGCGATTCGACCGAATTCGATCGTTCAGCCTGGAGGTGTTTGATGGCCGCGCTCGCAAGGACCCTGACCGCCGTCGGGAATCCTCTTGATTGCTCACTCTTCTTTGCCCGTCAACCGGAACCGGATCTCGAGTTCACGGAAGAAGAGCTGGATCAAACCGCCGCCACCAAGCCGGCGACTTCGACCAAGCAACCCAAGAAGGGCGGAGGGGGCCGGCCGCTGCTGTGGGTGCTGCTGCTCCTCTTGATCGGGGGGGTCGGCTACATTGCCATGGAACCGGAACAATTGACCCAGTGGCTCGCCCCGCTGCTGGGCGAGGGCAACAGCGCTCCCAAACAGAACGTGCCTCCCATTGCGGCTTCTCCACGCTCGCAGCAAGAAGATCTTCCCGGGGGACTGCCGGCGCCGGCCCCGGCTCCTCCCGACATGGCCCCGGCTTCTCCGGCAGACCAGGCATCCATGCCGCCTCCCTCCGCTACTCCGCCTCCAACCGCGCCCCACCAGTCGGCGCCGATGGATGCACCCGCCTCAGCTATGCCTGGACGGACGACCGTGTCTCCCCTATTTGGGGAAGGACAGCGCGTTACGGTCATGGGCAACCCGACCGCCCCGGGAGAAATGGTCCCGTTGACTCTGGACCCGGCCGGCGCCAAGCCCGGTCCGTCGATTCGTCCTGGAGCCACGCTCAGCGTCCTCGACGGAGACCTTCAGCCGAGCGGCTGGGTCTATTCCGTTCGCTCGGACGACGGTGTGAAAGGGTGGGTCTCCGAGAAGCGGCTCCGCATGAAATTCTAAACCGCTCCACGCCATTGAGCCGAGCTTCCGCCAGAGGGCACGACCTTCTTTCCAACCGCTCTATGCTATAATCCGCCCGCGTCAGCCCCGCGCTCCGGCAGTACGGCCTTGTTCATGAATCAGCTTCGTGCCCTCATTTTCGATTTCGACGGCGTGATCGCCGATACCGAACCCCTGCACTTTTCGGGTTTGCAGAAGACGCTCCGCGAGATTGGTATCGACCTGACTGAATCGGATTACTTCGCCAACTACTTGGGTTATGACGATCGAGGATGCTTTCTCGCGGCCCTCACGGCCCACGACAGGCCGATCGATCCCGCGACGCTCAAGCAGCTGATGGAGCGAAAAGCCGACGCCTACCTGGAATCCGTCAAGGACCACGCCGTCATTTTCCCCGGGATCGCCGACCTCGTCCGGGAAGCCGCAGCACGCTATCCGTTGGCGATCGCCTCCGGCGCGCTTCGTCACGAAATCGAGTACATCCTGGAGCAAGCCGAACTCAGGAAGGAGTTCAGCCACATCACCAGCGCGGAGGACGTGACCAGGGGCAAACCGGACCCGCAGCCGTTTCTGTTGGCGCTGGAGGCGCTGCGCCGGTTACACGATCCCACGTTGGCCCCAGATGCCTGTTTGGTGATTGAGGATTCTCTGCCGGGAATCCGAGGAGCCAAGGCTGCCGGCATGAAGGTACTGGCGGTGGCAAACACCCATACCCTTCAGGATTTGCACGAAGCCGACGCGGCGGCGCCGAATCTCGACCAGGTTCACTTGTCGGATCTTCTCGCCCGTTTATGGCCTCGACAATGAGGAGTGCCGCTGAATGAGAATCTGTTCACTGGTCCCGGGAGCGACAGAAGTCGTCGCCGCGCTCGGCCAGGCGAGCCGGCTTGTCGGTATCAGTCATGAATGCGACTTCCCCCTCTCTATCCGTCACGCTCCCGTGTTGGTCGAACCGTGCATCGAAACCGCCAATTCAACCAGCGCGGCGATCGATCGCGAGGTCAGAACATTGGTGTCGTCCGGCCGGCCCCTGTACCGTCTCAACGAGCGAGCATTCGCCGCTTCCGAGCCGGACGTGGTACTGACCCAAGACCTGTGCCAAGTGTGCGCGGTCACGCCCGATCAACTGACTCGGGCCGTTGACTCCCTGCCGGCCCCCCCGACTTGGGTGACGCTCAATCCGACGACGCTCGAGGATGTCATCTCGGACGTGGAACGGATCGGCCAGGCCATCGACCGGGCGGCGGAAGGCAAACAGCTCGCCGCATCGCTTCGAACACGCCTTGCACTCGTTCGGCAGGGCCATCAAGCCAGAAAACCCCGAGTCGCTTGCCTGGAATGGCTGTCTCCATTGTATGCGGGAGGCCATTGGGTCCCCGATATGGTCGAATCGGCCGGAGGCCTCGACGTACTCGGTCAGGTCCGCCAGCCGTCACGTCAAGTGACATGGGAGCAGGTGGAGTCTGCCGAGCCCGAGATCGTGATCCTAATGCCCTGCGGCTTTTCCTGCGAGCGGGCATCGAGCGAGCTGACGACGTTACGGCACACCGACCGGCAATGGTCCGCCGCACTGACGTCCTGGCCATCGACCTTCGTCGTGGACGCCGCATCGTATTTCAGCCGACCAGGTCCCCGTCTGGTTGACGGCGTCGAACTGCTCGCCGCTCTCTTGTCGAAGGGATACGATGCGGAGTTGGACAATCTGACGGCTCGCGCCGTGCCGCGCTTCTCACCGCTCTCCACCTCACTCCCATGACGATGACGGCCAAAGAAGCTCAGGCATACTGCACCGACTTGACGAAGAATAGCGGGAGCAACTTCTACTATTCCTTTCTCTTCCTCCCCAAGGCCAGACGGAACGCGATGTATACGATTTACGCGTTCTGCAAAGGCGTCGACAGCGCGGTCGACGAACCTCCGGTCGGCAGCGATCCCAAGGAAGAATTGCGTCGCTGGCGGGCCGAGCTGGATGTCGCCTACGAGGGGACGCCGACCTGGCCGCTGATGATCAGTCTCGCCCATCACGTCAGACAGCTGTCGATCCCCAAGGCGTACTTCGAAGAGCTCATCAAGGGCGTCGAGATGGACCTGAGCACGACGCGCTATGCCACGTTCGACGAACTGTCGCTGTATTGTTACCGGGTCGCCTCGGTAGTCGGCCTGATCTGTCTGCACGTGTTTGGACCGACCTCGCCGCATGCCCAGGACTATGCGGTCGATCTCGGCATGGCATTTCAGCTCACGAACATTTTGCGCGATCTGGGTACGGATGCCGAGCAAGGACGTATCTATTTACCGCGGGAGGATCTCGCCCGGTTCGGCTACACAGAAGCCGAGATGCTCTCGCACAAGCCCACCGCGCCACTCCGGAATCTCGTGGACTACGAGGCGGCCCGCGCCCGGGGCTATTACGCCAAGGCGCAGGCGTCACTCGACGGCTTGCCGTCGTCTGATCGCCGCGCGCTGGTCGTCGCGGAGATCATGCGTGCAATTTATTCTGAAATTCTTCACCGTATCGAGCAACGGGACCACGCCGTCTTCGGTCCTCGAGTCAGACTCACCACCTCGGAGCGCCTGCGGCTGGCCGGGGGCGTCTGGCTTCGCGGCCGATTCTCGTGACCGGTGTCGGTGCCCAGACTGTTCTCGTCCTCGGAAGCGGACCAGCCGGGCTCGCCGCAGCCTACTACCTGACGAAACAAGGCCTCCGTGTCACGTTGCTCGACCAGGCCGCGAACCTGGGAGGAGGTCTCGTTGATGAACGGCAGCCGCCCCTATCCCTCCTCGGATGCCACGACGCCACCTGGCGACTGTTGGCGGCATTGGGATCCGCTCCGAGACCGCCGGCCTTTCAGCAGATCAGTCTTGAGTTCCGGCTCCCCGGCGGACGGATTGTCCGGTATCCACACAGCCGGTTCCCCACGCCGTTGCACAGCCTGTTCACTATCGGGCGATTCGCCGGACTCTCCTGGACCGAGCGCTGGCGCCTGCTCACATGGCTGGAGGAACTGTGGGAAGGGTCGTCCGAACTGGGAACGGACCTCGAACACCGTACCGCGCAAGAATGGCTGACGTCCCTCGGACACGATGTCTCCCTTCAACGAGCCATTTGGAATCCGCTCGCCCAATGGCTCACCGGCAGCGATCTGAGGATGTTGTCCGCCGATGCGCTGGTGAATGCGCTGGCGCCGGTGTTCTTGCGGCGATCGTCTGACAGCCGTCTCATGGTGCCGCTCCGCTCGGCGGGCGTGTTGTTCGTCGAACCGATCGTCGACCGGCTGCGCCGCGCTGGAACGACCGTGCGGCTGGATGCCCAGGCCACCCAACTCCTCTATCACCAGGAACGCGTGACCGGAGTCAGGCTCCGTGAAGGGACGGTACTCGAAGCCGACTGGTATGTGTCGGCCCTGTCCTATCGCGATCTCACCGCCCTCCTGCCCGAACGCTGGCTCACGCGCTTCGCCTATTTCCAGCAGCTCAGCGAACTGGCCTCGGTGTCCCGAGGCAGCGTCCGCCTTGCAGCCCGGCAGGCCATGATTGCACCGCGGTTGATGTTGCTGAGCGAAGGGCCTTTCCAACGGGTACAGGCTCATGCCAAGGATGGAGATACCATATTTACACTGGTCAAAACCGTCGAGGGGAGCCGGCAACCGGACTCGGAAAGGCAGGCTTCGGATCTCCTCCGAGCCATCGGACTGCTTGGACCAACAACCGCCGTCTCGACAATCGGGAGTGGCGGGATCGGCGATTCGGCGCTGTCGCTTGGTCCGGGAACCAAAGTGCGCCGCCCCATCCAAACCAGCCCCATTGGCAATCTGATGGTCGCGGGAACTTGGACCGACACAGGCTGGCCGGCAAATCTCGAGAGCGCGATCGTCAGCGGCGAGCGTTGCGCCGCAATCATTTCGGGGAAGCAGCTCCCGGCTTATTGACAATCTGCGTGCCGGCTCCTAGTATGCCATCGCTCTTTTTTTTCCGGCTGAGAACATGACCCTGCAAGAGCTCGCCAAATCCCTGCACAACTGCCAGCGATGCAAGCTCGCAAAGCTTGGCCGCTCACAAGTCGTCTTCGGCGTCGGCAATCCGCACGCCAGCATCATGTTCGTCGGGGAAGCGCCGGGATTCAACGAGGATCAGAAGGGGGAACCCTTCGTCGGCGCGGCGGGCAAGCTCCTGAACGACCTCCTGGAATCGGCCAATCTGTCGCGCGATCAAATCTACATCGCCAACGTGATCAAGTGCCGCCCCCCGAACAACCGCGATCCCGAGCCGGACGAAGTCGAAACCTGCAAGCCGTTTCTGATGCAACAGATTCAAATGATCCGTCCGAAGCTCGTCTGCACGCTGGGGAATTGGGCGACACAGACGCTGCTTGAGCGAAAGGTCGGCATCACCAAGGTCAAGGCGCAGGCCTTCTACATGAAGGATTTCGTCATCTTCCCGCTCTTGCATCCCGCCGCGGCGCTGCACCAAGGCAATCTGCTCGACACCCTGAAGGAAGACTTCAAAAAGCTCAAGGAATTCCTCGACCGGCACACGCAACCGGTCGCATCAGAATCAGCCGAACCGACCGCGCCGACCCTCAACATCGAACCGCCCAACCCGTCGCAGATGGATCTGTTCGGCACTTAACCCCAATCCGAAAATCCAATTCGTCTTACTAACGTATTTCGCGGGTCCTGTCGCGGCGAACAGCCCCACCGTGCTCACTCCACCCATCCCCCAGTGGGGCCCTTCCGTTGCGCGCGGTGGGGCGCCCCGTTCGCCACGCCACCCGCTGTGGTGCCAAAATCATTTTCGGATTGGTTAATCCTCATTCCCCTCTCCCGGTTTGCTAATTATCAGTCACATCCAAGTTGGTCGCTTGTAAATCCAGAAACTCGCCGCTATTCTTATAAACAGAGGCCCGCAAATCGATATCCTTCAAGGCGAGGTCATCATGTCTTCCGCAAAAGAACAGATCGCCAAAATCCTTCAAGACCAGCCGGACGACAGCTCAGACGACGAAATTCTCCAGGAGCTGGCATTCGCGTGCATGATCGAAAGAGGAGTTGCCGACTCTGATGCAGGACGAACTATCAGTCACGAAGAGATGGGGCGCCGAATCAAGACATGGCGGAGCTGACATGGACGGCAGAAGCCGAACGATGGCTGCACGATATCTACGACTATATCGCACAAGATAACCCTGCCGCCGCCGTCCGCACAGTCGAAGCACTCCACCACAAGGCCCAAGTCCTCCGAGAGTTTCCGGAATCAGGCTACCGGAAGTTGTGGGAGAAAAAGCAGAATGTCCCCGTTTTTTCTCCCTTTCGTCTCGATCAGGACCAGCCTGTACTGCAGCGCAATACCGACGATTCAACCTTTCAATTTCTGAGTAGATGGACTAGAGTATCGTGATGGCTCCATCGACCCAGCAACTTCTCAAAGATGCGCTGCAGCTGCCGGATCAACAGCGGGCGGAATTGGTGGTCGAACTACTGGATAGCCTGCCGCCGGTTGAACCGGGACAAGCGCGCAGTGACGCACAATGGCTCGCGGAACTCGAGCGCCGCGCACGGGCAGCAGAGGCTGGGGCCGCAGGCGTATCCTGGGAAGCGGCGCGTCAGCAGGTGCTGGATCGCCTGCCTAAACGGTGAAGCGAGTCAGCCTCTCGCACGAGGCCGTGGGGGAGTTGGCTGAAGCCGCCGCTTGGTACGAAACCCGCCGTGCTGGCCTCGCGATCAGATTCCTTCAAGAAATTGATCAAACGCGAGTGGCGATACAATCCCGTCCTCTGTCATTCCCCCGTCTCGCAAATACGCCCGATGATCTAGAAATTCGCCGTGCCTTGCTGCCTCGTTTTCCCTATGCTCTTATTTTTCTCGAACTCCAGACTGAAATCCGGGTGCTGGCCGTCGCTCATGTCAAACGCGATCCAGACTATTGGCTCAATCGCCTGAAGACAACATGAGTTTACCGTGCTGAGGCTGTTGGAGCCCACTGAATCCTGCTACCTCTGCCTCCCCTCCCTCGCTCTTCTGGCCGATCCGAAAGTTGGTTTGCACTGAGGTTTGTCATTCCCGCGGAAGCGGGAATCCAGGCGAGGAAGTCCTCGTGGTTCTACGGCTATAAAAGGTAGCGGTGTAAGATAGCTGAGTCGGCTCAGAATGACGCGGAGCCCAGAGAAAGTTGTCAGGAACCATTCCCTTGATTCAATCGCAATCAATTGACGAGCTAAATCTTTTGGTCGTGCTCGGACGAGGCGCAAAAATGTTCCTGACACCTTGTCACGTCCCTCCCGAGTTACCAAAGCAGCGGGTCCTTGCCATAAGGTGCCTGCCCACGCGCATGAAAAGGTGCGAAGTAGTCCACATCTGTGACATGCCATTCACATTCTGAGATGCAATCTGCGCAGTCTTCGAGTTCCCTGTTCTCGAGCCAGGTGTACATCAGGCCCTACTTGAATGCCAGTTCATCATCAGACAGTAAAGGCCATTCATCACGGGTGGGAGGGACAGGCGGAGGAATGTCTGTGGGAAGATTTCTAACTTTCCTATAGAGATGCGCCCAGCAGGGCCGCTTGGGACATATGAAGCGCATGGGCATTTCTACGATGTTTGGATAAGCGCAGTCAGCATATCTTGAGCTTCGTGATCGGGCACATACCGAAACAGCCCTGTATTCCATTTAGGACCTGCAGACTGATGGTGAAAATTCCAGTAGAGAGGGGCCTGGATAGGATTTACAGCGCGGAGACGTAGCGATCCTCCGTGAAGAACATGTCCCCAGTCGGGATGCTGCGTCATGCCGGCGATTGAAAAGCATCCAACTATACGACGCTCCCCTTCCGGCTTGTCTGCTTCTTTGGAAGTTAAGAAAGCGAGCTTGCCCGCGCGCCAATGCTTTATCGGGATTGGGTCACCTTTATTGGGACCGTGGTGATAGATACCACTTCCAAACTGCCATCTAATGAAAATCAGCGTGTCGTAGCACGGCCATTCGTCAAAGTCTTTTCTATCGTAGTGCTGCCAGTAGTCGCCCCTATTTTTCTCTTGCTTGTAGATCTTTGAACAGCAGCAATCGGGCTGACTGCACCATACTTTGGGACTATCAACAATGTTGATTTTTCGGCCCGATGGAGTACATGGTGAACTGAAAGGACCGTGATTGCCGTACACCCAAGTAACTTTGAAGGCTACATTTCCATCCGGCTTAGAAGGCATGGAGTGATTACTCCTTTGCTAAGAGCTAGGTTGCTTCGCCTTGCTCCAGGTATCGTTCATGAAAATCACGCCGCCACTGCTGTCGCCTGCACCGCCTCAAGAGTTCGGATTAGCTCATCCATTTCGGCCGACTCAAACAAAGCGTCTGGCCCCTGTGGTGTGAGGTCCGTGAAGGGCGACTCGTAGAGTCGCGCAGGCTCCATGACCCCGTGGATTGAGCGTAACGGCAAGCCAGCAAGCGCCGGCAACGGGGAAGTACCGCGGGCGTCGCAACTATGTCTTGGCCGATCTTTCTTCCGAAGATGTGGAAGCGGTAGGTTCAGTCGCCTGTTCTTCGCCCTCCCCCTCAGCCGGCTTCTCTTCCTCCGGCACATCAAACCACTGAACCAGCATCTCGTCCCACCATACCTCATCCACCTCGGGGCCCGGATCGTTGCCCAAAAAGGAGACGTCCTCTTTAGTGACGCTGGAGGCGACGAGGTGCGGCTGGAACTTGGCCCGGTCGATCACTTCCTTCGTGGCATAGCCGCCGATGATCCAGGAATCCGGGTCGGCGCGGCGGGACTTGTAGGCTTTGAGTCCCACCTTCAGATACATGAAAATCTGCTGTTGCGTCGGATCGCTCACGCCGGACTGCGGCAAGCTCAAGGTCTTTTCGATTTTTTTCCGCCAATGCCGGTCGTCATAGCGCGACGTAATCAGCTGCAACATTCTTTTCCCGAGGTCGGCATCGAGCGGCATGGTCTTGGGTAACTCCTTACGGGTTGAGATGCTGTTTAAAAAACGCCAGCGTTCTGGCCCAAGCGTCCCTGGCGGCCTCCGGACGATAGACGGTCTTGTCCGTATCGCGGAAAAACGCGTGCGCCGCGCCCGGATAGGTCTTGATCTCGCCCATCTTCTGATACTTCTTCAGCGCAGTCGCCAGGCGTTGAACATCCGCCTTCGTGATCCAGCCGTCGTCTTCGCCGTAGATGTACAAGAGCGGCGCACTCATCTGCTGAATCGGCGTATCGGGGTTCGGCACTTCGCCGTAATACGGAGCCGCCGCCTTGATCAGTCGGTTCACGCAGGGCAACATCAACGCGTAGGACCCGCCCATGCAGAATCCGGTCACCCCGATCCTGGTCGAGTCCACTTCCGGCGCAGACTTCAGATAGTCCACGGTCGCGTTGAGATCCTTGAGGCCGTCCTCCGGTTTCAACGCATTCATGAGCTTGCCGGCTTCGCCTGGATCGCTCGTCACGGCATGACCGAAGCGCGAGTACAGGTCGGGGGCTATCGCCACGTATCCCTCGACGGCATAACGCCTGGCGATGTCCTTGATATGTTCGGACAGCCCGAACCATTCCTGTACCACGATCACAGTCGGACATTTCTCATTGGTCTGCGGAGCCGCCACATAGGCCCGAACCGTGATGTTCCCGCTGGGATACTGGACCGTGGTTTCCCGTATCGTGCCCGGCATGAGGCGCCCCGTCAGGCTAGTTGCCCGCTACGGTCATCTCCGTGAGCTTGATGGTCGGGCTGGCAATCCGGCCTCGAAAGCTCAGATCGTTTCCGATCAGCTCGATATCCCGGAACATCTGCTTTAGATTTCCTGCGATGGTGATTTCCTCGACCGGGTACGCGAGTTCGCCGTTCTCGATCCAGAAACCGCTTGCCCCGCGGGAATAGTCGCCTGTAACCATATTGATGCCGAATCCGATCAGCTCCGTGACATAGAGCCCTTCTTTGACGGTACCGAGGATGTCGGCGGCGCTTCGGCTTCCAGGCGCAAGGTAAAAGTTCGTCGGGCCGACGGACGGACTCTCCCCCACGCTGCGGGATGCATTGCCTGTCGACGGCAATCCGAGCTTTCTTCCGGAATACGCATCGAGCAGATAGCTGGTGAGTCTGCCCTTGTCGACGATCGTGTTTTTCCTCGTCGCGAGTCCCTCGCCGTCGAACGGTCTCGAGCCAAGGCCCCCGACCATACGGCCATCGTCGTAGATCGTCACGTAGTCGGGCGCCAATTGCTTGCCTAGTTGTCCGATTAAAAACGACGCTCCTTTGTACAGGCTGTAGCCGGACACGGCGCCGCAGAGATTTCCCATGAGGCTGGCGGCCATCTCCTGGTCGAACACGACCGGCACCCGTTTGGTGCCCACTTTTTTCGCTCCCAGCCGCCGAACGGCCCGTTTCGCCGCTTCGGTTCCGATCGCCTCCGGCGATTCCAGCTTGCGGAATTTTCGCTGGACGCCGTACCAGGCATCGCGCTGCATCGCGCCGGTGGCAGGATCGACCGCGATCGGCGACACGGAAAGCGAGAAGCTCGAGCTGCGATATTCGCCGACGAAGCCATGGCTGTTCGCCAGAACGATTCGTCCGGACGAAGAATCGAAATCGGCGCCCTCGGAATTGGTGATCCGCTCGTCCGCCGCCATCGCGGCGGCTTCGGCCCGCCGTGCCAGCTCAATCTGCCGGTCCGTATCGAGTCTGGTCGTATCATGGAGATCGAGATCCGGCTGTTCCTTGGCCATCTCATCGGCAGCAGGCAGACCCGAGATCTGATCTTCGACCACCGCCCGAGCCAACGTACAGGTTTGCTCGACCAATTGTTGGAGGGAGGCGGTCGAAAAGTCCGAGGTGGACGTACTTGCCGAGCGCTTGCCCGTGAACACACGAAGCCCCAGACGCTTCTCTCTGGCTTTGGTCAGCCGGTCTACCGCGGCCAGCCGCACCTGCACCGACAGGTTTTCGCCGTCGACGATGACGACGTCGGCCTCCGTGGCCCCGCCGCGTTTCGCCATGGCCAGCAAGTCCGAGGCGAGTTGCCGATACCCGTCCGTGGGAGTGATGGCGTCGTTCATCCGCTATTCCGACTGCGTTCCACCGACGGTAATCTCGTCGATTCGAATGGTGGGAAGTCCGACGCCGACGGGAACTGACTGTCCTTCTTTTCCGCAAGTCCCGATACCTTCGTCGAGTTTTAAATCGTGACCCACCATCGAGACTTTCGTCAAAATCTCCGGTCCGCTCCCGATCAAGGTGGCGCCTTTAACGGGTTTGGTCACTTTGCCGTCCTCGATCAAGTAGGCTTCGCTGGCTGAAAACACGAACTTGCCGTTCGTGATATCGACTTGTCCTCCCCCGAACGACACCGCATAGAGCCCTTTTTTGACGGACTTCATGATGTCTTCAGGCTCAGATTGACCGGCCAGCATGAAGGTATTGGTCATGCGAGGGAGCACGACGCTTTGATAGCTTTCTCGGCGGCCGTTGCCGGTCAGTGGAATATTCATCAGCCGCGCATTGAGCTTGTCGGTGATATACCCGCGGAGAATCCCCCGCTCGATCAGCATGGTTCGGCCGGTGGGCGTGCCTTCGTCGTCCATGTTCAACGAGCCCCGACGAGCCGGGAGGGTGCCGTCATCGACGATCGTGCACACGTCGGATGCGACGCGCTTGCCTAAAAGATTGGAAAACGCCGAGGTTTTCTTCCGATTGAAGTCCGCCTCCAAACCATGCCCGATGGCTTCATGCAGGAGAATGCCGGGCCAGCCCCCACCCAGCACCACCGGCATGACACCCGCCGGAGCATCCACGGCCGAAAGATTCAGGATCGCCGTCCGCGCCGCTTCTTTGGCGTAATAAAGATGGCGATCACCGTCCCGATAGAATTCAAACCCGATGCGCCCGCCGCCTCCGAAGGATCCGACCTGGCGATTGCCGTTCTCTTCCGCGATGCAGGTCACTTGGAGTCGTGATAAAGGTTGCACGTCGCCGATGATCGTCCCCTCCGATGTCGCAACCATGACGATCTTGAATTCGGTGTTGAACGAGGCCATGACGTTCTTGATACGGGGATCGTACTTGCGGGCTTCAGCATCGATTTGGTTCAAGAGCGCAACCCGGTCCGCGGTCGCCACTTCCAGGGCCGTCTGCGGCACCGGATAGAGATCGTGGCGAGGCCTGGCATGGATCGGGACCGGAGGGGCATCGGTCCCCACCGGGCTCATTGCGATGTACCGGGCGGTATCAGCCGCCAACTCGAGAT
>Ga0268299_1002686_pt1 | contig 19701 bp, 13 predicted proteins | sample NOBtaG_FD_193484 | JGI IMG/M metagenome (GOLD analysis project Ga0268299, IMG submission 193484) | Activated sludge microbial communities from bioreactor in Nijmegen, Gelderland, Netherland - NOB reactor | ecosystem: Engineered > Bioreactor > Aerobic > Activated sludge | place: Netherlands...
GGGCGTGGCCCATGAGCATGCGCAATGGATAGCCCTCGTTCCCCAGGGGCTCGCGATGGGCGGGCAGCGCCTCGTCGAACCGGATGAACCACTCGTGGTCGATGTAGAACTGCTGCCGGCCGGTGAACGTCTCGTAGGGCTTCTTCTCCCGCACGCTCTCCACGATCTCGTGGTGGTACGGCGAGCCCTCGTGCTCCCAGGCGGATGAGTCCGAATGGTCGACGCGGATCACGCCCTTGGCCGCGAGCTCCGCGAAGGAGACCTTCGGCACGCCCGGCGTCGTGTTGATGATGAATTGCGCCACGTCCTTCGCGCTCCTGATCCGGCCGCCCATCGTGTAGTAATCGAGAGTGCGGGCATAGTCCCGGCGGACGGAGCGGCCGTCCACCTCGTCGCGCACCGCCCCGAGGCCGCGCTCCTTCGCCCGGCGCGCGATCGCCTCCGCCAGCCGCCGGTTCGCCTCCCAGTCGTCCACGCTTTCGCCGAGCGGCGGCACCGCCACGTCGAGCACCTGCAGGTACGGGATGCGCGACTGGAGCATCAGGTCCGCCCGCTCGTAGTGATGGGCGATGGGCAGGATGTAGTCGGCCATGTGCGCTGTCGCGCCCATGTCGGGCGCAAGCACCACGATCATCTCGAGCCGGTCGAAGCCCTCCTTGCGCCACTGCTTCGAGCCGGCGCGCCAGTTGGCGGCGTTCTCGCCGGCGAAGATGGCCATGCGCCAGCCGGCCTTGCTGTAGTCCGGGAACCAGTCCTCCCGGATGCTCTCCTTGTAGTACCTGTCGTAGGTGTCGGCGAGCTCGTCACCGTACATCCGGCGATTGAGCTCCTTCAGGTCGGCATGGTCGTAGTCCCAGGTGGTGCTGGAGATCATGCGCATGGCGGGGCCGATGTCGGCCGTGGCGAAGCCGCCCACGCCGCGGACCTTGGGCGCGTTGCCGAACTGGATGCCACCGCCCTCGTTGCCCACGTTGCCCGTGAGGGAGAGCATCAGGAGCATCGCCCGCTGCAGCAGGTCGCCGTGCTGCCATTTGCAGGCGGAATAACCCGTGTAGATCATCGCGGGCTTCGCGGTCGCGAACAGGCGGGCCGTCTTGCGGACCACGGCTGCGCTGACCCCCGTGACCTCGGCCATCGCTTCCGGCGCGTGCGCCGCCGCGCGCTGCTTCAGCAGTTCGAAGACGGTGGTGACCTCGACGACCCCGTCGAGGGTCTTCACCTGCCACCGGCCTTCGAGCGCCGGCCTGATTGCGCCGAGCTCCAGCGTCTCGAAGCGCCGCCGGTCCCGGCCCACGGGCTTCTCGGCCAGCCCCGTGCCGGGCGCCTGGACGAGGCTGTCCGTGGCCTCGTCCCACATGTAGTAGACGTTCTCGCGGACGGCAAGCTTGCCGACGACGTTCAGGTGCTCCTCGCGCAGGAACTCCCGGGTGTCCAGCCGGACCAGCAGGGGCATGTCGGTCTGCTCGCTGATGTAGGGGACATCGTAGAGCCGCTCGGCGAGGATGACGTGGACCATCGCCATGGCCAGCGCCGTGTCCGTCCCCGGCTTGACGTTCAGCCAGTGGTTCGCGTGCAACGCGGTCGGCGTGAACTCCGGCGAGATGGCGATCACCCGCGTGCCGTTGTACTTCGCCTCCCAGAAGAAGTGGGCGTCCGGGATCCGGGTGACGGCCGGGTTGCTCATCCACACGAGACAGCAGCGGGACTTGAACACCGCCGCCATGGTGTCCCCGGTGTAGACCTGGCCGAGCGTCATGTAGACCCCGGTCGGCAGGTCCCCGACCCCGGAGTAGAACTCCGGCACCGTCACCCCGGTGATGTTCGCGAAGCGGTACAGGCTGGCAGACGAGGCGAGCTTCACCGACATCTGGGTGCCGCTCCCGTAGGTCACGCACTCGGGCCCGGCAGTGGTCGCGAGGTCGAGGAACTTGTCCGCGATCGCGTTGGTCGCATCCTCCCAGGACACGCGCTGCCAGCGGCCGCTGCCCCGGTCGCCGGTCCGCTTCATGGGGTACAGGATCCGCTGGGGCCCGTACATGTAGCGGGCGTGTCGCAGTCCCTTCTGGCAGCCGCGGGGACCGTAGTCGGGCACGTCCTCGCCCGACGCCGCGTACATGCCCTGCTGCTCCTCGCGCCACACGATGCCGTTGCGGATGTACACGTTGAAGGCGCAGGTGCCGGCGCAATTGGTGCCGTGGGTGCCGTGGGCAACCCGGTCCCAGGTCCACTTGTTGCGGAGCACGTCCTCGAAGCGGCGGTATGCCGGCACGGCGGCTGAGGGGTCCGCCGGCGCCGCGACGGCCGATCCGTAGCGGGTGGTGAGCGCGGCGGTAGCCGCCAGGCCCCTGAGTACGTCGCGTCTGCTGGCAGTGAATTGCATGACCTGGTCCCGAACTGCGTCTGGCAAGATACAGCGGTGATCTCCTACGAGGAAGCACTCGACCTGCTGCGGACGACCATCGTGCCGCTGCCGCAGCACATGACGCCGCTCGCGGCGGCGGCCGGCCTGGTGACCCGCGGGCCGGCCATCGCCCGCCTGACCGTGCCGGGCTTCGCCAACGCGGCGATGGACGGCTACGCCCTGCGGTCGGCGGCCACCGCCGGCGCATCGCCGGAGAATCCCGTCCGGTTCGAGGTCGCGGGCGTCGTCGCCCCGGGCCGTGCGCCGCCTGCCGCGCCCGGACCGGGAAGCGCCGGCGCGCAGGCCTGGGAGATCGTGACGGGGGCGCCGGTGCCGGACACCTTCGACGCCATCGTGCCCGTCGAGCGGGTGACGCGGCAGGACGCGGCGGCCGGCCGGCCGGCGTGCATCGTCGTCACGGATCCGCTCCGTACCGGGCAGAACGTGCGCCAGGCTGGCGAGGATTTCCTGGCCGGTCAGGCGGTCGTGGCAGGCGGGACCCGCCTCGGCCCCCATCATCTGATGGGCCTCGCGGCCTGTGGCGTGGACGAGGTCGCCACGGCAACCCGGCCCCGGATCGCGGTGCTGACCACCGGCAACGAGCTGGAGTCGCGGGGCGCCGACCTGGCTACCGGGCGCATCCGGGATGCCAACGGGCCCTACCTGGCGGCCCTGCTGCCGCTGATCGGGGCCTTGCCCGTCGCCGCGGCGACCGCACCCGACGACGCGGGCGCCCTCGCCGGCCAGCTGCGGACCCTGGCGGGCAACGCGGACGTGGTGCTGACGACCGGGGGCGTCTCCGCGGGACGGCTCGACCTGCTGCCCGCGGCCGTGTGCGCCATCGGCGGCGACGTCGTCTTCCACAAGGTGGCCATCCGGCCCGGCAAGCCGGTGCTCCACGCACGCCTGCCCGGCGGCGCCCTGCTGTTCGGACTGCCGGGCAATCCGCTGGCAGTCGCCGTCGGGATGCGCTTCCTGGTGATGCCCGCGCTGCGCGCGCTCGAGGGCCTCCCGCCCGAGGCACCCGCGCCGGCCAGGACGACCGCGCCGGTGCGTGGCCGCGGCAACCTGCGCTTCTTCGCGAAAGCGTTTGCCGACGTGGACGCGACCGGCCAGCGCCGGGTGCACATCCTCCCGGGCCAGGAGTCCTTCAAGATCACGCCGCTGCTCGCGGCCAACTGCTGGGCCATCGTGCCCGAAGGCCCCGACGAACTCCCGGCCGGCAGCGTGCTCGAGACACTGCCTCTCCTGTAGGCACGACGTCAGGCGCGCCTCATCGGCAAACCGACGGCCGCAAGGATGAAGTCGGCAATCGCCGGCACGTCGTCGCGCCGTATCACGGGCAGGTTGCCGCCGGTCACGGGTCCGTCGCTCACGATGGCGAGCACGCCGGTTGCGCTGCCGGCGATCGCGGGCGCGGGCGCCGCCGCCCGCCGCAGTTCGAGACGCGGGTGACTGCCCGCCTTCCAGCCTTCCACCAGCACCAGGTCCACTCCCCGCATGCGGCCGGCGAGTTCCTCGAGCGCCGGCAGGTTGGCGTCGCCGAGCTCCTGGATGTGGGCCACGCGCCGCGCGGACGCGACGATCACCTCGCGGGCACCGGCGGCGCGATGGAGATGACTGTCCTTGCCCGGGTGATCGATGTCGAAGTCGTGGTGGGCGTGCTTTACGGTGCCTACGCGGAAGCCGCGGGCCACCAGTTCCCGGAGCAGTTCGACGATCAAGGTGGTCTTGCCGGCATTCTTGTAGCCGGCGATGCCGAAGAGCCGCGGCGGCAAGTCCTGCTGCCGCGGCTCCCGGAGAGGCTGGTCAGGGACGGCCGGCGTGGCCTAGGCCTTCTTCGCCCAGACGCTGCACCAGCCTTTGCTGGACACGAGCTTGCCGGGGAAGATCGCGCAGGGGCGGAAGGCGTCGCCGGCCTTGCCCTGGATCTGGGAACAGTTGGCGCAGTTCTGGTCCGGCGTGAAGCGCGCCGCGAGCGGGTTCGCGCGGTCGACCTTGCTGGCGTCTTCCACGTACAGAAGGGCCTTGGCGGACGGGTCGGTCAGCTCGAGCCGCGGCAGGGCCGCCTGGGCCCCGGCGGTGTTCAGGGCAACGGCGTCGAGCAGTACGGCGCCGGCAGGAACCGCCATCGCCACCTGGGCGAGGAAGCGGCGCCGGGATACTTCGGGCTTGTTCACGGGAAATCCTCTTTCTGTGAGTGCGTGCGGTCGGACTCTTGGCGCGGCAAATTCTAGCAACGCGGCGGGTGAATCGCACCTGAAGCGGCCACCCCGACGCGTCAGTAGAAACCCCTACTCCACGGTCGCCGTCACTACCGCAGCACGAAGCGGAACGTCCGGCACGCGGTGGAGCGCACGGGCTCACGGCCCACCCGGGCCGGCGTGAAGCGCGCGGCGCTGATGGCCTCCAGCACGGGCGCGTTGAACACTTCGTCGGTAGTGGCGCGTACTGCCGGCTCGAGGACCCGGCCACGCTCGTCGAGGGTGAAGCAGACCATGACCCGGCCCTCCTGCCGGGCGGCGCGCGCGGCCCGGGGGTAGACGGGCTGGGGCAGCAGCACGGGCTCCGGCTCCTTGAGATCGCCCGCCGGGGCGACGTCGTCGGCCGGGCGGGTCGCGGCCATCAGGGCGTCGCCCGACTGGTCGACCAGGATCTCGCCGGATACCTGGCCGACCGCCGCCGGCACGGTCGCGAGCGGCAGTGCCAACCCGATCCACAAGCCGACGAGACCCGACAGGCGCAACGCAGCCATGCACACCCCCGCGGCGAGTATAGCCACCGCGGTTACAAAAAGTTACAAAGCGGATGCGGCAGGCCAGATCCGTTGGGATCGGGGGCAAGGTATCGTGCTCCCTGAAATCAAGGGACTTTGCATGACATTTGTCACCACCCTCACCCGCCGGCCCTGGCTCATCGCCGTCGGCCTGACCGTCCTCGTCGGGCTCTGGCTGACCTCCGGATTCTTCGGGGGCGAATCGGCGCCCGAATCCGTCACCGCGGACCAGTCCGCGGCCAGCGCGGCAACGACGATGCGCGTGCAGACGCGGGCGCAGCAGGCGGAGCCGGTGACCCGCACGATCAGTGTCTACGGCCGGACGGCGCCGGCCCGCACCGTGGAGATCAAGGCCGAGACGAGCGGCCGCGTGGCAGCACTCGGGGTCGCCCGCGGCGAGCCCGCCACCGCAGGCCAGCCGCTGGTGAAGCTGGACCTGCGCGACCGGCAGGCACGGCTCGAGCAGGCCCGGGCCAGCGTCAGCGAGCACCAGTCGGCCTGGGAAGGCCAGCAGGAACTGAAGCCCCAGGGCTACATCTCCGACACGCAGCTTGCCGAGACCCGCGCCAAGCTCGAGGCGGCCCGCGCCGAGCTGGTCCGCGCCGAGCTTGACCTCGAGTACATGAACGTCCGCGCACCATTCAACGGCACCGTCCAGGAGCGCGCGGTCGAGGTCGGCGACTACGTCCGCGCCGGCGATCCTGTGGCCACCTTCGTCGACAACACTAAGCTCATCGTGACGGGCAGCATCGCAGAGCAGGACGCCGGCTTCGTCAGCGTCGGCGGCAGCGCCACGGCGGTGCTCGTGACGGGCCAGGAAGCCAAGGGCCGCATCCGCTATCTCGCGCCGGTGGCCGACGAGTCCACCCGCACCTTTACCGTCGAACTCGAGATCCCGAATCCGGGCGGCAAGCTTCCCGCCGGCGTCACCGCCGAAATGCGCATCCCCGGCGGCGATGTGCTCGCCTACCGCGTGGCGCCCTCCCTCCTGACCCTCGACGCCAATGGCGAGCTCGGGATCAAGACCGTGGACGCGGCGAACCAGGTCGTGTTCCACAAGGTCGAGATCGCCCACTCGGAAGCCAACGGGGTGTGGGTCACCGGCCTGCCGGAATCCGCCAACATCATCGTGGTCGGCCAGGGCTACGTCTCCGCCGGCCAGGCCGTCGTGGCCGTCGCGGCAGAGCCCGCGACCGCGCTGGCCGCGGGCCGTGCCAACGGCAAGGTACCAGGCGCCGTCCAGTGAACGCGCTGATCGACCTGTGCGTCAGCCGCTCCCGGGCGGTGCTGGTGGCGCTCGCCGTGCTGCTCTTCGCCGGCGGGGCCGCCTACCGGAACCTGCCCAAGGAAGCCCAGCCGGACGTGGACTTCCCCTTCATCAGCGTGGAGGTCCTGCTGGACGGCGTGGCCGCCGAGGACGCCGAGCGCCTCCTGGTGCGGCCACTCGAGCAGCAGCTGCGCAACATCGAGGGGATCAAGGAGATGATCGCCTCGGCCACCGAGAACCGGGCGTCGATCACCCTGGAGTTCGGCCCGGAAGTCGACGTTGACGAAGCCCTCACCGACGTCCGGGAGCGGGTCGACCAGGCCAAGGCGGAGCTGCCGGAGGACGCCCGCGAGCCGACCGTCAACGAGGTCAAGTTCTCCCGCTTCGACCCGATGCTGGTGATCAACCTGGGCGGCGCGCTGCCCGAGCGCACCATGAACGCCATCGCCACGGACCTGCAGGATCGCCTGCAGTCCGTCGACGGCGTGCTCGAGGTCAACATGGTGGGCATCCGCCAGGAAATCCTGGAGATCATCGTCAACCCGCTGAACCTGGAGAGCTACGGCCTCTCTCCCGCCGACGTCCTGAACTTCGTCCAGCGCAACAACCGGCTGGTCGCGGCCGGCTCGCTCCAGTCCGAGGAAGGCCGCTTCGCGGTGAAGGTCCCGGGCGTCATCGAGTCTCCCGAGGACGTGCTCGACCTGCCGATGAAGGTGGACGGCGAGCGCGTCGTCCGCTTCCGGGACATCGCGGAGGTGCGCCGCACCTTCAAGGATCCGGAAAGCTACGCGCGGCTCAACGGCGAGCCGGCCGTCGGCATCCGCGTCGTCCAGCGCAACGGGTCCAACATCCTCAATGTCGTCGGCGAAGTAAAGGCGGCGGTGGCCGAGGCGCAGCAGGCCTGGCCCGACGGCATCTCCCTGACGTACAGCCGGGACAAGTCGATCCGCGTGCAGGAGGACATCAACCAGCTGGTGAATGACGTGGTGGTGGCCGTGCTGCTCGTCGTCATCTGCCTGATCGGCATCCTCGGCCTGCAGAACGCCCTGCTGGCGGGCATCTCCATTCCGGGCTCGTTTGCCGCGGCGTTCATCCTGCTGTCCCTGACGGGCATGAGCATGAACCTGGTCGTCTTCTTCGGCCTGATCATGTCGGTGGGCCTGGTCGTGGACGGGGCCATCGTGGTCGTGGAGCTCGCCGACCGCCGCATGGCCGAGGGCCTCGACCGGCGGGTCGCCTACGCGGAGGCTGCCAAGCGCATGGCCTGGCCCATCTTCTCCTCCATCGCCGCCACGATCGTCGCCTTCCTCCCCCTGGTCTTCTGGCCCGGCATCATCGGCAGCTTCCTGCGCTACATGCCGATCGTGCTGATCTACACCCTGGCGGCCTCCCTCGTGATCGCCATGTTCGTCGTGCCGGCGCTGGGCTCGATCTTCGGGCGGAGCGGACACCTGAGCCCGGAGGCGCGACGCCAGCTGATGCTCGCCGAAACCGGCGACCTCGGCCAGCTCAGCGGCGGAACGGGCCTCTACCTGCGGGTGGCGACCGCGGCCATCGACCGGCCCTGGCTGACGGCGGGCGGCGTCACCGGGCTGCTGCTCGCGGTGTTCGTGGCCTACGGCGTGCTCGGCCGGGGCGTGACCCTGTTCCCCAACGTGGACCCGGAGCAGGGCAGCGTGGACATCCGGGCCCGCGGCGACCTGTCGACCCAGGAGAAGGACCGCCTGGTGCGGGTCGTCGAGGAGCGCGTCTACGGCGTCGAGGGCATCAAGCACGTCTACGTGACCTCTGGCGCCGGCGCCAAGGGATCGTCGCCGGACCAGATCGGCGCCATCAGCCTGAATTTCGATAACTGGCGCGAGCGCCGACCCGCCACGCAGATCATCGCCGAGATCCGCGAGCGGACCGCGGACATTGCGGGCATCGTCATCGAGCCGCGCCTCCCGGAGGATGGCCCCATCCAGGGCAAGCCGGTCAACATCGAGGTGTCCGGGCCGTCGCTCGAGGCCCTGCGGGACGCCGCCGACAAGCTGCGGGCATTCGTCGCCACGATCCCCGGCGTGATCAACGCCGAGGACACCCGGCCGCTGCCCGGCATCGAGTGGCGCATGGAGGTGGATCGCACGCAGGCGGCGAAGTTCGGCGCCGACGTGGCCCTGGTGGGCAACATCATCCAGCTCGTCACCAACGGCATCAAGCTCGGCACCTACCGGCCGGACGACTCCGACGAGGAGCTCGACATCCGTGTGCGCTTCCCGTCCGACGACCGCAGCCTCGACAAGCTCGCAGCGCTGCGCATTCCGACCAGGTCCGGCAACGTGCCCATCGGCAGCTTCGTCACGCGGGAGCCCGCCGAGGCAACGCACACCATCATGCGCACCGACATGCGCCGCACGATGCTCGTGCAGGCGGACCTGGAGAAGGGGGTGCAGATCGAGCCCGTGCTCGACCAGGTGCGCGCCGCCCTGCCCTCCCTGGACCTGGACCCGGGCGTCCAGCTGCGCTTCAAGGGCGGGGCGAAGGACCAGCAGGAAACCGCCAGCTTCCTCGGCAAGGCGTTCCTGGTGGGCCTCGGGCTCATCGCCCTGATCCTCGTCGCCGAATTCAACAGCCTGTTCCAGCCCCTGCTGGTGCTCACCGCGGTGGTGTTCTCGACCGGCGGCGTGCTGCTGGGCCTGCTGGTGACCGGGCGCCCCTTCAGCCTCGTCAACTGCGGCATCGGCACCATTGCGCTCGCCGGCATCATCGTGAACAACAACATCGTGCTCATCGACACCTACAACAAGCTGCGGGAGGCCGGCATGGCCGCCCGGGAGGCCGTGCTGCGGACCTGCGCCCAGCGGCTGCGCCCCGTGCTGCTCACCAAGGTGGTGATGATCCTCGGCCTGCTGCCCATGGCCCTGAAGCTCAACATCGACATCCTCGACCGCAAGGTGTTCTTCGGCGGACCGAGCGGCCAGTGGTGGGCCGAGATGGCCACGGTGATCATCGGCGGCCTGATCTTCGCCTCCATCCTGACCCTGGTGCTGACGCCCTCCATCCTGATGATCGAGGCGCGGGTCGGGGCATGGTTCGCGAAACGGCGGCGTGTAGGAGCGCTATCCTTGGGGACATGATCCCCGTCATCACCCTCACCACCGACTTCGGCCTGAAGGGCCCCTTCGTCGGCGTGATGAAGGGCACCATCCTGTCCCGCTGCCCGGAGGCCCGGATCGTGGACCTCACCCACGAGATCCCGGCGCACTGGCCCATCGAGGCGGGCTTCTGGCTGGCCCGGTCCTACCGCCACTTTCCGCCGGGCACGGTCCACGTGGCTGTGGTCGATCCGGGGGTCGGCACTGGCCGCAGCATCATCGCGGGCGGGCGGGACGGACACGTGTTCCTCGGCCCCGACAACGGGCTGCTCTGGCCGATCCTCGGGGCGAACCCGGCCAGCTGCCACCGCCTGAACGAGGCCTGGCGCCAGCAGCAGGGCTGGCCGAACCCGAGCAGCACCTTCCACGGCCGGGACATCTTCGCGCCGCTGGCCGCAGAGCTGGCGGCGGGGCGCCTCTCGGTCGGCGACATCGGCCCGCCGGCCGGCGAGCTGATCCCGTCCCTGCAGGAGGAGCCGGAAGCCGGTCCCCACGAAGTGCGGGGCACGGTGCTGGCCATCGACAACTTCGGCAACCTGATCACCAATATCGACGCGGCCCTGCTGGCCGGCTACCGCAAGCCGGAGGTGCTCGCCGGCGGCCGGCGCCTCGCACTGCGCCGCACCTACGGCGACGCGCAGCCCGGCGAGTTCCTGGCACTGATCAATTCGTTCGGCGTGCTGGAGATCGCCCGGGCCGAGGGCAGCGCGGCGGAATCCCTGGGCCTGGGACGCGGTGCGCCAGTCTTCGTGCTGAACGCAACGAGGTAAATGGGGACATGCCTAATTTGGCGCTGCCAAATTAGGCATGTCCCCATTTACCTCGAGCCTGGCCCAGGAATCCCGGAGGGTTACCACGCGATTGAAGACCGGGTGGCCAGCCCGGTGGTCGACCCTGTCGGCCACGAAGTAGCCCAGGCGCTCGAACTGCAGGACGGTGCCGGGCTCGACACCGGCCAGCGCCGGCTCAAGGCGGGCTCCGGTCGCAACCTGCAGCGACCCGGGGTGCAGGAAGGTCTTGAAGTCGGCCTCCTCGCCATCCGGCCGGGCCACACCGAACAGCCGGTCGTAGAGGCGCACCTCGGCAGTCACCGCGTGGCCCGCACTGACCCAGTGGATCGTGCCCTTCACCTTGCGCTCGGCGCCCGGCAAGCCGGTGCGGGTCTCCGGGTCGTAGGTGCAATGGACCTCGGTGACCCGGCCATCGGCGTCTTTCACGACGCCGGTGCACCGGATGATGTAGCCGTAGCGCAGGCGCACCTCGCCGCCCGGCTGGAGGCGGAAGAACTTCTTCGGCGCGTTCTCCATGAAGTCGTCCTGCTCGATCCACAGTTCGCGCCCGAAGGGCAGCTGCCGTTCGCCGAGCTCCGGCCGGTCCGGGTGATTGGCCGCCGGCATGAGTTCCGTCCGGTCCGCCGGGTAGTTGGTCAGCACCACCTTCAACGGACTGACCACCGCCATGGCCCGGGGCGAGCTGGCGTTGAGGTCCTCCCGGACGCAGTTTTCCAGGAGGCTCATCTGGATGATGTGCTCCTTCTTGGTGACCCCGACACGGCTCGCGAAGTCCCGGAGCGCCGCGGGCGGGTAGCCCCGGCGACGCATGCCGGCGACGGTGGGCATGCGCGGATCGTCCCAGCCGGTCACCAGCTTGAGGTCGATGAGCTCGGCGAGCTTGCGCTTGCTGGTGACGGTGAATGCCAGGTTGAGGCGGGAGAACTCGATCTGCCGCGGCCGGGCCGACAAGCTGAGGTTGTCGAGGAACCATTCGTAGAGGGGCCGGTGGTCCTCGAATTCCAGCGTGCAGAGGGAGTGGGTGATCCCCTCGATGGCGTCGGAAACGGTGTGGGCAAAGTCGTACATCGGGTAGATGCACCAGGCATCCCCCGTACGCTGGTGGGTCGCGCGCCGGATCCGGTAGAGCACGGGGTCCCGCAGGTTGATGTTGGGCGACGCCATGTCTATCTTCGCGCGCAGCACGTGCTCGCCCTCGGCGAACTCGCCGGCGCGCATCCGGGCGAACAGGTCCAGATTCCCGGCCACGCTGCGGGACCGATGCGGACTTTCCCGCCCCGGTGCGGTCAGCGTACCCCGGTACTCGCGCATCTGCTCCGGAGAAAGGCTGTCGACATAGGCCTTGCCGGCCCGGATCAGCTCGAGCGCACACTCGTGGATGCGCGGAAAATAATCCGAGGCGTGGGTCAGCCGGTCGCCCCAGTCGAAGCCGAGCCAGCGCACGCTGTCGATGATGGCGTCGACGAAGGTCTGGTCTTCCCTCAGCGGGTTGGTATCGTCGAGCCGAAGATAGCACTGCCCCCCGGTCTCGGCCGCCACACCGAAGTTCAGGCAGATGGACTTCGCATGCCCGACGTGCAGGTAGCCGTTCGGCTCCGGCGGGAAGCGCGTGACGATGACGGCGTGTTTGCCGCTGGCCAGGTCGTCGGCGACGATCTGGCGGATGAAGTCCCGGGACCCGGGTGCGGCCTCGCTCATCGCACGGTGAGGTTCGGGCGGGCCTCGAGTTCGGCCAGGATGTCGCGCTTGCGGAACAGCGAGGTGGCGAAGCGCCCGACCGCCCTGGCGCGCGTCAGCCAGGCGACGCGGCCGCCCTGCTTCGAGTTCGCCAGCGCCTCGCGGGCGAGGTACGGGGTAACGGTCTCGACCGTGTCGCCGAGGATGTTGAGAATGCGCCTGGACTTGCTCCACGCCACGGGGTCACGGCCCTTCGAGCTGTAGAGGAGCAGATCGGTCGGCACGATGCCCGGGCTCAGGGAACCGACCACCACCTCGGTCCCGGCGCACTCCTTCGCGAGCGCGTCCGTCAGGTAGCGGATGGCCCGCTTGGTCGAGCCATAGACCACAAGCCCGGGCCGGGACAGGCCGTCGCTGCCGAAGCCCTCGAAGGTGTAGACCTTGCCGCCGCCCGGCTGGGCACGCATGCCCCGGATGGCGACCTGGCAGCCGTAGAGGGTGCCCATCAGGTTGGTATCCACGGTGGCCTGGACCTGGTCGGCGGGCAGGTCGGCGAGCGGCAGGTGGTCGGTCGCGACGGCGGCGTTGTTGATCCAGACGTCGATGCGTCCGAAGCGGGCGACGCCGGCATCCCATGCCGCCTGGACGGACTCCAGGCGGCGGACGTCGCAGACGACCCCGAGCACCCGCGCCGGCTGGCCGAGCTCGCCGGCGGCGGCGGTGACGGCCCCAGCCGCCCGGCCGGTGACGATCACCTGATGACCAAGCCGGAGGAACTCCAGGGCAAGGCCCTTGCCGATGCCCCGGGTGCTGCCGGTGATCAGGATGGTCTGCATGCCGTTCGTCCTGGAGGTCCTGCAAAGAACCCGCGACCTTAATGTATGGGCGCCCGGCCTGTCCATTCGCGACAGGGATGGCCGGCCGGTCCGGAGGCTTCCCGGCGGGAGCGTCTCAGCGACCAAGGGAAGCCTCCGGACCGGCCGGCCATCCCTGTCGCGACCGCGCCACGAATTGACTGTAGTGCATGAACGCTATAGTTTCGCGGCTTGACCTCGTTACCACTATGGTGTGGGCGCAGGCAAGCAAACCCCGGGGTGAGGAGACTTTCATGCTGTCGAATTCTAGAGCGCTGGTCGCGACGCGGGCGGGCCTTCTGCTGGCCACGGCGGTCCTGGCGGCAGGTCCCGGCCTGGCGACTGCCGATGAAGTCACCGAGATCATCGTGACGGTCCGGCAGCGCGCGGAGTCCATCCAGGACGTCCCGGGCTCGGTGACGGCCTTCTCCGCGGCCCAGATCGAGGCCTCGGGCATCCAGCGGGCCGACGACTTCATCGCCATGACGCCCGGCGTCTCCATCGTCAACTCCGCCGAGGTCGCCGACACCCAGGTGAACATCCGGGGCATCAACGGCGCCCGGGATGCGGAGACCAACTACGCGCTGATCATCGACGGCGTGCTGATGACCAATCCCGCGGCCCTGAACCGGGAGTACACCAACCTCCAGCAGATCGAGGTGCTGAAGGGCCCCCAGGGCGCCCTCTATGGCCGCAATGCCGCGGCTGGCGCCATCATCATCACCACGGAGAAGCCCGGCGACGAGTGGGGCGGCAACTTCAAGGCCAGCCTGGCCGAGGACGACACCTACACCCTGTCGGGCCTCGTCGGTGGCCCCGTCAGCGACACGCTGGGCGTCAGCCTGTCGGCGGACTTCCGGGACACGGACGGCTACTACAGCAATTCCTTCTACGCCAGCCCCTTCGCGTCCGGCCCCACCGACATCGTGGACAACTTCCAGAGCTGGGACGTGGCGGCGCGCGCGGTGTGGCAACCCACCGACGCGCTGTCCGTGGACGGCAAGGTCCGGGTGGGCGAGGTCGACGCCGGCTCCATCTCCTTCAACTCGGTCTTCCACATTCCGAGCCTGGTGGGCTTCCTGGAGAACGTATTCCTGTTCCCGCCTGAGGTCGCGGCTTTCGCCAACGAAAACGTGAACGGCCACGACTTCCAGTTCGACAACAACATCGTCCCCTTCAACAACCAGGAGGCCGTCGAGGTTTCCGCCAAGGTGGACTACGACATGGGCTGGGCCGACCTGACGGCCTGGGGCCTGTACAGCAACATCGAGAACGACCTGGGGGCCGACGGCACCAGCGGCGCCTTCGGGTTCTTCTTCCCGGACCAGCAGTGCCGGGACACGACGGCTGCGCTGGCCGGCTACCCGGTGATCCCGCCCCAGGCCATCGGGCCCACCCCCGAGTTCTCCCTGTTCGGCGCCTACACGCCCACCGCCTGCGACGGCACCCAGTACCAGGTCCGCAACCAGGAGGACTGGTCCTTCGAGGCGCGCCTGGCCTCCAAGGGCGACCAGCGGCTGCGCTGGCTGGCGGGTCTCTACTACCTGAACATCGAGCGGGAGGTCGGCGTGAACACCGGCATCGACCGGGGCTTCGGCATCATCCCGACCCTGTTCACGACGGACGCCCGCAACCCCACCGAGCAGCTGGTGCACGACGAGTTCAACACCGACGTGTACGCGGTGTTCGGCCAGCTCGCCTACGACGTGACCGACACCATCGAGGCGTCGCTCGCCCTGCGCTACGACCGGGAGGAGCGGGACGTGGACAACCTGGTGCCCCTGACCGCCACCACCCAGTACATCAACACCTGCGACCCCGCCGACGATGTACCGGGCCTCGACCCGATCAATCCCGGCCTCTGCGCCACCGGCGGCATCCCCTCGCAGAGCGAGGAGTTCGACGAGATCCAGCCCAAGTTCTCCCTGACCTGGGACGCCACCGAGGCGGTGACGGCCTACGCCACGGCTGGCGTCGGCTTCAAGAGCGGCGGCTTCAACAACCAGGGCGCCAAGGCGACCATCGACCTGTTCATCAACAACCCGCTGATCATCGGCACCGGCGACCCGTCGGACCCGACCACCTGGGACGGGCCCTTCGGATTCGGCAGCAACACGGGCCCGGACGACAACGGCTTCCTTCCGGTCAACATCCAGGACACCTACGACGAGGAGACCTCCTGGTCCTACGAGGCCGGCGTGAAGACCCAGTGGCTGGACGACCGCCTGCGGATCGAGGCGGCCGCGTACCACGTGGACGTGGACGACATGCAGTTCTTCGAGTTCGTGGTCGGCGGCTTCGGCCTCCTGCGCGTGGTGTCCAACATCGACGAGGTGGACATCGACGGTTTCGAGGTTTCGGCGAACCTCGCCGCCAATGACTGGCTGTCCCTGTACGCGGGCGCCAACTTCAACGACACCGAGATCAAGGAGAACACGGCGCGGCCGGACAGCGTGGGCAACGAGTCGCCCTACACGCCGGACTACACCTGGAGCGCCGGGGCCCAGGTGCAGTTCCCCATGTCGGCCGACTACGACTTCGTGGGCGCCGTGGACGTCTCGGGCGTGGGCGAGACCTGGTTCCACGTGATCCAGGAGAACGACCGCCCGACGATCTTCACACTGAGCTTCCCCGATCTGGACGCCGCCAACTACACGGTGGCGGAGCGCGACGCCTACCAGCTGATCAACCTCCGGGCCGGCATCTCGGCCGACCGCTGGTCGCTGGTTGGCTTCATCAAGAACGCCTTCGACGAGCAGTACCTGGAGGAAGTGATCCCGGCGCCGGAGTTCGGCGGCTCCTTCATCCACCCGGGCACCGAGCGCCGGGTCGGCGTGGAGGCCACGCTGAAGTTCTGACGCCGTGGGAGCGGCTTCGGCCGGGACGTCCCCCGGCTCGCCGACGCGCGGACGCGATGCTTCGCCGGGGGACGTCCCGGCCGAAGCCGCTCCTACACCGCGGTCCGGGCGAGGAAGTCGGGGACGCGGACCCCGGTGTCCAGCCGGCTGAAGGCGGGTGCCTTGGCGCCTTCGCCGCTGTTCAGCCGCTCGCCGGTGCCCTTCACGCGCACCAGCTCGCCGAACATGGCCAGGATGGAGCGCGTGTAGCGGGCAGCCTCGGCAGGGGCCATCTTGCGGACGGAAACCTGCACCGCCGTCTCCTTCTCGGTGGGCGGCACGGCATTCATCGCGCCACGCAGGGACTCGAAGCGGGGCCGGATGGCCTCGGGCACGTCGTCCTCGCCCAGGGACTCCAGATGGTCCACGTAGGCGGATATCAGTCGCTGCTTCGCCGGCCCATCCGCGGCCAGCGTCCGGACGGCAGCATAGAACCTGTCGGCAACGTGTTGCATGAAAGCCTCGTTTTCTTCTTTCTGGGAGCGTCGTTCGGGCCGTCTTGTTCCGCACGCCCCGCCCCGCAGTCCGGGGCGAAAAACCAACGTGCAATCAAGATCTAAGGCGCGAAACTATAGGCTCCGCGGAGGCGCCGTCAAAGCGCGGAACGAGGATCTGTGAGGGCGGTCACGGCCGCTTGCAGCAGACCGGTCATAACACGGCCGGAATTGTAAAAGGGGACAGATTTATTTACCCCCTAGCCAGAATGGAGTCCGCAACTCTCTCGCCAGGGGGTAAATAAATCTGTCCCCTTTTACCCTGCCGCGTTATGGAATCAGTAGGGCCGCGCGAGGTAGCGGCCGATGGGCTTCCCGACCACCTGGTTGTTGTCGTAGATCCGCTGGCCGCGGAGGAAGGTGGTCTTCACCCGGCCCGACAGCTCCATGCCTTCGAAGGGCGTGTAGCCCTGCTGGGACTCGGAATCGGCGGCGCGGACGGTCCAGGTCTCGTTGGGATCCAGGAGCGCCAGGTCGGCGTCCAGGCCCTCGGCGATGTCACCCTTGCCGTGCAGGCCGAACCGGCGGGCCGCGTTGTAGCTGGTCAGCGCCGCCATCTGGTTGTAGTTGAGGCCCCGCTTGCGGCCCTCGCTGACCAGGGCGGCCAGCAGGTACTCCGTGCCGCCGAAGCCGGACTTGGCGAGCCAGATGTTGCCGGGCTTCTTCTGATCCACCTTCATCTCGTGCTTGCAGCAGGCATGGTCGCTGCACACCCAGTCCAGGTTGCCGGCGACGAGCTGCTCCCAGAGGTACTCGACGTCCTCCCGGGGCCGGATCGGCGGGTTCACCTTGGCGAAGGCCGCCGCCTTCGATTCCGTGTCCAGCATGAGGTGGCCGATGGTCACCTCGCGCCGGAAGTTGATGTGCGGGAAGACTGCCGCCATCTGCAGGGCCGCGAGCACGGCCTTGCGGGACGTCAGGTGCAGCAGGTTGATGTTCGGCAGGTCGGTCTCGTTGGCGAGGTACGAGGCGATGAAGATCGCCAGGCCCTCCGAGTGGGGCGGACGGCCGGCGCTGTAGGCCGGCAGGCCCTTGAGCTTGCCCTCCTCCTCCACGATCTTCGTGTAGGCAGCCATGATCTCGGCCGTCTCGCAGTGCAGGCTGAGCGAGATGTCGCCCGCCTTGTCCGGGAACCGGTCCATGGCCTTGCGCAGGCCGCGCATGACGAACTCGAAGTGCGCGATGTCGTACTTCTCGTCCTCGTTGATCATGAGGAACTCGTGCTGGTTGGTGGACCGTCCGTGCAGGCCGTGCCCGCCGTAGAACATGTAGATCTTGAAGGACGTGACGCCGAAGTTGTCGACCAGGTCGGGAATCTCGCGGATGTGCCGCTTGTCCATCGGGGCCAGGTGATAGGCGTAGTCGACGTGGAAGCGCCCGGCGGAGATGTCGAGCACCTCGGGGAAGAACTTCTTGTAGGGCCCGCCCTTGTTCAGGTAGTAGCCGCCGGTGCGGAAGTAGTTGAGGCTGCTGGTGACGCCGCCCTGGGCCGCGGCGCGGCTCTCGGTGACGGCATCTTCCGCCAGAGGCGAGTAGATGCCGGTGTGCATGTGCGGGTCGACGAGGCCCGGGAAGGCCAGCCGGTTCTTGCCGTCGAAGACCTCCCGCGCGGCGCCCGCAGGAATCACCGGGGCGATCTTCGCGAAGCGGCCAGCCTTGATGGCGATGTCGCCCTGTTCGACCATGGACGCCCCGGGCCGCACGACCCGCACATTCTTGATCAGGAGGTCGTACTGGCCCTTGGCCGCGGAAGCCGCGGCCTTTGCAGTCGTCTTCTTGGTCGCCATGCTGTCCTCTTGGTGTCCCAATTGCCCGGTTCGGGCCGGAACCCGCAAGGATAACCGATGCCGGGGGGCCTTTAGGAGCGCCGGAGCAACCAGCGCCGCCCGGCCAGCCCTGCCAGCGCCGTCCCGAGCAGCCAGGCGCCCGCGGGCAACGGCACCACCTGGTAGAAGCCCCGGATTTCTCCACTCTGGAAATTGGTGGAGTGGACGTTCAGGTAGGCCCGTCCGGAGTCCAGGCCCAGCAGCAGCGCGTTGAGGGCGCTGGCGGTCGTTCCGCCATTGTTCGTGACGAACGTCGGGTTCCAGGTGGCCGCCTGGGTTACGTCAAACGTCCTGTCGTAGGTTCCGCTCGATACGTTGACCGGAAAGTCGGGAAAGGTCGGCACAGCGGTGGCCACGCCCGCCGTGCTCACGCCGGGCGTGGTCGTGCAGCAGTGGATGTGGGCGACGGTGGTGATGCCGGAGAGCCCGGTGAAGTCCGCCTGCACCCGCATCGTATTGGCGACGACATCGATGGTCAGCAGCGTGGAACCGCTGCCGGCGGCCCCGTTGACCTCGGGGGCGAGAGTGGCGGTGTAGACGATAGGCGCTCCGACCGCGGGCTGGGTCAGCAAGGCCGCCAGAGACAGGATCACGGAAAGCATCGCTCGCTTCATGACTGTTCTCCCTTATTGGAATTGTCTTGGTTCGCTCCTAGGGCGGAAGGCCCAGTGCGCCGGGATTCAGCAGGCGGTCCGGGTCCAGCAGTTGCTTGAGGCTCTCGACCAGGGCCCGGGTCTGGGGCTTGCGGCTCGCCAGGTAAGGATAGTCCTTTCCGACCTGCATGTGGCTGGCGCCATTGCGGCTGCAAAGCTCCTGGATCCGGCCTTTCAGCTCCTTGACCAGGGCCCGCCCCTCCGGATTGGCGGGATGCTCGGGCACCTTGGGGAGCAATGCAGCAGGGTAGACCCGGCGGTGGTAGACGGTGCGCTCGTCCTCCCAGAGGAACGTGGGCTCGTAGATGAAGGCGTTCGTGCTGAAGAACATCAGCATGCGGGTCAGCTGCACCCGGTGCTCGCGCATCCGGTCCCGGTACTCCGCCACCAGCGCCTCGAAGTCGGCGTGGTGCTTCAGCACGGCCGAGAACGGCAGGACGCCGTGGGTCGGCTTCCAGCGCTCGCCGTTCGGCCCGAGGATCGGCAGGAGCTCCATGAACGGATTGGCGTTGAAGTAGGTGGGAATGCTGTTGGCCACCTCGGCGCCGTGGCGGCCGGCGATGGCGCGGACGGCGGCAAGCTTCAGCTTCGCCTCGGCGGCGGTGAGCCCCTCGGTGCTGAAGTGGGCGGAGTACACCGCGTTCTTCAGGAAGTTGCGGCCGGCCAGGCCCATCCGCAGGACCTGCACGGCCCCGTCCAGCGGGTTCGGCGCGGACAGGAACACCGACTTCGCCGCCTGCAGGGAACTGGCGGAGGCCATGCGCGTCAGAGCCGTCTTCTGCTGGCGCGGGTCCAGGCCGAAGTTCTGGGCGACGACGCCGAGGCGGGCGACCTCCATGAGGGCCTTGAGGCAGTTCTCGCCGGTGGGGAAACCGTAGGACGCGGCCGCGAAACCGGCGGGCTTCTGCATCAGCCGCAGTGTCATGCGCGC
>Ga0268299_1002687_pt1 | contig 19688 bp, 24 predicted proteins | sample NOBtaG_FD_193484 | JGI IMG/M metagenome (GOLD analysis project Ga0268299, IMG submission 193484) | Activated sludge microbial communities from bioreactor in Nijmegen, Gelderland, Netherland - NOB reactor | ecosystem: Engineered > Bioreactor > Aerobic > Activated sludge | place: Netherlands...
ACGACGACGACCGGCGCCCCGCCCGGCGCGACGTTCCGAAGCGCCACGGCCGCGGAGTGTCCCGACGCGGCACCGGAGGATCTCCACTGGCGTGGCATCGTGGAGGCAGATGGCCGCGTCGTGGCGAGCGGAGGCGTCCTGTTTCATTACAATCCACCGTTCGGCGACATCTACATGGAGGTCGCGCCACAGTTCCGGCGGAGGGGCTATGGATTGTACCTCGTCCAGGAACTGAAGCGCCGCTGCTCCGAGGCCGGGTTCACCCCGTGCGCGCGCTGCAGTCCCGACAACACGGCATCGCTGCGGACGCTGCAGAAGGCGGGATTTGCGCCCTGCGGACACCTGCTGACCGGGCACTTGGCGCGCCGCTGAGTGGTTCGGTAGAGTGCATCGCGTACGAACGGCACCTCCGGCAGAAGCCCACGATATGCTGACTCGCGTGTGACGCTCACAGTCTACCTCCTGCTGCTCGGATTCCTGCTCGCACACGAGCTCGACGCCGTGGCGTGCCGCGAATGGCGACTCCTCTACGTGCTTCGCGGCCTGCCCGAGGCGACCGCCCGCACGGCATTCATCGCCCTGCACGTGCCCCTCATCGCGGGCCTCGCGTGGACGGCCGCTGCGGCAACCCCCGCGGCTGAAACCGCCCGCCTCGCCGTCGCCGCGTTCGCGATCATCCACGCCGGCCTGCACTACCGGCTGCGACGTGCGCCGGCGTACGACTTCCATGCTCCGCTTTCGATCGCGCTCATTTCCGGCGCCGCGCTCCTCGGCGCCGCCTACCTTGCAACCGCCCTCCGGGGATGAGGCCCTCCATGACCCACGTTTCGTCTGCCCGGCGGCGCTTCGCCGTCGGCTTCTTCACTGCGCTCAGCGTCGCGTTCATCGGGCTAGCCGTCTGGCGGGCGGTCCTGGCGCTGCGCGGTGAACGGGAGTTCCCCGTCCTCGGCGCAATCGGAGGCGCCCTCGCCATCATCGGTCTCTGGCGCGCCGTCCGGGACGATGCCCGCTATCGCAGCGACAAGAGACGCGCCGCTGCACCCACCTTGTAGCGAGCGCGCGGGTTCGCGGCCGTCGCCGCCTGCACGAACTCGGTCCGTACCCCGCCCGGCTGGACACTGATGACGCAGATGCCGAACCGCGCCACTTCCATGCGCAGCGCATCCGTGAAGGACTCGACTGCGTACTTGCTCGCGTGGTAGGCTCCTGCCCCGGGGGCCGTGAACTCCCCGCCAGCGGAGCTGACGTTCAGGACATCGGGCGACATGCCCTCGTCCTTTAGCTGCACGATCGCTCGCGCCATCGAGGCTTCGTCGCAGACATCGAGGGCCACGGTGTGCATCCCGCGTGCAGACAGATCTGCGACGCGGTCGAGCCTCCGGGCCGTGGCGACCGTTCGGAACCCGGCGTCGTGAAGCGCAATCGCCGTTGCGCGTCCGATGCCAGACGACGCTCCGGTTACGAGGGCGACTGGCCGTGGGGTGGCATGCGTGGATCTCGACAAGTGATGCTTCGTAGTGAACGCGGTGGTGAAGACAGGTCTGGCGCGGGACGAGCGCACGTTACACCTTGGAGTACACTCTAAGGTCAAGGGACCCCCGGATGCGCATCGGCCAACTGGCCGCCAGGAGCGGACTCTCCGCGGATACACTGCGGTTCTACGAACGGGAGCGACTGCTGGACCACCGGCACGCGCGACGCGCCAAGAACGGCTATCGCGAGTACGCGGAATCGGCCGTCGAGCGACTGGAACAGATCCGGCAGGCGCAGACGGCGGGGTTCACGGTCCGGGAGATTCGCGACCTGCTCGCCCTGCTCGATGGCGGTCGCCTCTCGTCGCTCACGATCCTGCAACTGTGCCAGGCGAAGCTCACGGAGGTCAGCGCGCGCATCGCATCGCTGCGCAGCGTACAGAAGTACCTCCGCGCGAAGGTGCGTCGGCTCGCTCCGGCCGCTGAGGCTCCCGGGAGCAGGTCGCGACGGTGAGCAACGAACAACTCGGGCGGCGCGCGCTGACCACGCTGGTGGCGCTGAACGGCACGATGTTCGTCGTGGAGCTCGCCAGCGGCTGGCGTGCGGAGTCCATGGGCCTCATCGCCGACGGGCTCGACATGGGCGCCGATGCTGCGGTCTACCTGCTCGCCCTCCTCGCCATCGGCGCGGCCGAGTCGCGCAAGCTCAGGGCCGCACGCTTCGCGGGTCGCGTGCAACTCGCCCTTGCCGGGCTCGCCATGCTGGAACTGGTGCGACGGGCCATCATGGGCAGCGCTCCGGAGCCGCCGACGATGGTGGCGGTGTCCCTGGTCGCACTCGCCGTCAACATCTGGTGCCTCGTGCTGCTCCGCCGCCACCGGCACGGAGAAGTCCATCTCGAGGCCGCGTGGATCTTCTCGGCCACCGACGTGCAGGCGAACCTCGGCGTCTTGCTGGCCGGTGCGCTCGTGGCGCTGCTCGACTCCGCGATCCCGGACCTCGTCATCGGCGCGGTGGTCTGCGGACTCGTGCTCCGCGGTGCCATCCGCATCAACCGGCGGGTCCGTGCCGCCGGTCGGTCCTGATCCGCGGTGAACGCAGCGCGGTGACGCGGGTATATCCCAGTTGAACCCTAGGCCGCGGCCGCCCTCGACTCCCCCGCCTTCGTCCATGCACCGACGCCTCGCACCGCTGCTGTCTGCGACCATCCTGGGCATGCTCGTGGGGTGCAGCGCGCTCACGGATCCCGTCGTCTGCACCCTTGAGGCGCGACCCTCCATCAGTGTCTTCGTTCGGGACTCGCTCTCGAATCAGCCCATCGCATCCGGGGCCACGCTCATCCTGACCGATGGGTCGTTCGTGGACTCCACCGTTGTACCTGCGGGAGAGCCGGAGTGGGATCCCTATCCGGTGACGACGCCGCGCTCGTACGAGCGGCCCGGGCGGTACCACGTCACCGTTCGCCGCGCCGGCTATTCCGAATGGACCAGGGCCAACGTCGTCGTACAGCGTGATGAGTGTCATGTGCGCACCGTGACGCTGACCGCGCGGCTGCTCCCCGTTGCCACGCTCAACTGAGGGTCGCTGCATGCAGTGGACCGTCCGAGCTCGTTTGGCGCCGCTGGTTCGCCGCGCGAGCATTGCCACCGTTGCACTGTTGAGTGCCGCTCCGGCCCTTGCCCAAGTCGACTCCAGCACCGGGATGCGGGGCCGTGTGACTGACGCCGCTGGCCGACCGATCGTGGGCGCCCTCGTCCTCCTGCGCTCCGGGACGGCATCGCAGGAGGCGCGCAGCGATTCCACCGGCGCCTACTCCGTCGCGGGGCTTCGTCCCGGCAGCTGGCGCGTCGTGGTGCAGCGACTCGGCTACGTCCCGGATACGTCCGACGTCGCCGTCGGCGCGGTGCCCGCGACGCACGACGTGCGACTCCAGCGCATCGTGCAGTTGGACCAGCGCGTCATCTCGGCCGATTGGACCGGCGTGATCGGCGTGGTGGGCGATCGCGGCTACCAGCCCGTGCCAGAGGCGACGGTCACGGTGGTCGGCGCGCGCGTCGTCGAACGCGTCGATGGCAACGGCAGCTTCTCGATTCCGTGGCCCAGCGAGCAGTCCATCCTGCTCCGCGTGAGCGCGCCGGGGTTCACGGATCGCCTCGTGTCGGCGCGGATCCCCGAACGCGGGTCCGTCGAACTCTCGGTCTTGCTCGACACCCTCCGCTTCACCGGTGCCAGCGCGCTGATGGCGGACGAACTCGAGCGTCGCATGAACTGGGCAAGTCCAATGGCAGCGCGCGTCTCGCGGGAGGAGATCCTGCGCACGGGGAGCCGCGACGCGGCGATGGCGCTCTCCGGGACGCCGAGCTTCAACAGCAAGGGCCTGGTCATCGAGCGTGATGCCTGCCTGTTCGTCGATGGCCTCCCGCGCCCTGGATTCCCGCTGGATGCCATCGACCCGGCGACGATCGAGTTCATCGAGGTGTACCCCTCCGGCACCGAGCGCACGGGCGTCCTTGCCTCACGCTGGCCGCGCGGTGCGCAGTGTGGCGCTTACGTGCCGCCGCAGTTCAAGCGCCGCGTCGGTGCGCAGCAACTGGTGCGCTTCGTGGTGGTCTGGACGCGGCAGCCGTGAGCGCAGAAGCTGGTAGATTCATTGGTGGCCGCTGTGCCAATCCACGCCCACGAGGAGCATTCATGGACGCCTCCGCCGTTCGCAGCGAAACCCTCGCCGACGTCCTCGGCGCCCGCGCGCGCCGCACCCCACAGGACCGCCTCGTCCTCGACCTCGTCGGTGGCGTGCTCATCGGCGCCGCCGCCGTCTGGGCGCGACCCCTGGGCTGGTTCCCGCTCGGCTTGGCCGCCGCGTGCTTCGCGTGCTACGGTGCCTGGGCACTCGCGGCGCGGCGCGCTACCGTGCATCCCGCGCACGCGGGGTGGCGCATCGCCGAGCGCAGCGCCGGCGTGCTCGGCGTGGCAGCGTTCGTCGCGCTGATGTTTGCACTGCTCGGCGTCGCGCTCGGGCCCATCAAGTCTTGATACCACCCGCAGGCTGACGCTTTGTGACATCCAACCGACTCGGCTGGTAATCCTGTCATGCACCGCTCAGCAAGACTCACCCTCGCACTGGCGGCAGCGCTCGCCGCCTGTGACGACACCACCAAGCCTCCCGAGCGCGTCCTGATCGGCATCCGAGACATCAGGGTGCCGACGACGATCGCCCCGCTCGACACCGCACACATCAGCTTCCGCTACGAGGCGAGCTGCGGCGAGCGCGAAGTCGTGCTGCGTTACGGCCCGGGCCGACTCGACGTGGCCGCGTACGCGTTTACGTCGCCGAACCTCGTTTGCCCCGCCCTCGTCTGGTACGCCGATCGCCGCATCGCGATTCCGCCCGCCGAGCGCACGCTGACCTATACGGTCACCTTCGCGCAGCCCGAAGGCGCGGACAGCGTCCGCACCATCGGCACCACACTCCCGACGGCGCGCTGATCCTCACCGCGCCGCGGGCGTGTGTCGGTCGAGCCAGGCAATCCATCGGGTGAGGCGATCGACGGCGAAACTCGGGCGCCGGATGCCGTGGTTCTCGCCGGGATACACCACGAGCTGCGTCGGCACGTTCTGCGTGCGCAGCGCGAGGTACATCTGCTCGCTGCCGGCGATCGGCACGTTGAAGTCGTCGGCGCCGCCCATGAACAGCGTCGGCGTCTTGATGCGCTCGGCGCGCCAGAAGGCATACGAGACCTTCTCCCAGAGCCGCGGGTTCTTCCACGGCGGCCCGAGCTCGGCGTCGTACTGCGACGGATACTGGTCGCTGCCGTACATCGACGTGAAGAGCGAACTGCCCGCGCCGCTGACCGCCGCCTTGAAGCGCGTCGTGGTGGCGATGAGGCAGTCGGTGAGGATGCCGCCGTAGCTCCAGCCCCCGACGCCGAGGCGCGCGGAATCGGCGATGCCGCGGCGCACGGCTTCATCGACCGCCGCCATGAGATCCTCGACTTCCTTGCCGCACCAGTCGGCGTAGATGGCGCGCTGGAAGGCCTCGCCGCGGCCGCTGGACCCGCGATAGTTCATCTGCAGCACGTTCCAGCCCGCCGCGGCCAGCGCCTCCTTCTCGAGCCAGAACGACCAATCATCCTGCGCCACGGGGCCGCCGTGGATCCAGAGCACGGTGCGCTGCGGGCGTGAGGCATCGGCGCCGAGCGCGCGCGTGAGGATGCCGTGCACCATGGTGCCGTCGCGACTGCGGGCGGCGAACTCTTCGGCCTCGGCGGTGCGCACCTCGGCGCGCCAGGCGTCGTTCTCGCGCGTGAGGCGGCGCAGCGAATCGCCGTCGAGCGCGTAGAGCTCCGCGGGCGTCGCCATGTCCGAGACGCGCAGCGCGACGCGGCCGTGGGCTTGATGCACAGCATCGACGGCGCGTCGGCCGTCGATGAGGCGCGTAATGGCGCCATCGGCGACGGCGATGCGCACCAGTGGCGCACGGCGGTCGTCTTCGAGGATGGTCAGCACGGCGCTGCCGTCCGCGGTCCACACCGGATCGGACTGTGGGCGGTCGAGCGCGGGCGCGAGCACGCGCGGCGTGCCGCCGGCCGCCGGCATGACGGCGATGCGCGGCGTCCCGTACATCGGGACCGGGGCGAACGTGCCCTGGATGAACGCGATCCACTGACCGTCGGGGCTGAACGTCGCCGAGCGTTCGTAGGCGGGACTCGACGTCAGGCGCTGCGGCTCCGCGCCGACGCGCGCGTCGATCACATACAGATCCGACTCGTCGCTGCGGTCTTCGTCCGTGTGCCGCGCGCTCGTGAAGACGATTCGGCGGCCGTCGGGGGACCAAGCGGGCTCGCGGTCGTCCGCATCGCCGCGCGTGAGCTGCGCGAGCGTCTTGCTCGCGACCTCGAACAGGTACAGGTGCGTGCGCCGACGGTCGAGCCAGCCGTCGCCGTCGCGCTTGGCCAGGTAGCGGTCGATGACGATGGGCCGCGGGCGCGTGGTATCGGCCTTGGCGAGCGAATCGACATCCTTGGAGACGATGACGATGCGGCTGCCGTCGGGGGACCAGGCGTAGTCATCCACGCCTTCGTCGAGCTCGGTGACGCGCTGCGCCTCGCCGCCCGCGCGCTCAAGCAGCCAGAGCTGCGAGGCATCGCTGCCCTGGCGGGACGAGACGAAGCTCAAGTAGCGACCGTCGGGACTCCAGCGCGGATCGGATTCGCTCTCGCTGCTCGAGGTCAGCCGCAGCGTGCGTGTGCCGTCCCAGCGCACCATGTAGACGTCGGAGTCGCGCTTGTCCTTCGTGGAATCCGCGCGCGAGACCGTGAAGGCGACCCACTCGCCGTCGGGTGAGACGCGCGGCTCCCCGACGGCGCGGAGACGCAGCAGGTCGGCGGGGACGATGGCGCGAGTGGATTGGGCGGTGAGCGGCGCGGCGCTCAGGACGGCGAGGGCCGCAGCGGCGGCGATGGGACGGAGTCTCATGCGGAGAGTATGCGCTTGCGGCGCTGGCGCCGCCACGGCTGGAGGCGGCTCCGACGCGTGAGCGATTCCCCTCCACGCCTTCGGTGATTCTCCGGATATCGGTGCGTCGCCAAGCGCGGCAAGCTGAACCTAGCGTTTCCGACTCACCCCTCCGGAGGTTCCGATGCGTCACTCCCTCCTTGGTCGCGCGGCGCTCGTCGCGCTGGCGACGTTCGCCCCGCCCACGCCGTCCCCGGCGCAGACCGACCTCGTGGCACTCGATCGCGTGCACGAACTCTACGTGAGCGGGCGGTCTCGCGAGGCGGCGATGGCGCTGGCCGGTGTCTCCGCCGCGTTCCGGCAGGAGATCGGACGCTGCAAGGACCCGGAGATCGGCGCCAAGCTGCTGGACCTCGAACCGCGCATCGACGCCTTGGTCGCGCGCCTCGGCAACGGTCGCGTGACGAACGCGCAGGAACTGACGCAGGAGTTCGTGCTCTTCGATCGCGCTCTCGCGGAGAATCACCTGCAACTCGCCGAGCTGGGCTGGAGCCAACGCCGCAACGGCCGTCTCGACGCCGTGGGACGCGACCTCGACCTCGCGGTGCGGTACGCGGAGCGCAGTGTACGCTGGACGCAGCGTGCGCCGGATGCCGGCACCCGTGCGGCACTGGATGCGGCGCGGGGCACGGCGGCGCAGCTGATTGCGACGCCCGCGCAACCGCCACAGGACGCCGAGCGCAGCTTGGCCGCCTTGGCGACGGTCGTGAAGGGGACTCCGTAGGCGGCAACGCGCGCAACGGCGTTAGAATTGGGGCGTGACGCCTTCCCACGCACGCCCCGTTCGCTCGATGACCGCCCGGCGCGACGTCCGTGATGCGTAGAGTGCTGCTGGTCGGCGCGACAGGCAGCATCGGACGCGCGACGGCGCAGGCGCTGGTCGATGCCGGCTGTGCCCCGGTCGCCATTGTGCGTCCGGGGCGCGAGGTGCAGATGCCGGCCGGTGTCGAAGTCCGCCAAGCCAACGTCCGCGACGCCGCCTCGCTGGCCGGCGACGCCTTCCGCGGCGAACGCTTCGACGCGGTCATCTCCTGCCTCGCCTCCCGCACGGGCGCCCCGAAGGACGCGTGGGCAATCGACGACGGCGCCAACCGCGCGGTGCTGGCCGAAGCACAGCGCTGCGGCGTGCCGCACTTCGTGCTGCTGTCGGCGATCTGCGTGCAGAAGCCGCAGCTGGCCTTCCAGCATGCCAAGCTCGCGTTCGAGGAGTCGTTGGCCGAGAGCGGGATCCGCTACTCGATCGTGCGGCCGACGGCGTTCTTCAAGTCGCTCTCCGGGCAGGTCGAGCGCGTGAAGCGCGGCAAGCCGTTCCTGCTGTTCGGCGATGGGACGCTCACGGCCTGCCTGCCGATCAGCGACGCGGACGTGGCGCGGTACCTCGTGGAATGCATCGCGGACGAGTCGCGCTGGAACCGCGTGCTGCCGATCGGCGGACCGGGCCCGGTGCTGACGCTGCGCGAGCAGGGCATGCTGCTGTTCGAGCTGACGGGGCAGCCTCCGAAGTTCCGCTCGGTATCGCCGAAGCTGCTCCTGGTGGTGGCCTCCGTGCTGGACGCAGTGGGTGCGCTGATTCCCCCGCTGCTCGACAAGGCGGAGTTCGCGCGCATCGGCCACTACTACGCGACGGAGAGCATGCTGCTCTGGGACGAGGCGCGCGGCCGCTATGACGCCGACGCGACGCCGCGCTACGGCCGCGACACGCTGCGCGAGCACTATGCGCGGATGCTGCGCGGCGAGGTCGCGGACGACCGCGGGGCGCACGCGGTGTTCTGACGGCGCCCCGGGGCTACGGGGCGCTGAGGCGGTACCAGGTGATCAGCTGGTTGCCGAAGAGATCGTCCGCGCCGAAATGGATGCTCGTGAGGCCGTTGAGCGGCGCCTTCACGTCCCGGCTGGTCTCGTCTGTCCGCAGTCGGACGTCGATCGTGGTGCCCCCCTCCGTGCCGACGCCGTAGGCGAACTGCAACATCGCCCCCAGCGGCCGGATCAGTCGCGTCGGGTCGATGTCGCTGCCGTCACGCATCCGCCATTCCCAGTGGATGCGCCGGATGGTGTCGGCCGTCGCCTCGAACCACACACGCGTCGCCACGATGTACTGGTTGCCATCGAGCGGGAACTGCAGGTCGAACGACACCGGGGGGCGCCCATCGTAGTCGATGCGATAGCTGCCCACGCCAAAGGTCTGCCAACCCGTGTTCTGCAGTACCCAGTGATGGATCGTGTAGGGCGAGCGCCCCGGCGTGGGGTCGGCGTACTCCCAGAGGCGCGACTGGTAGGTCTGCCCCCCCGGCAGGCGCAGCGTGCCGGGACTCGTGCTCGAGGCCAGCGCGAAGTCCGAGAAGAAGAACGAGAAGTCCTCGAGCGGCGGCGGGGGCGCGCTCGGGCCCGGATCGGTGGTCGGCGGGTTGCCCCCGGTGAACACCGTCCGCAACCAGATCATGTACGGCCGCGGCGAGAGCACATCGATGACGCCATCGTCGTTCATGTCGAGGTTGCGAATGATGGTCGCGAAGAGCGCCGACTGCAGCCGATACGCCTCGACCTCCGTCGGCGTCATCGCGGCCACGCCGCCGGGAGCCGTGGGGTCGTCACTGGGCACAGCCACGCTGTCCTCGATCTCGATGCTGTCGAGGTCCACCACGCGGACGCTGCTGTCCACCATCATCAGCGGCAGGGCGGCGATGCCGTTCGCCAACGTGAGATAGCCGATCGCCCGATTGTCGGCATCGAGGAAGACGAGTCCGCAGGCTTCCCGCGCCACGTCCACGGCAAAGCGCCCATCGGCATCCACGGTCTCGATGTCGGCGACCCCGAAGTCGCGATACACGAGCACCTTGCGCACGTCCGCGACGGAAACCACCGAGGCGCGGCCCGATGCGTCGCGGATCGTGCTCGACACCTCCGTCACGCGTCCGCGCACGCGCAGTCTCGAAGAGAAGCCGGGTTCGGTGGGGCCGAAGTCACAGGCGGCCACGAACAGCATGGGGGGCAATGCCAAGCTCAACCAGCGCATCAGGGCGCGCATGACGATTCCCTCGTTGGATCGCTGCCTGAATACCTGCGTGCGCGGCGCGCGTCGGAGTAGCGGAGCTCCTCCGTAAGGCCTGTGAGCGGAATCCTCACGCGGCCGAGCCGCTTCCCGCTCGCGATAGCTTTCAGCGATGACCGCCGACATCGCCCTCGTCTCCGAGCGCCGCTTCGTGGGCCGCGAGCCCGCCGCCGACGACTGGTATCTCCGCAACATCCTGCACGACGACCGCCTGCTCACGGAGGCGCTGGCCGCGCGGGGGCTCTCAACGGAGCGGGTGGATTGGTCGGATGCGTCCGTGGACTGGGCGTCGTACCGGCTCGCCGTGTTCCGCACGACCTGGGACTACTTCGACCGCTTCCCGGAGTTCACCGCCTGGCTCACGCGTGCGGAGCGCCTCGTGCCCTTCATCAACGCGGCGCGCACGGTGTGGTGGAACCTCGACAAGCACTACCTCGGCGACCTCGCGCTCCGCGGCGTGGCGATCGTGCCGTCCATCTACCACGAGGCCGCCAGTCCCGAGACCTTGCCGGAGTTGCTAGCGCGCAGTGGCTGGGACGAAGGCGTGCTCAAGCCCTGCGTGAGCGGCGCGGCGCGGCACACCTACCGCGTGAACGCCGCGAACGCGGCCGCCGTGCAGGAGACGCTCGCGCCGGTGCTCGCGCAGGAGGCGTTCATGTACCAGCCCTTCGTGCGCGACATCCAAGTCGGCGGCGAGCGGTCGGTGATGGTGCTCGACGGCGTCGCCACGCATGCCGTGCAGAAGGTGCCGAAGGCCGGTGACTTCCGCGTGCAGGACGACCATGGCGGCACCTGGTCGCCGTACGAGCCGACTGCCGAGGAGATTGCCTTTGCGCAGCGAGCGATCGCGGCGGTGGAGCCGCACCCGCAGTACGGGCGCGTGGACATCGTGCGCGGGAACGACGGGGCAATCCAGCTCATGGAGCTGGAGCTGATCGAGCCGGAGCTGTGGCTGCGGTCCCAACCGGAGGCCGCGGCGCGATTCGCCGCGGCGATCGCGGCGGCGGTGCCGTAAGCCACCGCCGCCGTCTCGCTCTGGTCAGCTGAGCTCGGTCACCGAGCTGATGATCTTGCCGGCGACGCCGTATTCGATGGCCGTCTCGGCGTCGAGCCAGAAGTTGCGGTTGGTATCGTCCTCGATGCGATCGATCGGCTGACCCGTCGCAACGGAGAAGATCTTGTTGAGCCGCTCGCGCATCTTGAGGATCTCGCGCGCCTCGATGGCGATGTCCGCCGCCGTGCCGCCCATGCCGCCGGCCGGCTGGTGCAGGAGGAAGCGCGTGTTCGGCAGGCAGAAGCGACGCTCGCGCGGCACCGACACGTAGATCAGCGCGCCGGCGCTGGCGACCCAGCCCGTGCCGACGATGCGCACCGGCGCGTCCACGAACTTGATCATGTCGTGGATCGTGTCGCCGGCCTCGACATGCCCGCCCTGCGAGTTCAGGTAGATGGTGATCGGCGCCTTGGACTCGGCGCTCATGGCCAGCAACTGCGTGGTCACGCGCTCGGCGAGCTCTTGGTCGATGCCGCCGCTGATGATGATCGCGCGGGCCTTGAAGAGGCGTTCGGCGTAGGGATCGTGGGCGAGAACGGGCGAGGCAGTGCTCATCGAGACTCCGCGGCCATCGTGGCCGTTGGGGACAGACTGGCGGAACGTTGAACCACGGGGCAATCTAGTGGCATGACCAAGCGCCTGCAGACCTACCAAGGCAACGGCGTCGAAGTCACCTTCGACCCGAACATCTGCACCCACTCGGCCAAGTGCGTGCGCGGACTGCCGGCGGTGTTCGACACCCGCCGCCAGCGCTGGGTGGACATCGACGCGGCAACGGCCGATGAAATCATCGCCCAAGTGGCCAAGTGCCCGTCCGGGGCCCTGCAGGCGCGGAAGCTCTAGGCGAGCAGGGCCGCGCGGGAACCTCGAGCCCCGCTTCTGGCTATTGTTCTGTCATGCGCCTTCTTCTTGCCCTCCTGATCTTCCCCGCCCTCCTCGTCGCCCAGCCGGGCGGCCAGCAAGGCGGCGTGACCATCCAAGCCGGCGAAGAGTGCCCGCCGGGCATGACCGAAGTGCGGCCGCGCAATTGCCGCGCCCCCACGATGCCGGCACCGAGCATCCTCGACTACCGGCCGCGCAACACGGTCGTGAGCGCGGACCAACCGGTGCCGCGCGCCAAGTTCCCGGCGGTGGATTTCCACGGCCACCCGGCGCCGATCCGCAGCGCCGAGCAGCTCGACGCGCTGCAGCGCGAGTTCGACGCGATGGGCCTGGGCGTCATGATCGCCGCCAACAACGTGAGCGGCGATGCGCTCAAGGCACAGGTGGCCGTCGTGCAGGCGCACCCGACGATGCGCAATCGCATCCGGTTCCTCACGGGCATCAGCTTCGCGAACGTGGGACCCGGCTGGGCCGAGCGCGCCGTGGCGCAGCTCGAAGCGGATGTCGCGGCGGGCGCCGTGGGCGTCGGCGAGATCGGCAAGGGCCTCGGGCTCAGCACGCGCAAGGCCGACGGCACGCGACTCGCCATCGACGACCCGGCGCTGGATCCCGTGTGGCAGGCGGCCGCGCGCCTCAAGATCCCCGTGTTCATCCACACGGCCGACCCGGCGGAGTTCTGGCAGCCGATCGACTACAAGAACGAGCGCTGGCTCGAGCTCGCGCTGTTCCCCAATCGGCGCTACGGCGAGGAGTTCCCGAGCTTCGAGCAGCTGGCGCAGGAACGTGACCGCATGATCAAGCGCAACCCGAACACCACGTTTGTGGTGGCGCACATGGCCTGGTACGCGAACGACCTGCCGCGCCTCTCGCGAATGATGGATGAGATGCCGAACATGCTCGTCGAGGTCGGCGCGGTGCTCTACGACATCGGCCGCCAGCCCCGCGCCATGCGGGACTTCTTCGTGAAGTACCAGGACCGCATCCTCTTCGGCAAGGACTCGTACCAGCCCGAGGAGTATCCGTACTACTGGCGCGTGTTCGAGACGCGCGATGACTACTTCGACTACTACCGCGACTACCACGCGTTCTGGAAGCTCTACGGCATCGACCTGCCGGACGCGGTGTTGCGGAAGGTGTACTACCAGAACGCGCTGCGGATCATGCCGACCGTGCCGCGCGCGGCCGGGATGCAGTGAGCGACGGCTTCCGCCTCGACGAGGCGCGTGCGCTGCTGCTGCGCACGCCGCGGGTCCTCGAGGCGTGGCTGGGCGGCTTGCCCGATGCATGGCTGCATGTCACCGAAGGGGCTTCCACGTGGAGCCCCTTCGACGTGCTCGGGCATCTGATCCACGGAGAGGAGACCGACTGGATCCCGCGCGCGCGAATCATCCTTGGAGATGCCGCGGACAAGACGTTCCCGCCGTTCGATCGCACCGCGATGTTCGAGGCGAGCCGCGGCAAATCGGCGGACGAGCTACTCGCGCGCTTTGCGACGCTGCGCGCCGGGAGTGTGCGCACGCTGGACGGCTGGAAGCTCGGCGATGCGGACCTCGAGCGCCGCGGCGTGCACCCCGCCTTTGGCGAGGTGACGCTGCGGCAGCTGTTGGCGACCTGGACCGCGCACGACCTCGGCCACCTCGCGCAGGTCGCGCGGGTGATGGCGAAGCGGTACCGCGAGGAGGTGGGGCCGTGGCGAGCCTACCTCTCGCTGCTGGACTGGAAGGACTGACTACGGCCGCGGGGCGCGCACCGCCGTCACCTCGATCTCCACGTTGGCGCCCTCGGCGAGCAGCCGCGTGATCTGCACCCAGGTGGCCGCCGGCGTGTGCCCCGCGTAGGCGCGCAGGCGCGCCGGGTTCGCCGCCGCGAGCGCCTCGATGTCCTTCGCGTAGGCCGTCTCCTTCACCACATCCTGCATCGTGAAGCCATTCACGCGCAGCGTGCGCTCGATGCGCCGATAGATGTTGGTGATCTCCTCTTCCATCGTGCGGCCGCCGCTCACGGTGCCGGACACGTAGATGGTGTTGCCGACCACGATCGCCTGCGCGTATCCCCATTCGGTTTCGCTGGGGGCGTGCTGGTGGTAGATCGTGCGGTCGCCGCGGGTGTAGGAGGAGTCGCGGGCCTGCACGGCCTGGGCCGCCGCGGCGGCGGGGAGCAGCAGTGCGGCGAACGCCGTCGCCAGGAGAAGTCGCGTGTTCATGACCATGGGGATTGGAGGGTCCGCTAGCCGTACGGCCGCCCGTGCCGCAATGTTTTGGGGTCGATGTCGCCCACCTTTCACTGCCTTCGCATGCGCCGCCTGCTGAGCCTGTTGCTTCTCTGTTCGGTCACCGGACTTACCCGCAGCGTTGCCGCGCAGGCGCCGGGACCGGCGCGCCCGGCTACCCTCGGTCTCCAGGCCAACATCACCTTCCTGTACTACCGCGACATCCCGCGCGCGCAGCGCTTCTACGAGGACGTGCTCGGGCTCACGCTCACGGTGGATCAGGGCTACTCGAAGATCTACCGCGTGTCGCCCACGTCCTACGTCGGCCTCGTGGACGAATCGCAAGGCCTGCACCGCGCGTCGCCGCAGAAGCCGGTCACGCTGAGCTTCGTGACGGCCGAGGTGGACCAGTGGTACGCGTACCTTCGCGGCCGCGGCGTGGAGATGGTGCACGAGCTCGCGGACGGACGCCGGCAGCCGACGCGTGGCTTCGTGGCCAAGGATCCCGAGGGCTACTACCTCGAGTTCGAGACCTTCCGCGACGACCCGCAGAACGCCACGATCCGGCCGCAGTTGCTCGAGGCCCCGATGACCGGCGTGCAGCGCGACGCCATGCGGTACGTGGAAGGCTTCCTCAAGCGCTATCTCGGCCAGTTCGACGAGGCGGTGGAACACCCGGAAGGCTGGAACCCGTTGACCGCGCTCCGCGACGACCTCTCGCCGGCGCTCATGCGCGCGCTGCAGGAGGACCGCGAGGCGTCCGCGGCGAACGACGAAGAGATGGTCGGCCTCGACTTCGACCCGTTCATCAATGCGCAGGACGTGTGCGAGCGCATGGAGTCACGTGCCGCCGCGCAGCAGGACACGAGCATGTACGTCGCGGTCTATGACGGGTGTGACTGGGGGCTTCCGCTCGTCCCAGACGTGATCTATGTGTTGCAGCGTCGCGGCAACCGCTGGATCATCGCCGACATCCGCTACGCCGGCGGTCAGTCGCTTCTCGAAGTCCTCGCCTACTACGCCGAACAACGGAAGCAGCCCCAATGACGCTCGACCGCAACAGTTCGATCATCCTCGCTGCCGGCATCGCCCTCGGCGGATTGCTCGCCGGCAACGGCGTGGTCCGCGCCAAGGCCGCCGAGCGCTACGTGACCGTGAAGGGCGTGGCCGAACGCGAAGCGGTGGCGGATCTCGCCATCTGGCCGCTGCGCATCGTCGCCGCCGAGGATGACCTCGGCCGTGCCAACGGCGACCTGCAGACGAGCGTGACGCGCATCAAGCGCTTCCTCGCGCGGCACGGCGTGGACACCACGCAGATCACGCTGCAGGATTTCGCCGTGCGCGACAAGCAGGCGCAGGAGTACGGCGGGCAGATCGGCGGGCCGCGCTATCTCATCACGCAGACCGTGCTCGTGCGCTCGACGCAGCCCGAGGTGGTGGCGGCGGCGAGCCAGCGCGTCGCCGAGCTCGTGAACGAAGGCGTGGTGCTCTCGAGCGGCGAGCAGTACGGCAACGGCGGCCCGACCTTCGTGTTCACGGGCCTCAACGCGCTCAAGCCCGAGATGATCGCACAGGCCACGGCACGCGCACGCGAAGCCGCCCAGCAATTCGCCGAGGATGCCGGCTCGTCGCTGGGCGGGATTCGCCAGGCCAATCAGGGGTACTTCGAGATCCTGCCGCGCGACCAGGCGATGGGCATCGGCGAGGCGAGCCAGGTGAAGAAGACGATCCGCGTGGTCGCGACGGTGGAGTACCTGCTGAAGTAGCGCTAGGGCTTCGGGAGCGCCGGGCCCTGGGCGTCGACCGGCGGCGCGGCGGCCGCGGGACCCATCCCCAGCCCGACGATCTTGCCCTCGCTGTTCAGCACGACCCGGAAGAGGAAGTCGTCGGGGAACTCGGTCATCTTGGACGTGCGCCAGTACTGCCGCGCGCCGTTGCGCAGGTTCCAGCGTTCCTCCACGACCTGCGTCTCGCCGCCGGCGCGCATGCTCAGCTGCGTGAGGCCCTGCACGATGCCCTCGCGGCCGCCCAGATCGGCGATGACGGCGTCGGTCATCATGGACATGAGGCTATCGGCCTGGATGGCATAGAAGTAACGCGCCGCGCGGCGCGCGATCTCGAGCGAGTCCTGCGGCAGGGCCTGCTGCGCCTGCAGCGGCGCGGCTCCGGCCAAGAGCGCGGCGGCGACCAGCGCGATGCGGCGGTACGGACGACCAGACACGGCACACTCCGGGAAATGAGAAGGGCTGCGTAGCATCGCCTACGCAGCCCGTCCCCGTTCCGGTTTCGCCCTGCGCCTACTCGCCCTTGCCGGGCAGGTGCGGCAGCTGCTGGCCGGCCCCGCTGCGCAGCAAGCCGCTCCTGGTGTACACCTCGAGCTTCTCGCGCGTGTCCACGATGTCCAGGTTGCGCATGGTCAGCTGCCCGATGCGATCGGCCGGCGTGAAGAACGCCTCGCCCTTCTCCATCGTGAGGCGTTCCGGCTTGTACGTGAGGTTCGGGCTCGACGTATCCATGATCGAGTAGTCGTTGCCGCGGCGCAGCTCGAGCGTGACCTCGCCGGTGATGGCGCGCGCCACCCAGCGCTGGGCGCTCTCGCGCAGCATCAGCGACTGCGGGTCGAGCCAGCGCCCCTGGTAGAGCAGGCGGCCGAGCTTCTTGCCGTTGATGCGGTACTGTTCGATGGTGTCTTCGTTGTGGATGCCCGTCACGAGGCGCTCGTAGGCGATGAACAGCAGCGCCATGCCGGGCGCCTCGTAGATGCCGCGGCTCTTGGCCTCGATGATGCGGTTCTCGATCTGGTCGGTCATTCCGAGGCCGTGCCGGCCGCCGATCGCGTTGGCCTCGTAGAACAGGTCGAGCAGCGACGCGAAGGACTTGCCGTTCAGCGCGACCGGCGTGCCTTCCTCGAAGCGCACGCTCACCGTCTCCTTCTTCACCGCGCAGTCGTCCTTCCAGAACGGCACGCCCATGATCGGCTGCACGATGTGCATGCCCTTGTCGAGGAACTCGAGGTCCTTGGCCTCGTGCGTGGCGCCGAGGATGTTCGAGTCCGTCGAGTAGGCCTTCTCCGTGCTCATCTTGTACTCGAAGCCGTTGGCGACGAGGTACTCGCTCATCTCCTTGCGGCCCCCGAGCTGGTCGATGAACGCCTGGTCAAGCCAGGGCTTGTAGACCTTGAGCGACGGGTTGGTGAGCAGGCCGTAGCGATAGAAGCGCTCGATGTCGTTGCCCTTGAACGTCGAGCCGTCGCCCCAGATGTTCACGTCGTCTTCGCGCATCGCGGCGACGAGCATGGTGCCCGTGACCGCGCGGCCCAGCGGCGTCGTATTGAAGTACGTCTGCCCGCCGGTGCTCACATGGAACGCGCCGCTCTGGATGGCGGCGACGCCCTCGGCCACGAGCTCGTGGCGGCACTCCACCAGCCGCGCCTTCTCCGCGCCGTAGGCCATGGCCTTGCGCGGAATCTCCTCGTAGTCGGACTCGTCCGGCTGGCCGAGGTTGGCCGTATAGGCGAACGGGATGGCGCCCTTGGCGCGCATCCAGTGGAGGGCGGCGGAGGTGTCGAGGCCGCCGGAGAAGGCGATGCCGACGCGCTCACCCTTCGGGAGCGCCTGGAGGATCGTGGCCATTGCGGGTTCTGCTGGAGAATCGGTCAGGGGCGAACCCGTGAAAGATAGCCGATCGGGCAGGCCCAGACAGCGCGGCAGGCGGTAGCTTTCGCGCGATGTCTACCGCGCCCGCCCGGAGCTTCGGCCTCGCGTCCGCCACCGCCGTGCTGATCTCCAACATGGTCGGCACCGGCGTGTTCACCTCGCTGGGCTTCCAGGTGCTGGACCTCACCAGCGGCTTCGCGCTGCTGGCGCTCTGGGTGGTCGGCGGCCTGCTCGCCTTGAGCGGCGCGCTGTGCTACGCCGAGCTCGGCGCCATGTACCCGCGCTCGGGCGGTGAGTACGTGTACCTCACGGAGGCCTGGTCGCCGCGGCTGGGGTTCATCGGCGGCTTCGTCTCGATGACGGCCGGATTCGCGGCGCCCATCGCCATCGCGGCGATGGCCTTCGGGCGCTATGCCGCGCAGGTGCTGCCGATGGCGCCGATGGTGGCGACGGCCGCGGTGCTTGCCCTCGTCGCCGTGGTGCAGTGGAGCGGCGTCTCGCTGGCGCGGCAGTTCCAGGTGGCGACCACCGGCAGCACGCTGCTGATCATCGCGGCGTTCATCGTCGCGGGGTTGGTGATCGGGCCCGTGGAGCCGCTGTCGTTCGCGCCGGACGCGGAGGCGTTCCGGCAGATCGCCACGGCGCCGTTCGCCATCTCGCTCATCTACGTGGTCTACGCCTACACGGGGTGGAACGCGATCGGCTACGTGGCCGGCGAAGTCTCGGAGCCCCAGCGCACGATTCCGCGGGCGGTCGTCGGGGCGGTGCTGTTGGTGGCGCTGCTGTACCTCATGCTGCACTTCGTGTTCCTGCGCACGGTGCCGCTCGACGCGCTGCGCGGCACGGTGGAGGTCGGGGCGCTCTCCGGTACCCGCATCCTCGGCGACGTCGGCGGCCGCGTCATGAGCGCGCTCATCGCGTTGGTGCTCGTGGCGACCATCAGCGGCTTCCTGCTCGCCGGCTCACGGGTCACGCAGGCGGTGGGCGCGGGCACGGCAAGGCTCGCGTGGCTGGGCGCGCGCAGCGGCGACGGCGTGCCGCGCCGCGCGCTGGCGCTGCAGCTCGCGCTGATCGTGCTGCTCATCGCCACGGCGAGCTTCGAGACCGTGCTGGCCTACGCGGGCATCGTGCTCAATCTCATGAACCTGCTCGCGGTCGCGGGCCTCATGAAGCTGCGGCGCGCGGCGCCGGATGCACCCCGGGCGTTCCGCACGCCGCTCTACCCGTTCGTGCCGCTGACCTTCGCCGCGCTCTCCGCGTGGATGATCGCCTTCGTGGTCTGGCAGCGGCCGAGCGTCATCCTTGCCGCGCTCGGCACGCTGGTCGCGGGCTCGGCGCTGTATTCGTACGTCGAGCGCGCCTGATCAGCCGTCGAGGTTCCCGACGAACACCCAACCCGCCCAGTGGATGGGGTTCTTGAAGCGCTCCTGCCGCAGCACGTCGCGCTGGGCATCGCGCAGCGCCGTGGGCGCAGAGTAGCCGTCGAGGTAGTACGCGTAGAAGCGCTCCATGAGGAACGCCGTGCTCTCGTCGGGCACCTTCCAGAGCGACATGAGCATGCCGCGCGATCCGGCGGACAGCAGCGAGGCCTGCAGCCCGAGCACGCCCTGCCCCGTGACCTCCGTGCCGCGGCCCGTCTCGCAGGCCGAGAGCACCACGAGCTCGAGGCCCGAGAGGTCGAGGGAGAGGATCTGCTCGGCGGTGAGGTTGCCCGCGGGGTTCACGTTGGCCCCCGCCAGCGCGAGCCCCGACTCCGCCAGCGGATTGCGCGACGACACGGCCGGCGCGACGCGCGTGGGCGAGGCGCCGACGACGCCGCGGCTGTTGGCCACCGCCTCGCTCTCCCCGAAG
>Ga0268299_1002688_pt1 | contig 19656 bp, 17 predicted proteins | sample NOBtaG_FD_193484 | JGI IMG/M metagenome (GOLD analysis project Ga0268299, IMG submission 193484) | Activated sludge microbial communities from bioreactor in Nijmegen, Gelderland, Netherland - NOB reactor | ecosystem: Engineered > Bioreactor > Aerobic > Activated sludge | place: Netherlands...
TCCATCTTCGACACATACTGCTGAGCCAACAGCGCGCGATAGGCTTCCGCGCGCTCGTTCTCCATGGGGACGGTGGCCTCCAAACGGCGCAGATTGTCCTGCGTCGCTTCAACCGCTGCCCTGCGCTGAGCGATCAACTGTCTCGCCGCGTCCACCCGGGCAGAAAATTCGGCAAGTTGGTCCCGCAAGAGTTGCTGCTGAAGCACCGAGAATTGCGGATCAGACTCCGCCGGCGGCATGAAGGTACCCTCCATCTTGATCAAGGCACGGAGACGGGCGGCCTCGACTAACGCCGCCCGGTATTCATTCGATGCACGATCCCGATCAGCATCGCTTTGCGTCGCGTCCAGCTCAATCAGGATGTCACCCCGCCGAACGGTTTGTCCGTCCTGCACATGAATGGCGGAAACCACACCGCCCTCAAGGGGCTGAACGATTTTCGAATGACCACTGGGGATGATCTTGCCCGGAGCCACCGCAACCATGTCGACCCTGCTCAGTGATGACCAGACCACAGCGGCACTAAACGCCAGCATCACGGTCCAGAGAATGCCTCGGCCGATCGGAGACGGTGGGGCTTCTTGAATCTCCAACACTGCGGGCAGAAATTCCGCAACGGCCTCAGGCGCCGTCGCCGAACGTTGACCCGTCACGCCACCCCCAAGACGAGCATTCCAGACGGCCATCTGTCGTTTGAGTATGTTTGTCATGATGATCAATTCCGTCTTGCCGCTCCTCACTATCTCGGCTGTCAGGCCGCCCGCCCTCCTTGGTGCCGGTGAAGACGCGTATACATCCCGTTTCGCTTGATTAACTCGTCATGCGTGCCCTGTTCAACCAATTGTCCACGATCAACGACATAAATCCGATGTGCCGGCCGCACAGTGCTGAGGCGATGAGCGATGATGATGACCGTACGGCCCTTGCATATCTGGGACAGATTCCGCTGAATGATCGCTTCGGACTCATAATCCAGCGCACTGGTGGCTTCGTCGAAAATGAGGATTCGTGGATCGGCCACGAGTGCCCGCGCAATAGCAATGCGCTGCCGCTGCCCGCCGGACAACAGGCACCCGTGCTCCCCGAGTATCGTGTCGTATCCCTCAGCCAGTTCCAAAATAAATTCATGGGCGCCCGCCAACTTGGCTGCGGCAATCACGCGGTCCATGGACAATCCCGGGTCGATCAGCGCGATGTTGTCTCGCACAGAGCGATTAAACAAAAAATTCTCCTGCAACACGACGCCAACTTGGCGACGTAGCCAGGCTGGATCGACCTGGGACAGATCGACACCATCGATCAGCACCCGACCACGTTCCGGCACATACAGCCGCTGTATCAATTTCGCAATGGTGCTCTTGCCGGACCCTGACCGTCCCACCACGCCGACAATGTGTCCCGGTTGGAGCAAGAGGGAGACCTGTTGCAGCGCAGGCGATCCGTCGGGGCGATACCGGAACGTGACGTTGTCGAAAGCAACGGCTCCCGCGATCTGCGGCAAGGTTGTTCGATTTGGGTTGTAGGAAGGTTCCGGCGTGCTGTTCAGCACATCGCCTACCCGCTGAATCGAGACACCCACCTGCTGGAATTCCTGCCACAGATTCACCAAACGCAGCAGCGGACCGGTCACCTGACCGGACAACATGTTGAACGCGATGAGTTCCCCGATGCTCAATGCCCCGCCGATCACCTGGTACGCACCAGCCCACATCACTGCGATCGTCGTGCATTTCTGAATCAACGCCGCGATCTGCCCGGCCATCGTCATCACACTGGCAGCACGGAAGCTTGCACGAACATATCCGGCCAATTGCTCATCCCATCGCCGCTGGAGCGACGGCTCAACGGCAAGGGCTTTCACGGTTTGTATGCCGCTGACGGCTTCTACCAAGAATGACTGGTTCTCCGCGCCGCGATTGAATTTGTCATTGAGCCGCGCTCGAATGGCCGGCGTGATCACCACCGACAGCAATGCGTAGAGCGGGAGCGAGGCCAGCACCACCAGCGTTAAGGGTGTGCTGTAGATCCACATCACACCCACAAACACGATCGTGAAGATGACATCCAGCACCACCGTGATTGAGTTGCTGGTCAGGAACTGGCGGATCTGCTCCAACTCACGCACGCGTGCCACCGTATCGCCGACCCGCCGAGCCTCAAAGTAGGCCAAAGGCAGCGCCAGGAGGTGCCGGAACAATTGGGCCCCCAGCCCCACATCAATACGATTGGCCGTATGCGCAAACAGATACGTGCGCAACCCGCCGAGCAGGGCATCAAAGAGAGCGAGTGCGACCATGCCGATTGCCACCACATGCAGCGTGGTGAACCCCTTATGCACCAACACTTTGTCGATGACGATCTGCGTGAACAGCGGGGTCAGCAAGGCAAACACTTGAAGGAAGAACGACGCCAGTAAAACTTCCCCAAGCAATCGTCGATATTTGAGGATCGCCGGGATAAACCAGCTGATGTTAAAGGGCAGATCCCGCGTTGTGAGCTGTGCACGTTTGGCACACAGCAGCAAGGTGCCGTCCCACTTGGCGGAAAACTCGGATTGAGACTGAATCACCGGCCGCTCCTTCAGCGGATCTTGAAGGAGCACCTTGTCGTCGTGCACCTTGGCTACCACCACATACTGTCCATCGGCGCCTTGAGCGATCGCAGGCATGGGTGCGGCGCGCAACTGTTCCCACGAGGCGCTACGGAGGCAGGCTTTCAGGCCAAGATATTTAGCCGCGCGCAGGAGCTCCTGGGTGGTCAGGACTCGGCCAGACTGTCCGAATTGGTGCAGGATCTGCCCGGCATCCGCCGGCACATCATGAAACCGGGCCAGCAGCAAGAGGCACAGCAAACCAGTATCACGAGCGGGTTTCGAGGCATGCCAGGAATCTGGCTTCAGCGTTGAGGGATCCATGCTGGGTAGACTCACTCGGTTGGCTAGGAGGTTTTGGCAGGTCGAGGTTGAAGACCCAATAGAACCTGTTGCACCTGCTGCTGTAACCGCACCAGGGTCTCAAGCGGCAATACCACCCGCGCGGCCCGCGTGCCTTCGAGAGACGTCGCTGTTGCCTCACCCTTCCGTGCGCGGTGGGCCACGGCTGCCAGCAAAGCCGGCTCCACAAATCCGAAGTCGAGATAAGCCACGCCCTGCGACACCCCCACGTGAGTCACATTCACCAGGAGCGGTTGTTTGGCCTGATCCTGCTCGTTCAGCCGCACATTGACAGGCACTCCCTGCTCACCATTCGGCTGCTGCTGAATACGTTCCCCCATCATGCTCCTCCTTAACTCCTCCCGAATGTTGAGAATTGCGCGGCCCTCCTCATCTGCACTGTGTACCCCTCCAACCGCATTTCCTACAGAGCCTCCGGGCACGACAGCGGCGATCCTATGTGGAGATCGTATGGCTGACCATTCCTCAGAGGGTGGGCGCAAACAGAAACTTTTGTAGGCCAGGTTCTTTACCTAGGTGGACGACTGCCTCTACGCCGTCAGTTAGGCACACAGAAGCGGCTTAGGCCTGCATGGCGTGAAGGGACCAGGGTGGTGTGCCACTTTCCGAGGCTGTACGGCTCGTTACAAACGTCGTCGCGAAGCGGCTTGGAAAGATGTGGAAACCGCCTTCATTCACACCGACAAACGGTGTAAGCTCGTACGATCAGACCACGGAGGTAGTGATGAGGGTCTCGTTCAAGAACTGGCGCTGTGTTACCTTCTTGTCGCTGACCGTGCCCCTGTGCGCGATGGTGGCAGCCTGCGCCGGGGTAGACCGGAAAGACGCGCTCCCCACGGTACAGACCGTCGATCTCGACCGTTATACCGGCACTTGGTACGAGATCGGACGGTTACCGATGTGGTTTCAACGGCATTGCGTAGACTCGAAAGCCACCTACACTTTGCGTGCCTATGGAGCCATCGGTGTGCGGAACGAATGTGTCACCGACGCGGGAGCCCATGACTATATCGAAGGTGTGGCACGGGTGGTTGATCCACAGACGAACGCGCGACTGACCGTCGTCTTCGATAATTTTTTTGCCCGTCTTTTCGGCTCCTCGCGTGACGGCAACTACTGGATCCTTGCACTGGATCCAGACTATCGCACCGCCATGGTTGGAACGCCTGACCGCCGCTATCTCTGGATTCTTTCCCGCCACGCTCGACTGGACGACGCCACCTACCAGCAGCTCGTCAAGCAGGCAAGGCAGCTCGGGTTTCCTGTCTCGACGCTCATTCGGACCCGACGAACTCCCGCGCCGTAGGCTCCTCGGACGTGCGAAGCTGATCAGGGACAGAACCTGGCTTGCCGCGCATCATTCAGCGGCGACCTTCTCGCAACAGGGTTTCCAATCGCTGCCGCAGGGCTCCGATCTCCTTCGATTTGAAGGAGCTTCGTGTGCGCTCCATGACCTCGACAGCCTCGTCAATCGCAGCCTCATACCGATCAAGACGCGGACACTTCATGAACGCACAGATATCCGTGGGCTCCTGAGGGTGCGACGTGCGGGATGCCTCCATGGTCCGCCCGATCAAGGCCGACAAGTGCGCAAGGTGTCCCATCGCCTGCGCCATATATTCCTGCGTACTCCACTCCAAATGCTCGGCATGCCGACCGTTTTGATGGATCGACCGGCCTAGTTGGTCGAAGATGCCGGCCACTTTGGCTGTTTCAGTGGCGGCTTCCTTCACCGCCTGCGTCATCATCCGGCGTCGAAGACCTCGCTCAACTGCTCTCTTGATCTCATCCAGCTCGACCGGTTTGATCAAGTAATCCACGATGGCCAGTCGGAACGACTCAATCGCGGTCCCCACCGTCGGATATGCCGTGACCACCACAACCGGCACATCCGGATGACGTCTGGACACCGTCTCTAAGAGCTCTAATTGAGCATTTCCAGGCATTCGCACATCGGTAAGCAGGAGATCGAACCCTTTCTCCAACAGGCGCTCAGCTTCCAGCGCATCTCTGGCCGAGCTGCACGCATAGCCCGCATCGGCGAGAAGCGCCGAGGTCGTCTCCCGAAACGTTTCCTCATCATCAGCAATGAGAATGCGCCGCTGCATAGTCGTCATCTTGCTCTCCCTTTCCCATCGGGGGTGATGCACCACGTCGCTCGATACCATCGCCGGATGTCAGTGGATGCACAACGGTAAAGGTCGAGCCACAGTCAACTGTTGTCTGAATGTCGATCCTCCCTCCCATGGCCTCCACCAACCCACGAGAGACGGATAAGCCGAGCCCCAGGCCCTGCCAACTCGAACTGCCTTTCGTCGTAAAAAATGGTTCGAAGACACGCGGCAGGATATGCGGCGGAATGCCGGTCCCCTGATCGGTCACCATCCAGCGAAGCCGGCCGTCCTCCTCGACCACGCGCAACCGGACTTCGCTATCGGGACCGGAAGCATCGATGGCGTTCTGGACAAGATTGAGCAATACCTGCAGAAGGTCGGACCGGGGTACGTCGACACGTTCCCGCACGGTCTCTACGGCCGTGCACAAACGAATACGCTTGGACGCCAACTTGTGGCCCAGCAAGGCTGTCAGATCCTGCAGAAGCCCCGCGATATCCGTCGCCTGGCGCTCATGCGCCGGCACACCCTGGTATAGGGTGTACATCTTCTTCACGATGGTGGTCAGGCGGTGGATTTCGCGATCGATGAGCTCCACGAATCGATAATGTCGATGGCCATGATCGATTCCCTGCTTCACGAGGTGGAAGGCATTGGTGATGCCGGCCAGGGGGTTGTTCACTTCATGGGCGATGTCGGCCGCCAAATGGCCGAGCGCCGCGAGCTTCTCAGCCTGAGAGCGTTGGGATTCCAGCTCCTGAATTCTCGCGGTGCGCTCCTGCACCCGACGTTCTAATTCGCTCTGGACCTCCAGCAACGCCTGTTCGGCACGCCGGCGCGCGGTGATGTCGTGGAACGACCCCACCACACCATAGGGCTGCTCTCGTCCCGGTTCTGTTAGGGGCTGTGTATTGATGGAGACCCACCGCAGTTCCCCCGACGGCCGACGCACGCCCATCACGACCTCTGTACAAGGACGCCCGGTTCGAAGCGTCACCGACGGAGGGCGCAGGTCGTCTTCAAACGGCCTTCCATCCGGACGGATCGCCTGCCAACCAAAATCGACCGGTGTACGCCCCATGAGTTGATCAGCCGTCAGGCCGAGGATCCGTTCCGCACTAGGGTTACAAGCGATAATCCGCCCATGCGCGTCATGCACCAGCACGCCTTCAGCCAGCGCCGCGACCACCCCTCGATACCGCTCGGCAGTGTCTCGCAGCGTAACTTCGAGCCGTCGAGACTCCGTTACATCCTCAACCAGATACGAGTACCGAAACCGTCCCACAGAGCCGGCACCGATCCAGCAGACCGTCGCGGATAAGTGCAGCTTGCTCCCGGAGCAGGGGTCCCGATGCACGTAGGTAAACCGTACCGGCTGTCCGGTCGAGGTACTCTCCTCGTAGTGCCGAATCCAAAGCTGAATGACCTCTGCAGGCACCCCCATCTCAGAGGCTCGCCGACCTTGCATCAGTTCCGGTGTCGTACCGAAAAAGGACGCCACGCGCCGATTGTCGGATAGGTGCAGGATGTCCCCGTCGACCACTTCCACGATTCCCATCATCAACACATCGCTGTCGAAAAAACTGCGCAGTGTGGACTCGCTCTGGGCCAGGGCCTGCTCGGCCTGCTTACGCGGGGTAATGTCCACATGCGACCCCGTCATCCGCCGGGGACGCCCATCCGCGTCGCGCTGCAACACCGCGACCGTGTGAATCCATCGATACGTCCCGTCTTTGTGACGCAGTCGATGCTCCAATTCATACGAGGCACGTCGACCGGAGAGGTAGTCGTCGACAAGGACCATGATGCGCGCGTGATCCTCGGGATGCAGGCGGGACTCCCACTCGCCTGGCGAATCCGAAATCTCCGTCTCCTCATAGCCCAACGTGGCTTTCCACAAGGAGGAGTAATACATCCGATTGGTTTGCAGATCCCAATCCCAGATACCCGTTTGGGTTGCGCCGACAACCAGATCCAACCGCTCTTGCGCTTCATGGCGATCCGCCTCCGCCAGCAATCGCGCGGTCATATCCGTGGCCACCCCGCCGACAGCAATGATTCGACCCGTCTCGTCGCGGAAGGGAAACTTACGGGCCACATACCAGCGGAGGCTGCCATGAACCAGTGCCGCCTCCTCGAAATTCATCGCGGTCCCGGCCGCCACAACTTCCGCATCATGTTGTCGATACGAGTCGGCAAACTCGGCGGGAAAGAAATCATGATCAGTCTTCCCGATCACCGCATCAGCCGACAGCCCCAGCAAGCCTGCAAACTGATCGCTGACCTCCAAGAACCGACCATCGAGATCTTTGACGAAGATGATGGTGTGACTATGGGTGAGCAACGACTGTACGCGCGCGGACAGGGCATAGGCCCGGCTGCTGGATGCGGCCTGCCACTGGGCCACGATCCAGGCCGCCAGCCAGACGGCGCCAACGGAGATGCCGCAACTGATGTGTTGAGTCCCTGCCGCTCCGCCGACCGCAGCGCCAAGCCCGACAAATCCGGTTGCCGCAGTCGCCGCAACCCAGGGAGCTCGCGAGGAAGGAATCATTCCGGCAGCCAGTACGGCCAGCACGTATCCCGCGCCGCCCACAGGTGTCAGGGGAGTGACGACATTGAGCGCGGCCGTGCCGAGAAGGCTTAGCGCGCAGAGGACATGCCACGACCATGCTGTCCAGTCAGCATGAAAAGTACCTGGTCGGTACCGCCGCCAATGAGAGAGGAGACTGGTCACACAGACACTCCGTACGTCGTTGTCTCACAAAGACGTCGGATCATGAGGCGGGGCACACACTGCTTCGTAGTCGAGACCCGATAGCAGACTCAGCCTACCGGCAAACCGTTAACGGGTCCTCTGCCACGACAGGCACCATCCTCCATGAAGCCGTCATATCACCTATATTTGGTGCAGCCTGCGACATCGAAGAAACAGCCGTCCTCCGAAACAGTCTGCCAACAAGCAACCTGGAGAAGTGTGGTGTCCCCAACGGGACACGTCAAACCACGGAGCAAACACTCAACTTCTTTATCGACCTGACAGTGGAGGCTGCGTGACCCGCTCGGGCACAGGAATGTTACGCCGTGTTGCCTCAAGTATCCCCTATCCCGATGCGCCCATGGTCCGGCCGACTGAAAAACAATCAACCTTTATCAAAGGTGACCGTATATGAAAGGTAGGCGAGCGAACGGGGGCTGGCAGGAAAAAAAGGACTCCGAATAGGGCTTCGGCAGCACGCGAAGCGGCCGTCGCCGCGAGCGGCCTCACCCCCTGGAATATATGCTAACCACGATGCGTGACGAGCGGCAGCCAGTGGCTTTGCGGCTGGATATGGCAAAGGCCGCCGCGCCCTATGTGCATCCGCGGCTGGCATCAGTGGAACAGACCGGCCGTGCACATGCCCAAGAACCGGTGTCTATCACCGTCCAGTTCGTGGAACCAGATGGCACGCTTGTGCAATCACTGCCCTTGTAGGGAAGGGATTTTGCCGGTATTTCAGACACCGGTTTGGATCGCGCTCAAGTAGTAGGGGGGGCGAGGCAGTCTATCTTCTGGTGCTTACCGGCTTAGCTGAGAGCAGGCAGGAACATCCTGGTCATTTGCATTGTCCATGGCTCTACTGTTGACCTCTGACACAGAAATAGACGCGTCACTTTTCTCCTTAACCGCTTGCTGTAAATGACGAATCATTACAGTCAGGAGCGCGTGATAGGTATCGGCAAACCGTTCTTCAATCACTTGCTCCATCGTTAACTGGGAAGCTATTCCCCGCCAGTTGTTCTCCACTTCATGTTTCATCAGTTGCGCCGACGGAGAGGGCTTTCCTGGGGACAAATCTGATCGACTCGCGACGATATAATACAACGCCTCGACTGGCTTGCTGTCTTTCGTGCAAGCCACTGCCTTAAACACACGGGTATCGCGTTCGTCGAACGTGTCCGGTGGCTTGGGCTGGGCGGCTACAGTACTAGTCAACGCAAGGGTCAGACCAATTAGTAGAAGGAACTCGGTCCCGATTGAGCGGTAACGACCCCATCCCTTCCAATAGGCTAACCCCAGCAAAAAAATTAGTAGGCCTAGAAGTACACCGTCCATTATTCCAATTCCCCTTTCCACCACCTATTCGCCTTTATTCTAGTAGACATCTGGGTGCCACCGTTACTCTGAACTACCCTAGAACAGGAATGCTGATTGTCTTTCAGAATTATTGTGCATGGTTGCCTCGGGAGTCCCAGCTTCTTACCCTCCCAACTGTAATGTTTCGCCACCACTCCCGTCTGTAGCAGTGACAGGCGGCTCGATGGAGCATGGCGCACCACCGGGACCTGCCTGAGGCCACTAAGGAGGCACACCATGGAGACATTGACGTTACAGATTGATGGCATGAGTTGCGGGCACTGTGTCGGACAGGTCACGAAGGCGCTGACGCTACTGGATGGCGTTCAGGTCAACGCTGTGAGAGTCGGAGAGGCCCAGGTGGCCTACGACCAGACGCGCATCACCCCTTCAGACATTGCCCGTGCGGTGACGGAGGCCGGCTACGAGGTGCAGCCGGTCGGGAGGGCGGCATGAACACAACTCTTGAGCGGAACGTAGAGGAGCGCGTCGGTCGTGGGCTGACAGTGCCTGGGCCTGCCACTGAGCCCACACGCCTGCGAAAGGTCACCATTCCCGTACAGGGCATGACTTGCGCGGCCTGTCAGAGTCGCGTCCAGCGGGTACTGGACAAGGAATCAGGGGTCGTAGATGCGTCAGTTCAACTCATGTTGAAGCAGGCCATGATTACGTATGATCCCGCCTTGACCTCGGAGGCATCGTTGGTGGACGCCATCAAGGGCACAGGCTATGAAGCCACGCTTCCGCTTAGGGGACAGACGACTTTCGATGACCAGGCGGAACAAGACCGAGCGCAGAGCGCCGAGTATCAGACGGCGCGGCGAAAGGCGTGGTGGAGCGGAGCGGCGGCGATCGTGGCCGCCGCGCTCTCCATGCCATTGATGGCGGCCCATGACCCAGGTACTCACACAAGTGTCCTCATGTCCTGGATGGAGAAGGCCGCCGCGTGGTTGTCGTTTGCGCCGCCGGCGGCCTGGTCCTATGTGCTGCTCGCCTTGACAGCCGTCGTGATGGGGACAACCGGGCGCCACTTTTACGTGCGGGCCTGGTCTGCACTTCGCCACCGATCAGCGGACATGAATACGCTGGTCGCCGTGGGGACCGGTGCGGCCTTCTTGTATTCAGCCGTGGCGACCCTCGTGCCTGACTTCTTCCTGCATCACGGTGTGCAGCCGAATGTCTACTACGAAGCCGTGGTCATGATTATTGCGCTGGTCCTCGCGGGCCAGACGCTGGAAGCGCGTGCCAAGGGGCAGACGGCGGAGGCGTTACGCCGGCTCGTGTCGCTGCAACCCAAGACCGCTCGCGTCATTCAGGAGGGCGTCGAAGTCGAGGTGCCGATTGACGCGGTGCAAAGCGGCGATCTGGTGCTCGTGCGACCGGGTGAACGGATCGCGGTGGACGGAGCGGTGCTGTCCGGCCACAGCACCGTCGATGAATCGATGTTGACGGGCGAAGCCATGCCGGTCACCAAACAGGTAGGGGACACCGTCATCGGGGGCACCATCAACAAGTCTGGCGCATTCCGGTTTCGGGCGACCACGGTAGGGGCGGACAGTGTCCTTTCCCATATCGTCGCCTTATTGCGTGACGCCCAGGGATCACGGGCGCCCATTCAAAAGCTCGCCGACCGCGTCAGCGGCATCTTCGTGCCCATCGTGATCGGGCTCGCGCTTGCGACGTTCCTGTGGTGGTGGGTCGCAGTGGACGCCTCGGTCGTGCAAGCCTTTGCGGCTGCGGTGGCGGTGCTGATTATCGCCTGCCCATGCGCCATGGGGCTGGCGGTGCCTACCGCGATGATGGTGGCGACGGGACGGGGCGCCGAGCAGGGCATCCTTATCAAAGGGGGCGAACCACTGCAACGAGCCAGTGCCCTGACGACCGTGGTGTTGGATAAAACCGGGACCATCACCGAGGGCAAGCCGACCGTGACCGATGTCATCCCGGCAACGGACGGTGGATGGTCCGCTCGTGACCTGCTCAGAGTGGTGGCGTCGCTCGAAGCATCCTCGGAACATCCGGTGGCGGAGGCCATCGTGCGGGAAGCCGGAGAACAGTTGGTCTCCTTGGCTGACGTGGACGCCTTCCAATCCTTTGCGGGACGTGGGGCGTCTGGGGTCGTCGACGGGGCGGCAGTCGTAGTTGGGAACCAGGCCCTTATGGAAGAGTACTCGGTTCCGCTGGCGGACCTCGTCGCACGGGCAGAGCAGTTGGCAGGTGAAGGCAAGACGCCGGTGTTTATCGCGATCAACGGAGCCCCTGCCGGCCTGATTGCCGTGGCGGACCGGGTCAAAGCGACCTCACAGGCCGCCATTCGCGAACTCAAGCAGCTTGGGCTCACGGTCGTCATGCTGACGGGAGATCATGAGCGAACGGCGCAGGCGGTCGCCCGCGAGGTCGAGGTCGACCGTGTGGTGGCAGGCGTCTTGCCAGAGGGTAAGGTGACGGAAATCAAACGGCTCCGCGATGACGGGCAGGTTGTCGCGATGGTCGGAGATGGCATCAATGACGCGCCGGCGCTGGCACAGGCTGATATAGGCTTCGCCATCGGATCAGGGACGGACATCGCCATCGAAGCGAGTGATGTCACCTTGATGCGAAGCGATCTACGCGGCGTAGCCTCGGCCATCCGGCTGGCCCGCACGACGATGCGCGTCATGAAGCAAAACCTCTTCTGGGCATTTTTCTACAATGTGCTCGGGATTCCCATTGCCGCCGGCGCGTTGTACCCGTTCACGGGTCTGATGCTGAGCCCGGTCTTGGCGAGTGCGGCGATGGCGTTCAGTTCGATCAGCGTGGTGATGAACAGCTTGCGGCTACGGACAGCCCGCATCAACTGAACGGGTTCGTGGGCGGCTTGGGAAAGTCGTGGGAACATGGCTGATGCTCCAAGCCGCCCAGCCGATCGTTGACAAAAGATTTTGTCGGAGCGTAGCCTAACAGTATGCACTCTGCGACGGCGCGACGCTTACTGACCATCGCGGTCATTGTTCTCTTTTTAGGCTTCAGCATGAACGCCTTTGCCTGCTTGGTGCCGTTATACGGTGTACCGAACATGGAGGCGGGTTGCCCGTCAGGGAACGAGCAGCCTCCAAGGACGTTTTGCGATGCCTTCAAAGCTGGTGTCCCTGCCCATTCGAGCTATATCTATCCCTTCGCGATGCATCTCTCCGTGCCTCTGGTTGCACTCGATTCGTTGGGGCTCTCGTGCAGCACCGAGGTGCTGACGAGGGACCTCGATTCTTCCGCTGACTCACGCCCACAGAATATCTTCTTCAAGACGACGATCCTCCGCATTTGATCCCCCGTTCGCTCTCTGCCCCAACCCGTTCCAGGCACGACTAAGCAGGGCCTTTGGCCGAGAAGCGTGCGGTGCGGACGATTGCCGCCGCACGCCCTTTCGGCATATCAGCGGGAAAGGGGGTGATCTCAGATGTGTCCCATTGAAGAGGCATTAGGCTTTTGTCCGTGGGGAGCGGTCAGTCAACTCCTCACCTTTCTAGGCTTGTCGTAGTCTAGTCAGGGGTCGTGGTAAGGCGGCTAGGCGTTGGGTCTAGCCGTCTTGCCGAAGCGAGGGCTTGCCCGCCTGCATCGGACCGGCCCATATGAGAGTTCCCGTGAACCACGGACTGTAAGGTTTGCGACGCTAGTCCGTCTGAAGAGCCGAGAACGTGGTTGTTAAGGACACAGTCACTTGCAAGGAGGGTATGTTATGAACACGGCGACACATGCGACTCATCACCATCATCATGGCCAGACCCACGAGGGCAAGGAGACGCCGACGCCACCACTGAATCGGCTCGCCATTAGCGCGACGCTGCATTGCTTGACGGGATGCGCCATCGGAGAGGTCCTCGGTCTCATGATCGCAATGGCCTTGGGATGGGGTACCGCCGCTTCGATCGTGCTGGCCATCCTGCTGGCCTTTGTCTTCGGGTATGGATTTACATTGGTCCCATTAGTCCAAGGAGGCATGACGTGGGCGAAGGCGGCGTCTGTCGCCTTTGCCTCCGATACGGTCTCGATCGCGGTGATGGAACTCATGGATAACGCCATAATGCTCCTGATTCCCGGAGCCATGGCAGCGGGCCTCACCGATGGGTTGTTTTGGGGCAGCCTGGTCCTGTCGTTTGCCGTGGCATTCGTGGTCACGGTTCCAGTCAACCGTTGGCTCATCGCCCGTGGTCGCGGGCATGCCGTGGTGCATGCTCATCATCACTGATGCCGTGCGCGAATCGGATGAACAAGGAACGCGGATTTTTGGGGGGAAGCACCATGAAACGGACATCGATTACCCGACGCGAGATCCTGAAAGGTGCCGCGACGCTGGGACTGCTTGCCGCCGCCCACGCTCTGAAACCGATTAGGCTCTGGGCAGGCACCGCCGCCGAACCCCCTTCGCCGGAAGTCTTGACGGGCGACTTGATCGATCTGACGATTAGCGAACAGATATTCCACCTCAACGGGCGAGAGGCGCCCGCCGTCATGATAAATGGGACGTTACCCGGACCCCTCATTCGCCTCAAAGAAGGTCAACAGGCAACCCTTCGTGTCACGAACCGCTTGCGAGAAGTCACATCCATTCATTGGCACGGCTTGCTGGTCCCACCAGAAATGGATGGCGTCCCCGGAGTCAGCTTTCGTGGGATCGACCCCGGCGCGACCTTCACCTATCGCTTCCCGATTCAGCAAAGCGGGACCTATTGGTTTCACAGCCACTCCGGCGGGCAGGAATTGCAGGGGATGTACGCGCCGATGATTATCGATCCGTTTGAGCCGGAGCCTTTTCAGTACGAACGGGACTACGTGGTGATGCTCTCAGATTGGACCTTTGAATCGCCGCCTACCGTGCTCTCCAATCTCAAAAAGCAGGCGGGCTACTACAATTTCCAGCGACGCACGGCTGGGGAGTTCCTGGCCGATGTGCGCCGAAAAGGTTGGTGGGCCACTGTGCAAGACTATCTGGCCTGGGACCGGATGCGGATGGACCCCACCGACTTTGCCGATGTGACGGGGTACACCTTTACCTACCTGATGAATGGTCGGTCACCGGAAAGTAACTGGACGGGCCTGTTTCGTCCCCGAGAACGAATCCGCCTGCGGGTCATTAACGCGGCCGCGATGACCCTGTTTGACGTGCGGATTCCGGGGCTTGAGATGACGGTCGTGCAGGCCGATGGGCAATCGGTGCAGCCCGTGGTCGTGGACGAATTTCGCATCGGTCCGGCGGAGACATACGATGTCATCGTGGAACCGACTGATGACGGCCCCTACACTGTGTTTGCGGAGACCCTAGATCGTAGTGGCTATGCGCGAAGCACCCTGGCAACACGCGCCGGTGCAATCGCCGCTCTTCCTGACCGACGCCCCCGCCCCCTCCGCACCATGGCGGACATGGGAATGAATCATGGACTGGCGTCTCATAGCAGTACGGATGCTGGCGTCCATGACAGGCACCTCCCGACGGGGACCATGCCCTCTCATACCTCACCGAACCCGGGGCACCAACAGCATGGCCGAGGCGCCGGGGACGCGAGTGCTCATGAAGCGCGGTCGGACGAAGAAACGGGCGACCAGCGCCCATCGGAAAGACCAACCACCGAACCCGTCCCCCACGGTCCTGACGATCATGGGACCGGCAACCAGATGGTGGCCGAGTATTCGTCGAACCGGATGCACGAACCAGGGGCAGGCTTGGACGCAAGCGAACGACGTGTGTTGCTCTACACCGATTTGAAAAGCGTGCGCCCCTTCGACGATCACCGTCGGCCAGACCGAGAGATTGAGTTGCATCTCACGGGGCACATGGAACGGTACATGTGGTCGTTCGACGGAAAGAAATACTCGGAGGCCCCACCCATTCAATTCCGCTATGGCGAACGGATGCGCCTGACGTTCGTGAACGACACCATGATGGAACATCCGCTGCACCTGCATGGGATGTGGATGTACTTGGAAAATGGGGCTGGCCCGTACTTGCCTCGCAAACATACCGTCATCGTCAAACCGGCTGAGCGCCTGTCCGTGGCAATTAGTGCGGATGCGCCCGGCCGCTGGGCCTTTCACTGCCATTTGCAATTGCACATGGAGGCGGGGATGTTCCGAGTCGTCGAAGTCTTGGAGCCGACGACATCGTCATGAAGGAGCCTGGCCCAGTGTTATTGCTCGCCCCTCTCTTGTTCCTCGTTCAGCTTGTGTCTTCGAGTACTATGGCCCTCGCCGAGCCGCAGGAGGTCAAGCTGCCGACGGTTCACTCGTCTGCTTCGGCTCACCCCGCGACTCCCGATCGCATGATTAATACCCATTTCACATACGCACCTGAACCCTTGGACCTGTCCTTGGTGAAGGCGACGATACCGCCGAAGCTTTCACCGGGGCGTGATTGGCCGAGTCCCGTCGATGACGCTGAGCGGCGCACGATGGTGCTGGTCGATGTGCTGGAATATCGCCCGCAGACTCGAAGCACCGGCAGCCAGAGCGATTACCGATGGGACATCGAGGGATGGTATGGGGGAGATTACAACCGGGTGTGGTTCAAGACCGAAGGGCAGCGGAATACCGCCTTCAAAGCAGACTATGATGTCGATTTCCAACTGCTCTACGGACGGTTCATCCAGAAATACTACGATTTTCAGATTGGGGGTCGCGTCGAAACCCAGACATTTCGGGGGGCGAATGTCACCCGTGGCCTTGCGGTGATTGGCATCGAGGGATTGGTCCCCTACAGCTATCAGATTGAACCCTCGCTCTTCATTGACCAGAACGGGGCCGTGTCGGCGCGACTCGCGGCCACGAAGGACCTCTTGATGACGCAACGGCTCATCCTCCAACTTCGCTTTGAGACGAACGCGGCCCTCCAACGAGTCGAAGAATTTACAACCGGGACCGGCCTCAACAATGTCGAGTTCGGCGTCCGGCTTCGGTATGACATCCGACGCGGCTTCTCACCCTATGTGGGCGTCTCTCTGGATCGCAGCTTTGGAGAAACGGCGACGCTCATCCGCCAAGAGGGTGGTTCTTCTAGCCAGGTGAGATTCGCGCTGGGACTGCGAATGTGGTTTTGAAGGGAAGTATCAACCTTCCTGTTGCTCGCAGGTACAATCCAAGCAGCCGTGTTTCGTACAAATCCCGCACGCAGCTTCGAGGCTGGCACGGAGGGCCTGCCGGGGCTCGATGTAAGCGGACGGTGGAGGTTATTCGCGTATGCACCATGAAGAGACGGCACCGAGCATTTTGATAAATTGAATACATCATCGACCAGGGCGTCTCCGGAAAACCATTGAGGTTGTTTGCTTGAGAAGCTCGAGATGCGTGAGAAATGCCCTAGAGTCGCATGGCCAGGGCCATAAAAGAGCTGGCCCCTAGATAAGGATCCAGGTATACGGGCACACACGTGTATGGTTCACATTTTACTCATTGAGGATACCGAGGCTGTACGGGGTCTGTTTCGTGCGATTCTAGAACAAGTCGGATATGTGGTGCGTGAAGCGTCGACGGGGTCAGCGGGAATCCGTCTGTTTCATGAGAGTCCGTCGGATGTCGTGATCACCGACATGTACATGCCAGACGGCGACGGGTTTGATGTCATGCGTACTTTGCGGCACGAAGTCCCGGCGCCAAAAATCATCGTGATGTCTGGGGGATTGGGCAAGGGAGAGATACTCGATGCGGCCCAATTACTGGGGGCCGATCTGGTCTTAGCCAAGCCAGTGCCCATGGACGAGCTATTGAAAGCGGTTGAGACGCTGATCGGCACATCCCGTCTCTAGTGCAGAGTGTATTGCGCACCCAACGGAGACCTGGATTGAGGTGAGAAGAGATTCGTCCTTTGAATGGAGCGAGTCGTCGTCATAATTTGGTAGTCGGCCGCCGCGCACGGATCTGGACGGAAGATCGCCTTAAAAGGGCCCAAGGCGACAAGTAAAATCAATGTCTTACGTGTTGAAACATTCCAATCTGATACACGGTTTTACAATGGCTTACAAATAGGCTGTCCGATATAGGACGGGCATAGGAACGGCGCTCGCCTGGCCGACCCTGAGTGCATCCGCAAAACTCCTCAGTAGCCTTTGCCCATGGATAGAAGAGCTCAAGCCTTCTAAAGCTTTCTCTTTCTCTCACATAGACCATAGTCAAGCGGGTCTGAGACGGCTCAGACGGCCGCCTCGCGCTGTCTTGTAAGCTTCCTTTTATTGAGCTCAATTGACGTGGATTGAGGTCGTATTTGCCGTGCACAGGACACACCCGTGACACGTAGAGTTCCTGGCTACCTGTTTGAGACCAATCAATTTCTCGTCGCGCCCACCACTTGCGATGTTTGCCGTATAGCACGATTAGGCAGCGGTTCGGCGGATCGTCCCAGAGTTATTGGCAAAATGCCTTTCTTTTTATGCAGAGTTCGACAAAATCCCCGTTCTGAGCCCATCCCATCCTGTGAATAAGTCGGCTCTGACGCATGTCTTGTCCTCATTCTGAATGGGTTTACAGCTACTAGAGCTTATCCTTCCCAATTACCCCCAACATTTTGTTTGACAATAAAAATTAAGCACTATATCTAGTATATCGTTGCGGGTACGCGAGAATGGGTGTGACGAAAAGGGATATCGCGGAGGAACTGGACAGCCCATCGAGAAGATCAATCAGCTCACTAGGTGAATAAAAAAAAGAGGAGGGAATCGTGGGAAAAAACGATCGCTACGTAGTTCGAGAAGAGGATGGATGGGCCGTTAAGAAGCCTGGTGCCGAAAGAGTTAGTAGCCGCCATGACACGCAGGCGGCAGCCGAAAATCGGGCAAAGGAGATTGTCGAAAACCTTGGTGGTGGTGAAGTCAGGATTCAAGGGCGGGATGGAAAATGGCGAGACTCAGACACGGTGCCTCATGGGAATGATCCCAATCCACCTCGTGACCGCAAGCATTGAGAGGGGTAGGCGTTTTGTTGCCCAGCAGCCTGGCATGCCATGGAAGGGCCCTGTTTTGGTGATGGAAAAGGGGACGGATAAGAATGAGCGACATCAATTCGAGTCTTCTTGCACAATTCCTCAGGCCACCTAGCGGCTTACTTAGTCTGGCGGCGTCAACACCAACACAATGGATCGCAGTCACGCAGCGGTTCGAGGAATTCCATAGGAACCTCGCATTAACTCCTTCTCAGAGTCTGGACGGCCAGAACAAGCGCGGCGGAGTGGTGAGCTGCCTTAACAGGTATTATTACGGCACAACATCTGCTACGGATAATAGCTTCTATGTTGGATCGTGGGGGAAGGGGACCGCCACTCGCCCGCCGCGTGACGTTGACGTATATTTTGTGCTTCCCGCCGAGGTCTATCATCGTTTCCAATCGCATGTTTGGAATAGGCAATCCGCACTCCTTCAGGAGGTCAAGAGTGTGCTCACGGATAGCTACCCAGATACCGACATGCGCGGAGATGGGCAGGTCGTCATGGTTCGCTTTGGAAGTTATAGTGTGGAAGTCGCTCCTGCATTCCTGCTCCAAAACGGACAATACTGGATTTGCAACACGCATGATGGTGGATCGTACAAACCGACGGACCCACAGGCCGAAGTCCGGTCCATAGAAGCGATCGATCAAGCCTGCAATCGTAATTTGCGACCTCTAATCCGTATGGTGAAGTCATGGCAAGACAATTGTTCGGTAAGCATAAAGTCTTTCCAGCTTGAGTTGTTAGCTGCTGATTTCATTCAAAAGTCACCTTGGCGACTCAACGATTTTTTCTATTTTGACTGGATAATCCGCGACTTTTTCTCTTACCTCTATCACCGATCAAATACCTCTGTAACCGTGCCTGGTACGCTGGAGCGTATTTTGCTGGGTGACGAGTGGCAAAGCCGCAGCGCGACAGCCTACGGCCGTGCTGAAAAGGCATGCCATTATGAAAAGATCAACTTGGTTGAGGAAGCCGGTGACGAATGGCAGAAAATCTTTGGACAACAAATCCCGCGTATAGTCTGATGGATGAACGCATCAAGAATTTGATTGACGAATGTAAGCGCCAGCAAGAATCCTGTCTCTACACGTCCACAGCCTTGTTCGAGTGGGTCAAGTTCATACGATGTTGGAAATATTTTTTCATAGTCGCTCCCATAGTTCTGGGGACCTTGTCGACGTGGTCTCTTATTAGCGATGAACCTGGCTTTAAATGGGTCACCGGTTCATGCGCATTGCTGGCGGGAATGCTACCGGCAATATACAAAGCCCTAGAGTTGGACATAAGTCTCGATGAAATAACGAGACATGCAAACCTGTTCAAAATACTGCAGGACCGTTTCCGCCTAGCTTGGACAGTAACTGGTCTCGGTCCATACGACGAGTTTCGTAAAGTCTTTAGAACCTATCTCAAAATTGTTTGAGGAGCATCGTGATGCAGGCGAGCTGCACAAAGCCGAGAAAATTGGTGGCGTAGTATTCCCAACGGATGAGGAGCCGTCGTTTCCACTGGAGCCAGGCGAAGA
>Ga0268299_1002689_pt1 | contig 19651 bp, 19 predicted proteins | sample NOBtaG_FD_193484 | JGI IMG/M metagenome (GOLD analysis project Ga0268299, IMG submission 193484) | Activated sludge microbial communities from bioreactor in Nijmegen, Gelderland, Netherland - NOB reactor | ecosystem: Engineered > Bioreactor > Aerobic > Activated sludge | place: Netherlands...
ATACCAGTATTGTTGCCACCAAATGCAGAGTCGCCAGGATGATCGAAATTGTCGTTGAAACGATCGAACGCGTCGCCTCTGCCCATATCCCCGCGGCCGAAGTCGCCGCGTCCCATATCCCCGCGTCCGAAATCACCGCGGTCAAAACCGCCCATGCCGCCTCTATCGAAGCCGCCGCCGAATCCGCGACCGCCACCACCGCCGAATCCACCGCGGGCGAATGATGGTTCGATACAAACCATGGGCAGTACCACTGCAAATGCAACAAAAATCTTGATTCGTTTTGTAATTTTCATTCGAGTACCATAAAACTGTGAAGACTGAAAAACAAAGAACTGCCGATATCAGGTCGCAAGTTATGTGCCGGTCCTTTTCGCAGTTAAAATCGGAGTATCGGGAATTTGCTTGCCCATCAGTCGTCTTGATGTCGACTGCCAGGAGAATGTGTTGTCATCCAATTTTTTGAACATGTATCGGGCGGAGCCTGTGGTGCCATCCGATTGAACGGAACATCCTTCAGCTATCCAATCACTTCCGGAATTAAACCATCTGGATTCTCCATAGCCACCGTTCCAATCGAACTGCCAGGAGCGGATTCTCCGCAACAAAGGATCGTAGAAAATAAATTGTGTTTGAGACGTCTTTTGACCGTCTTTTGTGGTTGCATCAAATGCGCAGCGAATGATCTTTTTGCCGGCAACCCAATCGGCTTTGATCTGCAAATCTCCCTTCGGACCTTCCACTTTCCAATCACCGATCAGCCATGAAAGATCGTTGATGTTGGGCAAAGAGGCGACCGAAGCATCGAATTTCGGCGCTTCGGTGACGCTCACCATTTTCCAGCCGTCACGCTTCACGTGAACCGCCGTATATGTGCCAAAACCGGCAGGGTTGTTCGAATTACCGATATGCGAGACTCCATGCTCAACAGCGAGATTGTCCGCCGGAAATTGGAGGGAATCTATCTTGATTTCGATGGGTTGCTTGCCGTAAGTTTTGAAAAATGAAGTCATCTGGTCCGTAATTGCATTGCGACCGATGTAGACGCGCCCCTGCTGGTCGGTAAAAACGGCATCATCCGCCCACATTGCAGCAAGTGCATTTACATCACCGGCGGCAAACGCCCTCGAATAATCGGCAGCTTGATGTCGGATGATTTGTTCATCAGCATCATGATTGACTGTTCTCGATGACGACTTTTTCCCAACTTTTTTGGCAGCTATCAACTCACCGTCAATAGCGAAAGCAGTTGAAGGAAAAACGCACGAACAAAAAACGGAAAGTAAGAAAGTCAGCGATAAAAAAACTACTTTTTCAAACGGCAGCATCAAATTCAACTTGCTCCTTCAGTCCCATCAAACTGAAGTTACCCGTTTTCTTCAGACTTTATACATTCTCACAGGCATGACTGACCGGCTCGAAACCATAGCGGTTTTATCTGCGCAGATTTCCCTGCGGATGCGATTGAAGGTATTCATTGAGCGACGCACGCAGGTCTATGCCGTTCATCGATGCCACCGCTTTGAACGGCGCCACCCTCACAAATTGACTGACCAAATGCCCTTCTCTGACCGGTTCTCCTTGATACGTGAAAACGCGGTTGCTGCTTGAGTTGATCAATTGCTGTTGCGCCGAGAGCGCGTAATGATTTAACGACTCCTGCTGGAACGTATCGAGCGGCTGATGGTTCCACGCGCTGGACTCGCTCACGACATAATGCGTGCGTGTTAAGAGTTGCGCAGGTGAACTGCTCTCGCATGCCTGATTCACCGTCACGAAGCGCACCAGCTTTCCTGCCGACATTCCATCTCTTTCGGAAGGAAGCATGTTTACGTGCCAATAATTGCCTTGCGCATCCTGCTGATGTCCCCAGGTCGCCTGCAAGCGATTTTCCGTCCATTCGTTCTGGGTGCTGTTTCTTCCTGTGCGAAGGTCGGTAACACTGGTGGTCATGTCTCCGTCCTTCTGCCAAACTCCCGCCATCCAGGAAGGAATCATGAACCATTGAATAGAGTAATGGTGCGCCGGTCGAGGGACTTCTTCGCTGCGTTGGGCGGTCAATCGTGCGACGCCAAAAGCAGGCATGTATGGCTGAGTGAAGGCGGTCTGCGCAGCCAGTGGCGGAGTGCCCGCAGTCGGCATAGGTGCCTTGCGCGCAATTTGTGCGGCTATTACAGAAGTGGGCGCGGCTTGCACTGACTGGGCAGTCTTCTGCCGCCGCTCCAAATGCGGCTTGAGCGCCTCGTGCACATGCGGAAGCTCCTCCTGATGACTGACACCAGCGAAAAGTTTGAAACTGGAAGAAGTCGTCACCGTGCCGGGTCTCACTGAATCTGAACCGGAATTTGTGCTCGTGTCAAAGCCGGAACGCTGTCCGTCGCCAGCCATATTATTTTGCGCAAACGCGGAGCCGAAACCACCTGCCAACACCAATTGGCAAAGCAGCGGTAAAATCAAATAGCGTTCAGGTCGAGATGTTTTCAAGTAATGACCAGGCATGCGAAATCGTAATATAACATCTGTCGTTCGCGCATTGAAGCTCTCGGAATTTTGATATGCCCAGAACGGACAACTCGATAAAACTGGCAGATGGAAGAAAGCTCGGATATTCAACTTTTGGAGATCCGAATGGGCGCACGCTGCTCTATTTTCACGGCGGATTATCGAGCCGCCTGGATATTGAATTTGCCGATAAACAGTTGAGCGACCTCAACATCAGTTTAATCGCGCCGGATCGCCCCGGCATAGGTCTTTCCGACAGATTGCCGGGCAGAACGCTGACGGACTGGGCAAGTGATGCTTCCGCGTTGATTGCAGCTCTGGATCTAAAGAAACCGCCCGTTCTCGGTTGGTCCCTTGGTGGACCTTATGCACTTGCGTGCGCTGCCCTTCTCAGCGGCAAAGTCGGAAAGCTCGGCACCGTTGGTGGTGTCGGTCCCATGGACTACGATGGCGCAATCAACGAGCTTGGTCTCATGGAAGATCGCATTCTGCTGAGCTGGCCTGAACCGTTCCTGCAACTTCTGAGTCCGGCAGGAAATCTGTATAAATTTATGACACCACAGCAAATGAAAAAAGAGCTTTTGCGCGCGGTAAAAGCCGGTCCTGACTATGAGGTTTGCGACGCGCTCTCCCTCAATGAAGCCACGGATTTTGCATTCGAAGCGCTTCGTCAGGGATTTGAAGGCTCGCTGGACGACTACCTGGCCCTTAGAAAACCTTGGGGCTTCAAGGTCGAGGACATCACAACCGAAGTGCACATGTGGCAAGGTCTGGACGACCATCTCTGTCCTAAAAAAGCGGGCGACAAATTAGCGGCACGCTTGCCGAAGCGAAAATACTTCCTGCTCGAAAATAGTGGTCATTTTCTCTTGCATAGGCATCTTGCCGACGTTACGTCAGTGTTGCTCAGCGAAAACGAAAACTGAGCTCATGGATAATCTGCAAACAGATCGATGCGCGGCCACTCACTGACATTATTCAGTGTGTTCCGTATCGCTTTAACAGCAGGGCCCATGGGATTTCCGGAACCGCCGTCCGGAGCGGAACCGCCGTTCAGCATCAAACAGAAATCAGTGTTGTTGGGCAAGTGCATGATTTGACAATGAACACCAGGCTTGCCACCATTTTTGCTGTAAGTGATGCCGTCCGCCGTTACGCGAACAGAATCCAAACCAAGTCCGAAGTGGCTGCCATTTGGATTATTCTTCATTGGTGGCGGCAGTGGTGCCACCATTTGATCGAAGGAATTTTGGCAGATGCCCGGCATTCTTGTCCCATCTATCGCAGTCAAAAACTTGACCATATCAACTGAGGAGGCCATCCAATTGCCGAAATCAGGCATCAAAGGAACCGTTCTCTGACCGCCTGTGATAATGTGCGGCGGAAATCCGCCATATCGTGAAGCTTGTCCGGGTATCACACCGCGCGACTCTTCGCACATGTCTCGAATGCCAATCGAAGCCAACTGTTCTTGCAAATACTGCCCGTAAGGTTTTTGAGCCGCGCACTCGATTACATACTTGATTAGATTCCATTGCCCATTGGCATACTTGGCGTCGGTGCCGGGAGCATAATCCAGCGGTGTGGCAAGCAGCACGCGAACAGCTTCGGAATAAGGAAGCCCATTGGGAGCCAATCTTTGCACTTCCCGTCCGGCTTTGGCAAAACCAGAACTGTCGTTCCATCCGCCTGAATGATGCAACAACTGTCTGATTGTGATTTGAGCAACGAGCGGATCCGCTCTCATTCCCCGCACCAAATTCGGGCGACCGATCACATCGTACATCCGGTCATCCAGCCGAAGACGGCCGGACTCGACCAAGCGCATTACACCAAACGTCGATATTGCTTTAGTGCAGCTTGCAAGATTGAACAAAGTACTTGGCGTAACCGGCTCGCGGGTGCGCAGGTTGGCGACACCAAAACCCTTGGCATAAATCAGTTTTCCATTGCGAGCCACACTCAAAGATCCGCCAGGGACATAATACTGCTGCAGGATTTGCTCCATTATCCCGTCCAGATCCGCAAGCTTTGCCCGTGCCATCGGACCGCCGGAAAGAGGAGCACTGAGATCCGCATCTTCCGGCGAGAAAGCTTCATCTGATTCATTCGAGTTCTGCTCTAAGCCGGCGACGGCGCCGGACTCACCGGAGCCGGTTTCCATTTGCGCATAAACAGCCTGCGGGTGTACGGTCATAGCAAACATCACGAATGCTGAAAATATCGCCATGAGAATTGGCGCATTTGCTCGCGAATGACTGCGCTTCGTCTTGATTTTCATGCTCAAAATGCCCTGTCTGATTTCCCGCAGTGGATATTTTACCGTTTACTTCACCGGTGGCGGCATAAAAAACGGCGAGGGACTGCCGCCGGATGAACCGCTTCCGCTCGAATTGCGAGGAGACTTCTTGACTGGAGGCGGCATAAAAGTTGGAATCGCATTTGGTGGCACCGTTTTCTTCACCGGAGGCGGTGTGAACATCGGCGGCGGAGGGAGTTTTTCCTTTAGCGGAGGCGGAGTGAACATCGGTGGCAAAATCTTGCTGTTGTCCGGCAATTTAGGCGGAGCAAAAGTAGGAGGCGGCAAGAAAACGACTGGCGGACCTTTTGGCGTGGAATCAGGATTGACGGTAAAGGCGATAACAGGATGATCTTGATAAAGTTTGGCGAGAGTCGCTTTATCGCGCTTGCTGGGCATCCCATCTTGCATGGACGACGAGCGGAAATACATCACGTCGTAAATGTAATTCGAATGATCCAGCCCGAGAGCATGACCGATTTCATGCATAGTCACAGAGCCCATTTCGCCGTCTTTGACAAAAGCGCCGGGAGTAAAAGCATCAGTTGTGCGAAGCTCGACCAGCATGCTGTAGTCCTCACCATCTGATTGCGGTGTGGTCAAGCCTGATACCACTCTTGATTCCGATTCCGCGGCCAGCGCATTTGGTGTCCAACGCACCACGATGTCTGCGCTATCACGAGTTTTGGCCAGCTTGTAATTGACCTTCTTGCCGGATGCCTGGCACCATGTGTCGAGCGCTTTCAAAACGAAACTGCGATAGATTGACTTGTAACCGGAAACATTAGTGCCTGGGTGCATATAAACTTTGAGCGGCATTCGCGCGCTCGAAAATGTCCAAGTGCGTCCGTTTCTCTTTTGCACGTCCATGTAGTCGGGCAGCTTATTGTCGGCACTTTTGAGTTTTTTCCTGTCCTCGAGAAGTTCTGATATCAGTTGCTCGGCTTGAGTGCGACGATTGCCATCGCTTTCCATCGTCAAATAGCGGCGCAAGTACGAAATCGAGTCGTCGAACTTCGCTTGATCTTGATAGGCGATGGCAATGTTGTAGACCACTCCCGCATCATTCGGATCGAAGGTTAGCGCCTTTTTGCCTTCGGAAACTGCGCGTGAGGAATTGCCAATCATCCGATACGCGTAGCAGAGATTTCCGTGGATACAGCCCGAATTGGAAGATGGATCTTCAGTCGCGGCAATTTCGAATAATTTTATCGCCTCACGAAAACGCCCTTTGGCCATTCTGTCGCAGCCGTCTTTCGTGCAGCCGTAGATCTTCATGCGCTGCATCAGCTCCCTGGCTTCACTGACATAGATCGCATTGGGAGACTTTATATAGCGCTGAAGATTGGCAATGCAAAGGTCGTCGCGCTTGAGTTCGGAGTATGCCAGAGCCATTAGGTAAAACGCGAACGAATCGGACGGGTCGAATTTTTGCGCCAACTTCGCCTGCTTTATCGAATCGTCGTATCGCTTCAACTGCTGATAACATTGCGCCAGATTCAGATGGATTCGGCTGGAATAGGTGGTCGGATCATATGAGCATGCCTGCGCCAGCGCGGTGGCGGCTTCCGCATAAGCACCGCGCTTGTACAATTCATCGCCTTCGGAATAATACTTATAAGCGGCGCTTTCCGACTGATAGCTGGCCGCCGGCGCCGGCAAGCCGATAACAATGCTCGAAAATGAGACAGTCACCACCGAAAACAGGACTGCCGTCGTAAAAACGCTGCGCACCAGTGTTCTACATTTTGTCCTAATAATCGGTTTCCACCCTCACTGAAAGAAGCAAAATCCAGCCTAAACACCCATTTTCCCAGGCTCTAGAGATTCATAACCAGGGTTTTTCCTGTTATCGACGGCCCATTTATCCCGTTTCTTCCCATCATCATACGGGTAGTATTACTCTTAAGGCCTCGCGCCGAGACCATGGAAAACTTAAGGAAAGATTGATTCCGAGGGGGAAAGATGTCGCAACAGCCAGTGATGCAAGCGGCAAAAAAGAAGGGACAGGAGCTTGTAAAAGCGGTTCTTGACCTTGTTATCCTGACCTTGCTTTTGGCAGGAGCAGGGTTCGGAGGCTACTTCTGGGGTCTGCACGAAAGACTGGCGCCCATTCAGGAAGTACCGCCTGGCACCGCCAACGCTCTTTCACCGGCCGCTGTTTCAGCCGCTCCCACGCCCGTCACTCCCGCTCCTGTAAAAACTGTGACTGAGCCAAAAGCATCCGAACCAGTCTCGGCAGCACCGGCAAAAACCGGAAAGACCAAATACTGGATCACTTCGAGCGGAGAAGAATACATCGGCTATTCGATTACCGCCAAAGTAAACGGCAACGCGGTCGACAGTTTTTTTGGTCCCGGCAAAAACGTGGATGTCTCTCGCTATGTAAAAAGCGGAGACAATGCCATCACCTTCGAGGCGAAGGCACTCGGCGACCAATACAACAAGCATGATGGCGACCCGACTTCGATCCTCACTCTGCAATTGGTTAAGGGCCCTCACGTTCAAGACGAATTCAAAGCTTCAGACGTGCTCGTGACGTACAAGCGCAACGCGAATGAAAGCGAAGACTTCAACGACACCGAACATTTCACAGCTAAGTAATCATGAAAGCCAAAGGAATTTTCATTTCGACTTTACTGGTGATTGACACGTTCTTGATGTCATACGCAGCCGGATTTCACAGCAGGCACGTTCTTGTGATTAATCCCAAGCTGCCGCCGGTGGTGCACAAAGCAGAGGATGCTGGCAAGGCTAAAACACCGGTAATCACGCCTGCTAAAGCAGGCGATAAAAACGCGCATGCGACTAAGAATAAGCATGCATCGAAAAATAAACCAGAATCGAAAGCTACGACCGCACCTGCAAAATCCAACGCGAAATCTGCTGCAAAGCCCGATGCGAAATCTGCTGCGAAGCCTGATGCGAAGCCTGAGGTAAAACCTGCCGCTAAGCCGGCAGCAAAGGCGCCTGTAAAACCGGTTGCGAAACCGGCGGTAAAACCCGCCGCCAAGCCGAAAGCTAAACCAGCCGTGAAAGCTGATGAAAAGCCGGGCGCTTAGTGTTCAGCAAGTTGAAAGAGAAAAGAGTGAATGCCTTTCGAGACACTCACTCTTACTCTTCTAATTCAAGGTGTCGCTCTAGCTGCTCTTCGACTTAATCACACAAACAGCCGTCGGGCGTTTTACACGAAGCACCAGTGATTCGTATACACGGAAGCGATAGTTCATGTCGCTGGGTCCGAGATATGCGATCTGCAAATCTTCTGCCACAGCGATATCGAAGTTCTGCGCGCCGGTCGAAATTACAGCAGCCGTTCCTTTTTCGATCATCGGGCTCCAGTGAATTCCATCCAAGCAAAGCTTGCTCAACTGATCGAGTTCGAGAGCTGGTGATTCTTTCACCGGCTTGAGCAACGTTTCATACATGTCCAACGAGCAAACCAGCGCGTATGGAAAATGGTGGTGCGCTGCGATCAATTTAGCGATGGCGGCATAAACGTCTTTTACAGGCTCATTCGGAACTTTCCAATCACCGCCTTGGATTTTTTGAGATCCAGGATAGTTGAGAAGTCCGTTGATACCGAGCGATTTCGAACCGTTGAAGATCAGGTCGTCTTCGGCATCGCCAACCTGGTGAGCGGCGCGAACAGCATTGGTGATATCGATCGGAGCATGCATGTCTTGACTCCACTTCACATCACGCCAGTGCAGCCAAAAATCTTTGTACAGAAGCGGGACACGCACATAAGTTTCTTTCTCATGTGTTCCGATCGGATTGGTATCAGGTCTGCCTTCGAGATCCACTTCAGCCGGTTCGTCATCTTTGATGGTTTCAAGCGGCACGCTTTCCACCCCGGCGCCGAGCGGTCCGAAGAGCGCTATCAATCGGCGACCAACAACAGTCCGCCGAACTTCTTGAGCGGCTGCTTGAATCATGTCTGACGCTTGTTCGTTCGTCAGAGGCAGTTCAGACAGCTTTTGGTGCATCTTCCACACAGTTAGCCTCCTTGCGACCATAGTGGTCCAACAGTCCATTCTTTTTTGATAGCACCAGCGGTGCCGGGTTTTCCTTTTTGTTCGGAACGACCGGAGTCACCGGTTTTACTCGAATCATTCGTATAGCCTGATGAGTGCCCGCCGTGAACGCCACTGGCACTCTGCCCGCCATGACTTCTGCCACCGCCTTGTCCGGCAGGGCGAGCCTGGTGCGTTCCAAAATTTGATACCACCCCTGGTTTGCCACCACCATGAGGGGGCGCGTCCGGTCCCAGAAGTTCTGCACGCCACTCGAGGTGTTCTTCCATGAAGTGATCGAGCAATTCACGCTTCAGATCAATGGACATCGCTTGCTCTTGGAGCATGCGTTGAATGAAGAAGCTGTGGTCAAGAAGTTTTTGCGTAAGCAGCGTCGGGCCTGCGCCGTGAATTTCTTCCAGCTTGGCGGTGTTTTCCTTTTCCTCTAAAAGGATGTGGGAAAACAATCGCTGCGAAACGTCCCCAGGGATGTTCGGATCATTGATCACATTGAGAATGGTCTCGGTGTGATCGGCAATGTTATGAAGGATTTCGGCGAGTGGTGTAGCCACGGTTGTTCTCTCATGACGGTTACTGCATTCTCACAGGTCTCCGCCATGCGGTAAAGCGGCGAACGTCAACCTGTGGCGTTTACAAGGGATAAGCGGCGCTTATTGTCGCAACCAGGCTTGCAAAAGTTGTCGGCGCCGCCAGCAAGAAATGAGAATCAGTTGCAATAAAGTGACAAAAAGTGCCGGAAAAGACACTTTTGAATGACTTCAAACTCAATAAAGGGTTGAAAACACAGCGATAAAGCCTTTTGGCAATTAAGGTCGCATTGCATTCAGAAGGCTGATTTTGCCCCGCAACATAACTTAAACAACCAGCAAGAGCGCGCGGAGCACCATTCTGCGATGCCGCGCCTATATCTATAAATAAGGAAGGCTAGAATCTGTTTAAAAGGAACGGTTGAGGTTCAATATGTTCACCGCAAATTTCTTGCTCGCGATCATCGCCGGCACTCTGATACCACTGCAAGCCGGAATAAACGCCAAACTGAAGGGATTTCTCTCCAGTCCGTACTATGCGACGATCATTTCTGTGGCAGTCAGCCTCGTAGCCATCACAGCCTTTTGCATTCTTACGCGCCAGCCTGTGCCATCGCAGTCAATGCTTGCCGCTGTTCCTGCATGGGCATGGACAGGCGGTATTATAGGAGTGGTCTACATTTTCATGGTAATGGTACTGGCGCACAAACTTGGTGCAACGGTACTTGTCTCGTGCATCATCGGAGGGCAGCTAATCTGCTCACTCTTGCTCGATCAGTTTGGACTCATAGGTTTTGCGCACCATCCGCTCAACGCCGGGCGCATCGCCGGAGTGATTCTCCTTTTTGCAGGCGTTGTTTTAATTCAAAAGAATTGAATCGACCGCAGCCGGTGCTTATTTCTTGACGGGCAATACGTGGATAGCTTTGACAACGAGCTCTACTTCGTCGCCGACTTTCAATCCCATTTCTTCGAGAGATTCTGTTGTGAGAACAGAAGCCATGTTCGATGGTCCGGCTACATCGAATTTGACCAGTGACATGATGTCGCCGTTTTTGACTGAGGATACCTTTGCGGTGATTTTGTTTCTCGCGCCATAACTTGCCATGAAATGCACCTCAAGCAAAAGTAGTATTTTTAAAACCAGCGACAGATGATATCACATCAGCGTTTGCGTCGAGGATCAATGCGTGTGTCGCCGAGTCCCAACATGCTGTCGAAAGTGTGCAGTTTGAAACGGCTGACAAGACGCTTGCAGAATTCGACTCCTCTGACGCTGTTGCCCAGCTCATCGAGAAGCGGCGACCAGACAGCGATGCCTCCGAGATTGGGAATCGCCAGCATAATGCCGCCAGACACGCCGCTCTTGGCGGGAATACCCACGCTGAAAGCAAACTCTCCGGAGAAGTCATACATGCCGCAAGACAACATGAGCGACAGGCAGTTTTTTACATTCCCAGGCTGAAACACCTGGACGCCTGTCAACGGACAGATGCCCGCATTTGCCAGCGTCGAAGCAATGATTGTCATCGATTTTGTTGTCGTTTCAATCGAGCAGCATTGGAAATAAAATTCGAGCACATCCAGCAATTCCACTTCAGGTGGAAACGCCTTCTTCTCACGCATGAAGTAACCGAGAGCGAAATTGCGATCGGCCGTTTGCCTCTCGGAAAGATAAACTGCATTGTTGAAACCAATCTTTTGACCACCGGCGGCAGTTTTCCACTTCTCCATCACAAAATCGAAACGATCGGATGGCGCTCCTCCCTTTTTGATCAAGGCACCGCACATGATGGCACCGGCATTGATCATGGGATTGTGCGGAAGCCCTTTCGCATTCAGCGTCAATTCATTGAAAGTCTTGCCGCTCGGCTCACGACCGACGTAGCTGTGCACCACGTCCTCGCCTTGCTCCTCGAGAGCCAGGCAGTATGTTATCGGCTTGGAGCAAGACTGCACGCAGAAATAATCATCACTGTCACCAAGCGAAAATCGTTGTCCGTCTATCGTGCATACGGAAACAGCGAATTTTTCAGGATCGACACGTTCAAGCTGCGGAATGTAAGTCGGCAATTTACCCAGGCGAATAGCACTGACTTCATCAAAAATATCGGTCAGTTCAGCAGTGAAGGATTTGAAATCGGGAACTACCAGCCCATCGGTTAGAGCTTGTTCGAGCAGACCAGGCGCCTGATCGTATAAAATCTGGAACTGCGCTTCGGTAATTTCCTGAGATGAGCCGCCGTTCAACGCCTTAAACATAGCTCGCACACGCGGGTCATCTTCCAGAATGCCGCGGTCTTTCAAGCCATCCAATAGCGACTCTCTCCTGACAATCCCATTCTTGCTGAAAGATTTGAACAGGTCAGACCGCGTTTCCGACATTGCCACCTCCAAGTACTTCTAAGTTATGGTATTCCAAAGATCAGCCATCCTCAATCATTTGCCTGATGCTTGCCGAGCAATTTCAGAATTGCGCTGCCGGGTGATTCCTGCATTGGCGTATGTAATTGCGCTTTCCTTCACCATACAGGCACCATCTTTCGCCGATGGATTTCCCGGCAAGGGAAATCAAAACGACTGGAGTAATGCCTTGCCGCACTACAACCTCGGCAATAAATACATGCAGAAAGAGCGATACGAAGACGCAATTGCGCAGTACGAAAAAGCGGTCGCGTTTTATCAATTCGACCCGGATTTCTACATCAATCTCGGCGTTGCATGGCGCAAGTTGGAAAATTTCGGCGCCGCAGAAGCCGCGTTCAAGAAAGCAGCCGAACTCAATGCGAAAGATTGGATGAGCTGGAGCAATTTAGCCAATTCATATTTGAAGCAAGACAGGCTCGAGGACACGATCAAGGCCTTCGAGCAAGCCCTCAAATGCAATCCTCCGCCAGAAGAGAAAACGGCGATTTTGAAAGATATTGCCGACATCAAGAAAATCTTGAGTGTGCGTGGTGGCACCTTTGCGCCGCCTGCGGGCAGCAGCGCACCGCCGGCAAAAATTATCAGCGGCTCGAAAGGTGGTGCTTCGAAAAAAGCAGTTGCGCCTGCGCTGCAAAAACAAACAGCGCGCGAGGCGGCGGTGCCCATATCGCCGAAGAAAAATAGCGAATTGCAAGATACCGGTTGGGATCAAGTAGCAAAATGACTGAAGTAAACAAAACCATCATCCACGATGAATCCAACCCCTGGACGACTAACGAAACTCGCCAGATTTATGAAAACCCGTGGATTCGTATTCGCGAAGACTCAGTGATTCAGCCGGACGGCAAGCCTGGAATTTACGGCGTGGTTCATTTTCGCAACAAAGCTGTAGGCGTTCTGCCGATCGACGACGAAGGATACACATATTTGATCGGTCAATATCGTTATCCGCTCGGAATTTATTCCTGGGAGATTCCGGAAGGTGGTTGCCCCGAGGGGGAAAACCCTCTGACGGCAGGGCAACGAGAGCTGCTGGAAGAAACCGGACTGACGGCTCAAACATGGGAATTGCTGTGCCGCTCGCATCTTTCGAACTCGGCAACTGATGAAGAGGCGTTTTTATATTTGGCTAAAGGGTTGCAGCAGGGAGTCGCCCAGCCTGAGGGAACAGAGCGCCTTGCATGCAAGCGTGTTTCTTTTCAAACTGCTGTCGAAATGGTGGAAAACGGCGAAATTACCGATGCAATGTCTATGTTGGCGATTCTTACATTGGCAAAAAGGCAGAATCGATAGTTTCCAAGAGCAGATTTCGCAAGTTCTGCAAACAATGAAAACAGGCGCCAGTTGGAACGTAAAGAGCGCCTGACATCAAGCCTGAAATTAACCAGCATTTGGAGTAAAATCTTTTGATGCGCAGAAAAGCGCTTCTTTTCCCCGTTGGGAGCCATACCCATGTCTCAAGATTTGAAAAAAGCCTCGTCGAAATCCAAAGAAGTTTTGGATTTGATTGCCAAGCAAACGCTGTCGGAAAGCGAACGCAAGCAAGTCATCGAGGAATCGGTGAAGTACTGGAAAGAACACGTCAATGAAGGGTTTCTGCAGTACAGAAAATCTGTGAGCACTGATTACACCTCGGTCGAGTGGGAAGATGAAGGTGCTGTTTTCCGCGACATCAACGGCAAAGAATTTCTCGACATGCTGGGCGGCTTCGGAATCTATAGCGTCGGGCACCGGCATCCGGTGGTCGTGAAAGCTGTGCGCGATCAGTTGGATAAACAAGCGATCCACTCGCAGGAGCTGATCGACCCACTGCGCACTTACCTGGCTTACCTGGTATCACTCATTACTCCCGGCGACCTCAAGTATGCCTTTTTCACGAATTCAGGAACCGAATCGATCGAAGGTTGTTTAAAAATGGCGATGCTCGCCACTGGACGCCACCACTTCATCGGCACCATCGGTGGTTTCCATGGAAAGAGCCTCGGCTCGCTGGGCGGTACTTCCAAGGCAGTTTTCCGCGAACCATTTCTGCCGCTGCTCAACTGGTCGCACGTTCCATTCGGAGATTTGCAAGCTCTAAAAGTGATAATGGAAAGTTGCGATTTTTCAGGTGATCGTGTTGCCGCATTCGTTGTCGAGCCTATTCAAGGCGAAGGCGGCATCAACGTCGCGCCGCCCGGATATTTGAAAGGAGCCCGGGAGCTCTGCGATAAATATGGCGCTATGCTCGTCTTCGACGAAATTCAATGCGGCATGGGCAGAACCGGCAAAATGTTCTACTGCGAATATGACGGTATAACTCCTGATTTGATGGCGCTCGGCAAAGGATTTGGCGGTGGTGTCATGCCAATTGGTGCCTGCGTGGGCACTGAAAAGACCTGGAAAAAGTACATCGAAAATCCTTTCCTGCATACCACTACATTCGGTGGCAACCCGATGGCCTGCGCTGCAGCAATAGCGACAATTTCGGTGCTGCTCAATGAAGGGCTGGTAGACAAAGCAAAGGAAAAGGGAGATTACTTGCTGCCCAAATTGAATGACCTGGCGGCGAAGTATCCGAAAGTCATGAGCGGAGCGCGCGGTGTCGGGCTCATGCTGGGCATGGAGTTCACCAACAACGATCTCGGCTACGCCGTGGCAAAAGAACTGTTCAGTCGAGATATCCTTATTTCAGGCACTTACATAAATGCACGCGTTCTGCGCATAGAACCACCCCTGGTGATCACTAACGAGCAACTGGATCACTTCCTGAAGATGCTCGATGAGTCGATCCAGGCAGTAATGAAAGAACATAAGCTTGGCGACGTCGTCACCGCAAAAGCATAATTCGCAACCTGGAGAGAAAAATTGAAAATCATCGCTGCACTGGATGGATCTGAACATTCCAGTTCTACGCTGCATTTTTTACTGTCATTCCACTGGCCGGCAGGCACCTGGATAAAACTGTTGCATGTGATGCCGGGCGATCACGGTGTATTGAATTACGTCATGCACGCTTTCGGAAAGGGCAACGAGTGCGACACTGAAAATGTAGCTCACGTGCTTTCCGAAATTGCCGAAGAAACAGCGCGTGAATTGCAAAATGTCAGTGTCAGTTCGGAAGTTTTGATTGGCGATCCTGTCGATGCAATTCTTTCATTTGCAGACACGTTTCACCCCAATCTAATTGTCACAGGCAGCCGCAAGAAAACTGCAGTCGACTCATTGCTTCTCGGCAGCGTTTCCCAATCGATATTGGAAAAGGCTACCTGCCCGGTGGCGATTGTCCGCGGCGACCTCAGGAAATCATCGCCTGATTCCGGTGCCAATGTGCTCTGCCCGGTGGATGATTCAGAACACAGCGCAGCCGCCGTAGAATGGTTGCAATGGCAAACTTGGCTGAAACAATCGCATATCGCGTTGCTGTCCGTGACTGAACCATTGCACGAATCAGCGATTGAAAGCGTCAAATCCGCATCGGATCATTTGCTTACCTATCATGCGGAAAAGGGACTCATGGAAGGTTTGCTCGACAAGTGGGCGGCACATTTGCAAGAAGGCGGCAACGCCAGAGAAATTACGCGTGGCACTGTGGATGGTGCGCCTAAAGAAACGATTTTGAAGGGCGCGCACAACTGGCCGTCCGATCTCATCGTGATGGGAGCGCACGGGCGGACCGGTATTGCCAACCTGGTTTTAGGAAGTGTCTCCCGTCATGTCTCCAACCATGCCACCTGTACCGTATTGGTCGTAAAAGGCATGGAATCTACCGACTACCATGAAGTTCGACAGAAAACCCTCGACAATATGGTGCTGGACGACCTGGCCACCGAGAAAACCAAGTACAAGCAAAACAGCCCACCGTCAGGCAACATGGCCGGCTCCAATGCGCACGTTCCACCTACAGGGTTGTTCTGATCCGAGCAGATTGCTGAGACTGATATCAACGCATGCAAAATGATATCAACTGGAAAAGCCTATTCCCATCTTGTCCAGCAAGCGAAGCAAAATGCTCGGACTTTCACCGGCATCCACTTTTTGAAGTGAACGCGTCACGGCATTTACCGACATTCCCCTAATCGGCTCGGGCGGATAAGGGAAAGGTTTGTCGGTCACCATCTTCAGTGACAACAAGTCACTCTCTCTAGATAAGGCAAGGTGAGCCATGATTTTGCCGGCCAGACGAGTTGTGCCAATGCCATGACCCGTGTAGCCCAATCCATAAATAACTCTCCCACCATTCAGTGTTCCGAAGAAAGGTGTCAATCTTGTCGTAGACGCAATCGGACCGCCCCATCCATATGGAAAATTCATTCCGGCAAGGTAAGGAAAATGCCGATCGAAACTCTCTTTCAAAGTCTTGTAGTGATGTTCGGAATGGTCGCAAGACTCATCCACTTTGTTGGGTGGATAATAAACCGCTTCACTGGTGCCCCAGAGAATTCTGTCGTCGGCGGTCAGTCGATAGTAGTTGAAAAACGTTCTGCCATCGACCATGCCCTGCCGATGGTGCCAGCGAATTTGCTCCTTCTGTTCGGCAGTCAAAGGATCACTGACCAGAATATAGTCATACAATGGAATGAATCGCCACAATAGCTCCGGTAAAAGATGATGCGTGTAAGCATCCGTCGCCATCACGATTTTCTTGGCGGCAATTTCTCCATGCTCACACAAGAGCACTCCATCGCCGATCTGCAAAACACGCGTTTTTTCATACAGCTCGACGCCGAGTTTCTTCATTTCAGCAACAATCCGATCTACCAATTTGATCGGATTTAGGATGCCACCACCGGGAACGAACAATCCCCCGAGATAAAGCGGCGAGTTCACTTGCGACTGCATTTCTTCTTGCGACAACATGCGGTAGCCTGGCAAACCAATGTCTGCAGCAACTTCAAGATTATGTTTGCAATCCTCCAAATGTCCGGGCTTGAGCGCAACTTGCAATTGACCTGTTCGTTCGAAACCGCAATCAACCGAAAACGCTTCCAGCTCGTCTATGTTTTGAATTCCAATCTTCGCCAGCCGCTCCGCTTCCGGTTTTCCAAAATGGGAAATCGCCAGAGCATGCGAGTGATCGATCGAATTGCTGACGATACCGGCGTTTCTCCCGCTCGCGCCGTATCCTGCAACCGAGCTTTCTACGACCACTACATGCGCGCTCGGCTCCAGTTGTTTCAAAAAAAGCGCTGTCCACAAACCGGTGAAACCGCCGCCGACAACGGCGTAATCAGCATCAATCCGTTCCGACAAGCGTGCGGATGGTGTGTAGCCCTGGCGCGACGCCAGCCAATAGCAGGATTGCTCAACCGGTAGCATGTGGGGAGTCTATCACGAGACGTGCCTATAAAAGCAAATAATCAGCTATTCTATAGACCCTTTTCCAAACCCTTTCGGCGACCCGGTCATTGAGGTGTTGCAAGAATGCTCAAGAAAAACTCGTTCCCACTGTCACTGGCTTTGAAGGCGTCTTTAGCCGCCTTTCTCATTTTGACGTCGGGCAGCATCTCGGCTTTTGGTCGTGAAGAACACCAAAAACCAGCAGGCAAGGTGCTTGTAAGCTGGAAAGACAATCAGTTGAAAAAAGAAATTCTTGACTTCGTCCGGCGCGTTACCGACCCCAGGAGCAAAGACTTCGTCCCCGTCGAAGATCGCATTGCCGTGTTCGACAATGACGGTACGCTTCTGTGCGAAAAGCCCGCATTCTTTCAAGTAATTTTCGCGCGCGACAGCGCAGTTGCCAGGCAAAAGGATCATCCTGAATGGAGCGAAGATGCCGCAATCAAACCGTTTCTAACTAACGATGACTCGGCAATCGCCGGCCTGCGAGGGAAAGAAGCGACCAGATTGATCGCCGCCTGCCAGAACGATTTGTCCATTGAAGAATTGCAACCGCTTGCAAGTAAATGGCTTGTGGACGCAAAGCACAAGCGCTTCAATCGTCCCTACATGCAATTGAAATATGCGCCCATGGTCGAATTGCTTTCGCATCTGCGCGCCAACGGTTTCAAGACCTACATATGCTCGGGAGCTGGTGCCGACTTCATTCGTCTCTACTCCGGCAGTTCTTACGGCATTCCGGCAGAGCAAGTGATAGGCAGCAGTTTGAAGCGCGAGTTTGTGGTGAAAGACGGCAAATCTCATGTCGTCAGCCGACCGGTAATGCATGTCTACAATGTTGGTCCTTTCAAACCAATCATGATCGACGAACACATCGGAAAGCGACCGCTCATCGCAGTCGGCAACTCAGACGGTGACATTGAAATGCTGATGTATTGCACCGACAGAAAAGGTCCGTCGCTTGGAATACTGCTGCATCACGATGATGAAGTGCGCGAATACAAGTACGATACCGGCGCAGAAAAAGCGCTGCAAAAAGCGAGCGAGCGCGGCTGGAAAGTCGTCAGCATTAAAGACGACTTCGAGAATGTTTTTGCCGACGAGCAAAAATGACCGCGATTAAGCGTGCTTGAGTTGCGCCATTTGATCTTTGGCGACCTTCAAAATCTCTGCCTTTTGCGCTGAGTCGGGCGATTGATTCAAATACTCGATTGCCTTGCGGTAATTCTCTTTCGCCTGACGTTTGTTGTTTTGCTGAAAACAAATATTTGCGTTGCCGAAATATGCCGCACCGACTTGCATCGCCACTTGCCCGACATAATTTCCGCTTTGAGCCGACATTGCTTTCGCCATCAGTCCTTTCTTCGGTTTTTTCATGTTTTCCATTGCGCGTCCGAGCGTCTCGATTGTTCGCTCATTCCACAGCATGGCGTTCTTGAGGTCGCCTTCCATCTGCGATGCAAACGACGCAGTCGCGCAGGTCGGTCCGATAGTCTGATCGTTCTTGTCGGAATTGCCGTTGCGAACCCATTCAGCTTCTGCAACTTCGATTGTTTCTTTGTACTTGCCGCGTGTAGCCAGGCTCTGCGAAAGAACCATCGCCCCCCAGGCTGCGCCGGAAGGCATAATTTTCTGCATCTTTTGCGCCTTCCTGCAAATGTCTTCTTGCGACTGCCATGCGTTCATCTTGCTGGCCAGAAGCACAGAACCGAGCACTCCCATCCAGGCGAGGCTCCTTGCAAAAATAAAAGTGAATGCAAGCGCCAACGTCATCCAAATGCAGAGCTGCCAATCGAGCGGCTTCGCATTGAGCGCGCGCATCATATTAATCGACGAAAATGCCATACCGCCGACTAGAAGAATGACTGCCAGCACCTGCGCGCTGTAGAAAAGGAGCAATGAATACTTATCGCCCTGCTCATTGCTGGGCGCCGTGTTTACGGACGGCATTTGTGTCGTCCCGAGTTTTTTGATCCGTGGCTTCTCTCGATTCTTCATTTGCGGCACAAACATGCTCCAGATTGCAGTACAGACTCACGTCCAATAGACTTTCGTCTTTCGATGATTTCCTGCGTCAATTCATGACCGGTCATCCTATATATACAGTTTCGCAAACCAAGAGCCGTTTTTGCCTAGTTCTAAAGAGTCTTTCAACAATCCGAAAAATGGCGCCGCGCCGGCCGAAAGGCTCGTCCGCCTTACGGGCGCGCCTTCCTAAAGCATCTCTCAGACAAAAACAGCTAAAAGAAGGCGCCAAGATGGCTTAGACTTCCCTAATAGAGCAAATCCAAGTCGGTGAGCAAATCCAGCGGTAAGGGCAAAATTGCCGAGTAACGAATCTTCGAAACCCCCACTTAAATCACCCAAAATCGCCGTCATAGGCACGGCCTCTTTAGACACCATCCATTCGGAAGTGGACGGTGAGCGCAGCACATTCCATACGATCGGCGGCTCCGGGCTCTACACCGCTCTTGCATGCAACGCCTCCGGTGGGCGCGTCACGCTGCTGGCGCCCGTTCCCGAGACCTGCACCGGGCAAT
>Ga0268299_1002690_pt1 | contig 19650 bp, 16 predicted proteins | sample NOBtaG_FD_193484 | JGI IMG/M metagenome (GOLD analysis project Ga0268299, IMG submission 193484) | Activated sludge microbial communities from bioreactor in Nijmegen, Gelderland, Netherland - NOB reactor | ecosystem: Engineered > Bioreactor > Aerobic > Activated sludge | place: Netherlands...
TAATCGGTGAAGTGGCGAATGTGCCCGAACTGCTGGAACAAGCCCAGAAATTGCGATGGGACATTGTCGTGCTGGACCTCACGATGCCCGGGAGGGGAGGTCTCGAAGCGTTGCATGAGCTGAAGCGGCTGTGTCCGAACATTCCTATTCTTGTGCTGAGCATGCACCCTGAAGATCAATTTGCCGTGCGAGTGCTCAGAGCCGGCGGGGCTGGATACCTGACAAAGGAAAGCGTGCCGCAGGAGTTCGTCCGCGCGGTCAAGACCATCTGGAAGGGCGCGAAGTACATCACGCCGAAAGCCGCTGAATTGCTTGCGGCCTATGTCGATCGACACGGCGACACCGAACAGCTGCTGCATGATTCGCTGTCCGATCGAGAATACGAAGTGTTCAGGATGATTGCAGCAGGACAAACCATCACGGAGATTTCCGAACAGCTGGCTCTCAGCGTCAAAACCATCAGCACGTATCGTTCACGCATTCTAGAGAAGCTGCACCTGAACAATAACGCGGACTTGGCGCGCTACGCCGTCGAGCATCATCTTTTGATCTAACCCTCCGCTCTCCTCCGCTCAGTCGACCTGCCGTCCCATAGGATGCGACCAACCGGCCCCAACGGCCGATGACACCAGTCCGACGTGTATTCGAGGCGAATTCCTACATGGATTCACGATCTGTTCCGATTCGTTCCGCCGAGATCGCGGACTATACCGTACGTGTGCGGCCGGAGGAACCGGATCAACGGGAATGGGCCACAGTCGGCGCCCTGAGAAAGGAGACCGTGTTATGAGCACAGAAGTCATGGAAGCGGAAGAGGCGGTTCTCAACATGCTCCGCCGGTACGAGATTCTCGAGATGGAGGACCTGATCATCGGCCGGCCTGATTTCAGTTGGGCGCAATTGTTTCTGGCCGTCGACCGGCTCAGTCGAATGAATGTCATCGTGCTTTCCCGGTTCGGGTTGACCTATCAATTGCGGCTCCTCCCCAATGGCGATAGCCCCGGCAAACTGCGGGGTCATGAAGAACCGGCGACCAGCCGGGTTTTGGATGCGGACGCCTGCCGCATTGACACTCCCGTTTAGGATCCGTCCTTGGAAAGCTCAAGAAAGGAGGACGCTATGACGCCTCTGTCTCCGTCACGGATAGAACGGGAGCACGACCACTCTCTGTCGCTCTTGGTAGCCCTGATACTGGCGGCGTTGGACTTCTTCCCAACTATCGCCGACAGAAATGCGGCGGCGGCAACCGAGTGTCCTACCGCAGAGCTGGCTGAGCCACAGCCGATTCTTAAACTCTCGACACGGAGCAGCCTCTCGCAACGGAGTCTTCCGCCTGCCATCTCGGAACAGGATTCGCGCCAACGGCTCGCGGCGTCTTCAGCCTGTGCGCCGGCGCCGTTTCGTGCGGATGGTCTGATCACCCGTGCACGTATGCGGGATCAGGACATCGCCACGCCCAATGCCGCTGTGGGACAGGGCTTTCGAGCCGACACCACGGTGAATCGCGCGTCGACAACAGGCACCCGAACGCTGAAGACGAAATCCCGCATCCCAACCATCAAGATCAGCGTTCCCCCTCCGAGCGGAAAGACACATGCCCTCAGGACACGGACGACGCCGATCCAGATCGAGGCCGGGACAGGTAGGAGGCCGTCCGGCATCATCGGACCGAAGGATCAGCGCAGCACGAGCCAAACCACGGCCTTGAATATATTCCCGCCCACGCCCGTCGGTGGGTCGAGACATCAGCCCGTTGATCTTTCGAACCCTCTTCGCAAGGTTCTGCCACGGCCGGGTTACGACGAGGAATCCAACCGCATGAACTTGACGACGACCCTGGCGCTGCACGGCGGAGACTGTGCGTATGGATGTCCGTGAGGACGTGCGGGCCTTGACCCAACGATTTGAGGGCAGGACCGGCATCACAAACCGTGCGCCTGCCTTTACGACGATCTTCTCGAACAGATTTCCCGGAACGTGAAGGCTCGCCGCCGCCGCTTATGCGGTATTGGCGGCCGCAACGTCCGACGTCGCATTCACAGACTGCTCGTCAGGGAAGGAACTGCGCGTGGACGACCCTGATGCACCCGTGAACGAGAGGGTGTACCGCATATCAGGCAGCGGAATCGCCTCATTCTTGCCGGACACTTTCGCCTGTCGCCTTTCACCACTCAAGAGAAGCCTGACCGTGGCAAATCGCCACGGACATCGTCTGCTTGCCTGCAAATCCACGGGCTTGGACAGGCATATCTTGTGCTGATATTTGGAGAGACGGTATAGGAACGAGCGGGCAGCACACCTCTTGGCTGGGATTGATTCCCGTTGAACCGGGGACTTCACAGACGGTTCGGTCGCCGTTCACGCGTCGCGCTGGCAGCGTTAGGCGTCACGCTCTGGCTTGTGGCATGCGGGAACGAGGCGCAAGACGGTTCATCGGCCACGACGGCGACATCAGGGTCGCCCCGGGCGCCCGTCGGCCTCGTGAGTTTGACCGCGGACGAACTGGCGAGAACGTCCATTGAGGTTGCGCCGGCCGTGCGCGGATCTATCCGCGTGTCCCGCGAGTTTCCCGCAACGATTCAGCCCAACGAAAACGAATTGGCCGAGGTGACGACGCTGATCCGCGGGCGCGTCGTCAAAGTGCATGTGGACGTCGGTGCGGATATCAAGAAAGATGATCTCCTCGCGCTGTTGCACAGCACCGATCTCGGATTGGCGGAGGGGGCTTACTTGAAGGCGACGGCCCGTTTGTATGAAGCGAACCTGTCTTATCAGCGAGCGAAGGAACTGCACGAAGCGCGGGCGGTGAGTCTGGCGGAGTTACAGCGCCGGGAGGCGGAAATGCGAACGGCACATGCCGAAGTCCGTGAATCTCGGAACCGGCTCGAACTGTTCGGCGTCCCGCGGCATGAGATTGACCGCCTGGATCGCGAGCACACCATCAAAGCCGACGTGCCGTTGCGCGCGCCGTTCGACGGGCGCGTGATCATGCGCAACATCACGCGCGGCGAGGTCGTCGAGACGAATCAGAAATTCTTCACCGTCGCCGATCTGTCTGAGGTGTGGGTCACCGCCGCAGTTCCGGAGAAAGACATCGAGTACATCCAGAAAGGCCAGAGCGTGGACATCATCGCCGCAGCCTATCCTCATGCCCTCTTCAGCGGCACCGTGACCTATGTGGGAGACGTGCTGGACCCGGCCACCAGGACTCTGCGGGTCAGGGTGACGGCCTCCAACCCCGACAAGCGCCTGAAACCGGAGATGTTCGCGCTCGTGCGGGTCTATGCCGCTCCCGATCCCGACCTGCTGACTGTTCCGTTGTCGGCCGTCCAGAACGGTCCAGCCGGCAAAATGGTCTTTATCCGGCGCAGCGCTTCAGAATTCGAAGCGAGAACGGTTCGGCTCGGCGAGGACTATGGAGAGGTCGTGACCGTGCTCGACGGTCTGCAGGCCGGCGAAACAGTCGTGACCAAAGGATCCTTTGTGCTCAAGTCCGAGCTGGAGCGGCACAAGATCGAGCCGGCGCTATGATCGGATCTCTTCTGGAGTTTTCGCTTCGCCAGCGGATTCTGGTATTGGGCCTCGCCTGTGTGCTCTCCGTCGCCGGCGCCGCGGCCTTTCAATCCATTCCCATCGACGCCTACCCCGACGTCACGAACGTCCAGGTCCAGATCCTCGCGGAAGCGGGGGGTCTGTCGCCGGTCGAGATCGAGCGGTTCATTACCTATCCGTTGGAACTGCAGATGACCGGTCTGCCGGGTCTCGCCGAAATTCGGTCCCTGTCCAAGTTCGGTCTCTCCCAGGTGACGGTCGTTTTTCAAGATGACGTCGACGTGTATTTTGCACGCCAGTTGGTCCTCGAGCGGATGATGGCGGCCAAAGAGCGTCTGCCCCAAGGCATCGAGCCGGTGATGGCGCCGGTCAGCACGGGCCTCGGGGAAATCTACCAGTACTATCTGGAAGGACCGCACGCGCACGAGACCGACCCCGCAATGGTCGAAGCAGAATTGACCGAGCAGCGGACCCTGCAGGACTGGGTGCTGCGCCCGCTGTTCAAGAGCGTGCCAGGCGTCATCGACGTCAACGGGCTCGGGGGATTCGTCAAGCAGTATCAAATCCTGGTCGATCCATCGAAGCTGAGGAAATACGACCTGACATTGAGCGACATTTTCGAAGCGGTGGCGAGGAACAACGCCAACGCCGGCGGCAATATCCTGGAGCGTCACGCGGAACGCTCCATCGTTCGCGCACTCGGCCTCATCAAGACGGTCGGCGACATCGAGTCCATCATCGTCAAGGAGTCGCGCGGCACACCGGTCTTCGTGAGGGACCTCGCCGAGGTGCGGATCGGCCATGCGGTGCGTCACGGCGCCGCCGTCCTCAACGGCGAACGCGAAGTGGTCACCGGAACCATTCTCATGCTCCGCGGGGGCAATGCGCGGCAGGTCGTCGAGGCCGTGTCCGGCAAGGTGGAGGAACTCCACCGGCAGCACCTGCTTCCACCTCAGACGAAACTCGTGCCGTTCTACGACCGCATCGAATTGGTGGCGGCCGCCCTCAACACCGTGAGGGACTCCCTGATTGAAGGTATTCTGCTCGTCATTGTGGTGTTCTTTTTTTTCCTGGGCCATGCGCGGAGCGCGACGATCGTGACCGTCACGCTGCTCGTGACGCCGCTGGTGACATTCATCGCCATGGAGCGCCTGGGTCTCTCGGCCAATCTCATGACGCTCGGCGGCTTGGCCATCGCCATCGGCGAGGTTGCGGACGGCTCGCTCGTTGTTGTGGAGAACGTCTTCCGCCATCTCGCCGATCATCGTGACAGCGGGCGCGGCAAGCTTGACGTGATCCTCATGGCGACGAAAGAAGTCGGGCGCCCGATCTTGTTCGGCATTCTCATCATCAGCGTCGTCTTCCTGCCGCTCATGACGCTTCACGGCATGGAGGGCAAGATGTTCGCGCCGTTGGCCTACACGCTGGTCATCGCCCTCTTGTTGTCGGTCGTCGTGACGCTGACGCTCTCGCCGGTCTTGGCGTCGTTCATGCTCCGAGGCGACCATCCTGAGGACACGCGCCTGACCCGCTGGATGAAGCGTCGATACCAGCCGGTCTTGGCGTGGTCGCTCCGGCGCCGCGGACCCGTGTTGATCGGCGCGGCGGCGTTCGTGCTGCTCAGCTTGCTCCTCGTGCCACGCATTGGACGGGAATTCATTCCGATCCTGGAGGAAGGCGCCTTGACGCCGCAGATCGTCCGGCTGCCCAGCGTCTCCCTTCCCGAATCCATCGACATGGAAAAGCAGGTCCACAAGGCGATACTCGAGTTTCCGGAGGTCCGCACGGCTGTGAGCAAGATCGGACGGCCCGACATCGCCGTCGGCCCTGAGGAACCGAACGAGAGCGACCCGATCGTTTCTCTGCGGGAGCGCAGCACCTGGACCACTGCACAGTCGCAACCGGAGCTGACGGACGCGATCAGACGGAAATTGCGGGAGATACCCGGGATCTCCGTCCTCATGAGCCAGCCGATCCAGGAGCGTGTCGACGAACTGATTTCCGGTATTCGGACCGAATGCGCGATCAAGCTGTTAGGACCGGATCTGGACGTGCTTCACAAGAAGGCCGAAGAGATCTCTACCGCGATGCAGACGATCCGGGGCGTCAAGGACGTGAAAGTCGAACAGATCGCCGGACAGCCTTATCTGACCATCGACATCGATCGACAGAAGATCGCGCGCTACGGCATCAACGTGGCCGATGTGCAGGACCTCGTCGAGACGGCGATCGGCGGGAAGCGCGCCACGGATGTCTACGAAGGCGAGCGGCGATTTCACCTGATCCTGCGATTTCCCGAATCGGCCCGTAACAGCGTAGGAACCATCGGGGACATTCGTGTCAAGGCGGCCTCCGGCGCCCTGATCCCTATGCACGATCTGGCGACCATCGAGATGCGTGAAGGCCCCTTCCGGATCAGTCGGCAGGAAGTAAAGCGCCGGATCTACATTGGATTCAACGTCGTAGGCCGGGACATCGGCGGGGTGGTGGATGAAGGCCGCCAACGCCTCGCGGAGGCGGTTCACCTGCCGGCGGGCTATGCCGTCACATGGGGAGGCGCGTTCGAAAACATGGAGCGCGCCAACGCTCGCTTGCTGATCGTCGTGCCGGTCACGCTCGGGCTGGTGTTCTTCCTGCTGTTTTGGGCGTTCCATTCCTTCCGGTATGCGCTGCTGATCATCCTGAATCTGCCGTTTGCCTTGATCGGCGGGATCGTGTCACTGTGGCTCAGCGGCCAGTACCTGAGCGTGCCGGCGTCCGTCGGGTTCATTGAATTGTTCGGTCTCGCCGTGGGGAACGGCATCGTCCTGGTGTCCTACATCAACCAGCTTCGCCAAGAAGGCACGCCCAGGGAAAAGGCCATCGTGATGGGTTGCACGCTGCGGCTGCGGCCCGTCGTCATGACGATGATGACGACCCTGCTCGGTCTGCTGCCTCTCGCGCTCGCGCAGGGCATCGGCGCGGAAGTGCAGCGGCCGCTCGCCACCGTGGTCATCGGAGGGCTGTTCACATCCACGGTCTTGACCTTGATTGTGCTGCCGGCCCTGTACCACCGGTTTGCGGAAGTGGAAGTGGCCAGCGAGCAGGCGCCCAACTGGGTATAGGGGATATGGTTGACGAGTGGCGAGCGACCTTACGGTCACAGCGCTGGTGCTTTAAACATTCCATGAGAAGATGAGAGGTCTACACATGAGCACGAGACGCGGCAGGCGGTACACCACTTCGTACAAGAAGAAGCAGCATCCCAAGCAGGATCCCTATGCGATGCTTAAGGCTCCGAAAGGGCCGGCGATGTGCCGGGTATGTCGCGCCGTGTATGCCAATAAGCGTTGGCGCTTTGATGACACCGAGTCCCGCAGGCTCGCAGCTTCACCGCACGCGCAGAAGCTGGTCTGTCCGGCCTGCCAGAAGATTCGCGACGACTATCCTGAAGGCATTGTGACCTTGAAATGGTCGAATCTCCCGGGTCACGAAACAGAAATCAGAGGATTGATTGGCAATGTGGAAGCGCGGGCTCTGTCGGTGAATCCACTGGAACGAGTGATGAAGGTCTTGAGAAGGAGAAAAGAATTGGAAGTGCAGACCACCAACGACCGGCTTGCCCAGCGCATCGGCCGGGAGCTGGTGCGCGCCTACAAAGGGACGGTGTCCTATGAATGGGCCCATCGCGACATGATGGTACGGGTGACATGGCAGGGGCCGGAGAAGTCGGTGGCTGCAGCGCAGCGCAAGTCCCCTGATCACGGAACGCGCTCGCGATAGGGAGACATTCCAAAGATGTTGAGCGCTTGGGCCGTTTTTCTGGCCTCCGCAGCCGTGATCGTGTATGCCGGGACGAAACTATCCCGCTATGGCGACCAAATCGCCGAACTGAGCGGGCTGGGACGATTGTGGATCGGGGTCGTGTTGATGGCGGCTGCGACCTCGCTGCCGGAAGTGTTCACCACGATGAGCGCCGGAAGGATGGACGCTCCGGATTTGGCGGCGGGTAACCTATTCGGCGCCGGCCTGAGCAATATGTTCACGCTGGGCCTGATCGACCTGCTGCATCGGCAGAAGCAGGTCTGGCAACAGACCGCATTCGAACACACGCTGACCGCCTCGCTGGCCATGGCGCTGACGGGGCTCGCCGCATTCTTCGTTCTCTTCGACCTGAACGTCGTACATATCGGCGTCGGGCTCGGAAGCCTGATCCTGTTCATTCTGTATGTCATGGGTATACGATTGGTCTTCCGGCAGGAGAACATGAAACGACGGCGGAGGGAGCAGGAGGCGTTGCTCGCGGACGCCGGGGATCGGCGCGAGACTGCCGGTGGCCGAGGCGGGGAATTGCGCCGGGCGGTCATCGGATTCTCGATCGGAACCAGTGTGCTGTTCGTCGCGGCACCGTTGTTGGCCTGGTCGGCTGAGCGCATCGCTCAGGAAACCGGCACCACCGCCACCTTCATCGGCACATCCCTGGTCGCCATCACCACATCGCTGCCGGAACTGGTCGTATGCGTTGCGGCCGTCCGCCTCGGAGCCTTCGATCTGGCTGTGGGAAACCTCTTCGGCAGCAATGCGTTCAACATGGCGGCCTTCTTCTTCGCCGATGCGGCATACCGTGGAGGAAGTCTGCTCGGCAGCGTGAGCCACACCCATGCCCTGACCGCTCTCTGGAGCATTCTCATGATGAACATCGGGCTGATGGGCATCATCTACCGCGCGGAGAAGCGGTTCTTGTTGATCGAACCGGACAGTCTGCTCATGATCGTGGCCTATGCGCTCGGTCTGTGGCTGCTGTTTTCCTAGACCCTGATGCCATCGGAGTCCTCAGCACAGTCGCTCGAACGCTGGCACGCTAGGCCGGTTGAAGAACTGGCCGCGGAGCTTCGAGTGGATCTTGACGCCGGCCTGGCTGAGGACGAGGTACAGCGAAGACGGGTGCAGTCCGGATGGAATGAACTGCTCGAACCACCGCCGGTTTCCTGGTTGAACCTGCTCCTTTCCCAATTCACCAGCATTGTCATCTGGGTGTTGATCGGCGCGGCCGTCGTATCCGGCTTACTGGAAGACTGGCTGGATGCCGCCGCCATCCTGGCCATCGTCGCGCTGAACGGCCTCTTGGGCTTCGTGCAGGAGTTCCGAGCCGAACGCTCGCTGGCTGCGTTGCGCAAGTTGTCTGTCGCCACAGCCCGCGCCATGAGGAACGGAGCGCTGCAATCCGTCCCGGCGCGTGATGTAGTTCCCGGCGACGTGATCTTCTTGGAAGCAGGCGATCGCATTCCCGCCGATGCCCGGTTGATCTACACCGCCAATTTCCAAACTCAAGAAGCCTCCTTGACCGGCGAATCCACGCCGGTTCAAAAGAATTCTGGCTGGCTCGGTCAATCCGACGTGGCGATTGCCGACCGGATCAACATGGCGTTCATGGGAACCACCGCCGTGTCCGGAAAGGCGCGGGCTCTGATAGTGGCCACCGGAGTGCGGACCGAACTGGGCCGCATCTCGTCGATGATCCAGGTGGCGCAGGCAGCCGAGCGGGCCGAAACCCCGCTCCAGCGCCGGCTGGAGCAATTCGGCTATACGCTCCTCTGGCTGGCGCTCGCGGTGGTGACCGTCGTCTTCGTCCTGGGCTTCCTGCGGGGCGAACCCGTGGTCGAAATGTTTCTGACCTCCGTGAGTCTTGCCGTGGCCGCGGTGCCGGAAGGGCTTCCGGCCGTCGTCACGATCACGCTGGCCCTGGGAGTCACGCGCATGGTGAGGCGGCACGCGCTGATTCGGAAGCTGCCTGCCGTCGAGACGCTGGGCTCAGCGACCGTGATCTGCACCGACAAGACCGGGACGCTCACCAAGAACGAAATGACCGTCACGCGCCTCTTCATGGATGGGCGTCTGTTTGGTGTGACGGGGGAAGGATACGAGCCGGTCGGAGACATAGGAGAGGCAAGTGCTGAGACCCGGCACTCGGCGCTTCCCCCCGGCTTGCGGCATTTGCTGGCCGCTGGTCTGCTCTGCAACGGAGCCATCCTGACGAAGGAGAACGGAACCTGGAAGATCGTCGGCGACCCGACCGAAGGCGCATTGCTCGTCGCGGCGGCCAAGGCGGGATTGCAGAAAGGTGATTTCGATCGCGAGGCGCCGATTGAAACCGAGATCCCCTTCGATGCCGAGCGCAAGATGATGAGCATCATCAGGCGTACGGCTCCCGGACGGACTCTGTTCGCCAAAGGCGCGCCGGACGTCTTGTTGACACGCTGTACTGCGCGCATGACGCTCAAAGGCTCCATCGAACCGTTGGACGAGCAGGGCCGTCGGGCCGTTCTGGATGCCAACGCGATGCTCGCCCATGAAGCGTTGCGCATCCTCGCCGCGGCCTACAAGCCCCTCGGCGAGCGCGCCGCCGACCGGCCGGACAGGATCGAGCGGGACCTAATCCTCCTCGGCCTGTTTGCCATGAAAGATCCGTTGCGGCCGGAAGCGCTGGAGGCGGTGCGAGCCTGCCGGGAAGCGGGCATCAGAACCGTGATGATCACCGGAGACCACAAGGAGACCGCATCGGCGATCGCGAAAGATTTGAGCCTTGGGGACGCGCCGGACCGGGCGCTCTCCGGCGCCGAACTGGACGCGCTGAGCGACGAGAAGCTGTCCGGACGGGTGGACCGGCTGTCGGTCTATGCCCGGGTGTCCGCGGAGCACAAATTGCGCATCATCAAAGCCTGGAAGAGCCGAGGGGCGGTCGTCGCCATGACGGGCGATGGCGTGAACGACGCGCCGGCCATCAAGGCCGCCGACATCGGCGTCGCGATGGGCATCGCCGGCACCGATGTCACTAAGGAAGCCGCCGACATGGTGATTACCGACGATAACTTCGCCTCCATTGCCGCCGCCGTGGAGGAAGGCCGTGGCGTGTTCGATAACATTCGGAAGGCGGTCCATTTCCTTCTGTCGTGCAACCTGAGCGAGGTCCTGGTGATGTTGTTCGCGGCGCTGCTCGGCCTTCCACTGCCGCTGTTGCCGATCCAGATTCTCTGGATGAACCTTGTCACGGACGGCTTCCCGGCGCTCGCGCTGGCGGTGGATCCGAAGGCGCCGGATCTCATGCGCCGCCCGCCGCGCAGACCGGCGGCCCGCTTGCTGGACAGCGAGCGGCTGGCTGCCGTGGCCGGGGAGGGATTCCTCCTGGCCATCATTGCCCTGGGCGCCTTCGCCTACTGTCTATACGTCTGGCGGCAACCGGTAGATCAAGCGAGAACTATGGCCTTCACCGTCATGGTGGGCGCCCAGTTGGTGCATGCCTTCAATTGCCGAAGCGATCGGTGGTCTGTGTTCCACGTGGGCTTGTTCACCAACCGTCCGCTCATCTGGGCCTTGCTGGTCTCCCTTGCGGTGCAGGTCGCCATCGTAACCATCCCAGCCGCGCAGCCCCTCTTCAAGGTCTCGCCGTTGCCGACGGAAGACTGGGAGCTCATGGCCGCCATGGTCCTGCTACCGCTGTTGGTCGTGGAAGGACTCAAGGCGATCAAGCGACGCATTCACGTGACGACTCATTTCATGACCAATTGAATCGTCGCTTGACCGCTTCGGCAGTCAATACATAAGCGCAAAGGATTGCCGCCAACAGAAGAAGTAACGACGGTGGCATCCAAGTGAGCCCTAGCGCGGGGCCGACAGGAAGGAGGGGAAGGACAAGCGTTGCCCCGGCCACGCTCAGGGTCGCCCAGACAAGCGCCGGGCTTGGGCGGCTGGCGATGAACGGGCGGCGGGTCCGGATCACCAGCACGATCGCGGAAGCGGAAATCACGGATTCGATGAACCAGCCCGTGCGGAACTGGTCCGTCGAGGCCTGCAAGATGATGAGCAGGCCGCCGAACGTCAGGTAATCAAAGACCGAACTGACGAGGCCGAAGGTCAGCATGAATTTCCGTATGAATCCGATGTCCCAGCGTCTCGGCTGCTCGACCAGTTCCTCATCGACTCGATCGGTGGCAATCGTCATCTCGGGAATGTCCGTCAGCAGGTTCGTCAGGAGAATCTGCTTGGGCAAAAGCGGCAGGAACGGCAGGAAGATCGAGGCGCCGGCCATGCTGAACATGTTGCCGAAATTGGCGCTGGTCGCCATGAAGACGTATTTGAGGGTATTGGCAAACGTCGTCCGGCCCTCGCGGACCCCTTGGACCAGCACGGCCAGATTCTTTTCCATCAGCACGATGTCCGCCGCGTCTTTCGCCACGTCCACCGCACCATCCACCGAGATCCCGACATCCGCAGCATGGATCGCCGGCGCGTCGTTGATGCCGTCGCCCATATAGCCCACGACGTTCCCGGCCCGCTTCAAGGCGAGGACGATGCGGTCCTTCTGGTTGGGCTCGACTTCAGCGAACACGTCAACAGCATTGACCCGCTGCAGGAGCGCTTCATCCGTCATCCCACGAAGTTCCGGACCTGTCAGTATCCGTTGGGGGTCAAGCCCGACCTGCCCGCTGACATGAGCCGCGACCAGCTGATGATCGCCCGTGATGATTTTCAGCGTGACGCCCAGCTGACGCAATTTCTGAACGGTCTCCTCGATCTCCGGCTTGATCCGATCGGCGAAGACGACCAGCCCCAGAAACGTCATTTTCATCTCGTGATCTTTGTCGATACGCTCCGTTCGGCCCATATCCCGATAGGCCACTCCGAGCGTTCTGAACCCTCTCTCGTTCAGGTCCCGATACTGCGATCGAATGCAATCCACCTGCGGGGCGACCAGTGTATCGGTCCCGTCGGGCAATTCCACCTCGGTACAGACGGCAAGCACCTGTTCGACCGCGCCTTTCGTCACGAGGAGATGAGTGGTCGGGGCCTCCGCCAGGATCGACAGGCGTTTGCGTGTGAAGTCGTACGGCACCTCGTCCAGCTTCCGGTGTCCCGCCAGATCGCATAGGCATTGCGTTCGAAGCGCTTCATCTAGCGGATTGACGAAGCCGGTCTCATAGGCGGCGTTGAGCGCGGCGTGAAACAGGACGCGCTCGCTCGGCTGGCCTTCCACATCCAATGCCGCCTGCAGACGCATCGTGCCTTCCGTCAACGTACCGGTCTTGTCCGAGCAGAGCACGTTCATGCTGCCGAAATTTTCGATTGCGGCGAGCCGTCTGACAATCACGCGTTGCTGAGCCATGCGTTTCGCGCCGTGAGCGAGATTCACACTGATGATCGCCGGCAGCAGCTGCGGCGTCAGCCCCACGGCGAGGGCCATCGAAAACAGGAACGAGTCCAGGACGGGCCGTCGGAGATACACGTTGATGGCAAATATGACCAGGACCAGCAGCAGCGTGACTTCGAGAAGCAGGTAACCGAATCGTCGGACGCCCCGTTCAAATTCGGTCTCCGACGGTCGAAGCATCACGTGCCGGGCGAGACGGCCGAACTCCGTTTCCCTGCCGATATGAACGATCACGGCCGTCCCATGCCCGCTCACGACATGGGTTCCCATGAAAAGGCTGTTGGACCGTCCGATCAGCGGAGCCGCGGCAGGAACGACTCCCGATGCTTTTTCGGCTGGATAGCTTTCTCCGGTCAACATCGCTTCATCCACGAAGAGGTCCTTCGACTCCAGGAGGAGCCCATCGCCCGGGATGCTGGAGCCGGCCATGAGATCAATCACATCGCCGGGAACGACCGTCTCAAGCGGCACGTCGGTGAGCTGCCCGTCACGCCAGACCCGGGCCTTCACATGGACCAACTCCAGCAACGCCGCGACGGCCTTTGCGGCCCCATACTCCTGCCAGAACCCCAGCAGCGCACTCACGAGAATGATGCCGAGAATAATCAAGGCGTCGGTGCGATCCGACAGGAAATATGAGACGGTGGCTGCGAATAACAGAATGAGGACGATGGGACTGCGCAATTGTGAGAGCAGCAACAGGAACGGCTGGATGTGTCGATGTGATTTCAGTCTTGACGACGCGTACCGGATCTGGCGCTCACGCGCCTCCTCGGCCCGCAGGCCGTCCGGCCTGGTGTGCAGACGGTCGAGGAGCTCGCCGGAGGGCCTGCTCCAGAACGATGGCGCATGCCTCATCGCTCGCTCGCAGTCCTGATTGATGGATCAGGCACGGGATCCTCGCATGATCATGGCGACCTGAGCGTGCGTTTCCGGCGCTCCAATACAAGCGTCCATCAAGGATACGCAAGGATACGCCAGCCTTCCGACGTCTTCACAGGGTATGCCAGCCTTCTGGTCCGCTTGTGCCAGCCTTCTGGTCCGCTTGCGAGGGGCCGACAGGACAGGGCCCTCCGCATCATGCCGCGTTTTGCGGCAGGTCGAGTGCCCCCACTGTGGTGATTCGCATCAGACTTGAATCCGCCCGGACAGCTTGAGGATAATCCTCCCGCCTGCTGCTCGCCTTCCCCACGGATTGCGTTCGGTGAGTCATGGCATCCATATTGATTGCGTGGAAGGTCGACGGAGACGACCAAGGAGATTTGGCTATGACATTGCGCGGCCTGTTGGTGCTGTGGGGGATACTTCTGGGACCTTCGTTGGTATTCGCCGAAGGAAGTCCTGTCGCCAAAATCGTGCCTTCCGGCGATTACCTTGAATTCGAGCAGAACGGTCGCTCAGCGCCGGAACGCCTTCCCCTGTACCGAAGCGGCGGAGTGCGCTATTTTAGCGCGGGCATTGGCTTGGAGGAGCGATCCGCCTCGTATCCTCGATTTTCCCTAAAGCTGGTCTTCACGGCAGGAGGGAAACCCTTTCTCTCCGGCGTGGCGGTCACGATTACCCCGGCGCGCGGGGGCAAGCCGATCGCCATCCCGAGTGAGCAGGTGGAAGGACCGTGGCTGTTCGTCGATCTGGCTCCCGGGCTGTATGACGTGACCGCAAGCTACGGCAACGATCTTCAACGGCTCAAGAGCGTCAAAGTCGAATCCGGCAAGCAGCGTGTGGTTCACCTACGCTGGGCCCACGATCACGGTATCAGTATCCATACTCCCGAAGAGTGAGCCGTTACAACCGAGGAGGAGTCGCGGATGAAAAAGAAGACCAAGGCAAGGCGGGCGCGATCGACGAATTTTCAGTCCTTGACGGTCCGGCAGGTGATGGGAAAGTTGCCGAAATCCGTGCGACTCGGCACCAAAGCGGACGTCATCGCCTCGCTCATGGTTGAAGGACGGGGCGCCGTCCCCGTCGTGGACGAAGCGAAAAAGTTGGTAGGTATCGTGAGCGAACATGACCTCTTGGCGGCTATCGACGGCGGCCATACCCTGAAGGCCATTACCGCCGGCGACATCATGACCGCCAACCCCTACGCGATTCCCCTGGAAACCACCCTGGGCACGCTCGTGCACGTGCTTAGCGCCAGCGATCTCGTGCGGGTGCCGGTTGTAGATCACGATGGGAAGGTGGTCGGGGTCGTGGCGCGGCGCGACCTGCTGCGGAGCTATCTGAAAAGCGGCTTGCAAAAAGCCCGCTCGCGCTGAAGCTGGAGCGGAGACTGCCGGACATGACGGCTCGAACCGACCGGACCGCGCTCCAAGAACGATTGGCGGCGATCGAGTGGACGAACGTGTCGCAGAACATGGACGAACAGGGCCACAGCGTGATTCCGCGCCTGTTCACGCCTGTTGAATGCGCCCGCCTCTCGGCGCTGTATTCCGACGACCGCCTGTTCCGCAGCCGCGTGGTCATGGCACGGCATGGGTTCGGCCGCGGAGAGTACAAGTACTTTGCTTATCCGCTCCCGGCCATCGTGGCAACCATCCGGACGATCCTGTATCCACATCTCGTTCCGATCGCCGACCGGTGGAACGACCTCTTGGGCACGGATTTGCGCTTTCCTTCGGATCACCGGATGTTTCTCGCGAGATGCCATGAAGCGGGACAACGCAACCCGACGCCGCTTCTGCTCCGATACGGCGTCGCCGACTACAATTGCCTGCACCAGGATCTGTACGGACCGCTGGTGTTTCCGCTGCAGCTGACAGTTCTGTTGTCGGAGCCGGGAAGGGACTTCACCGGCGGGGAATTCGTCATGACGGAGCAGCGCCCAAGACAGCAATCACGGGCGATGGTCGTTCCTTTACGGCAGGGAGACGCCGTGCTGTTCGCCGTCCGGCACCGGCCGGTGAAGGGAACCAGAGGATGGCACCGGGTCACGCTCCGTCACGGAGTCAGCCGCCTCCGCTCCGGTCAGCGGTATACACTCGGCGTGATTTTCCACGACGCGGCCTGACCGTGTCTGCCGGCCTGGAAACGTCTGACGAATCAGGCCGGTGCCTTAGCCCACATTATTCATGAGAGTTCGTCACGAAACCGCCCAGACGCCATGCGAGACGGGCACGCGGAGCCCCGAGACGCCGAGGCATGCTTGCAACAGTATGTCGAGATGGCGAGGGGCGAGCCTGCCCGCCGGCATGCCGCTGAGCCGCATGCCGGTTTGTCGCAGCGGCGTATCGGCAGTTGCAGTAGAAGCGCTCATGAATAATGTGGGTTAGGATGCCCGATGCTTGCCGGCAGACCGACAGGGGCCCGGTCGCGTCAGATCGCCCGGCAGCATCGTGCTCGCATCAACGCAGGCGGAGTCGAGCTGGGACTGGCTGAGGCCCATCACGGTTTTGAGATCGGCCCCTCGCAAGTCGGCGTCGCGCAGATCCGCACCGTCGAGTCGCGCCCCGGTCAGATCTGCTCCCGAGAAGGAGGCGCCGCGGAGGTTGGCCTCCTGCAAGTTGGCGTGCGCGAGCTTCGCCCGGTTGAACTCGCCCCCCCGCAGGTCGGCCGACACCAGATTGGCGGATTCCAGCGTCGCCTCGTTGAACCGGGCATTCCGTAAGGACACCTTCGGGGCGTAGACTTCGCTGAGGTCGGCGGCCGCAAATGTGGCCCCTGTTCCGGTGGTGCCGATCAGAATGGCGTGGTCCATCCGGGCATTCCGGAAATCGGCACCGTCCACCATCGCAAGATAGATGACGGCCATTCTGAGGTTGGTCGCGTGCAGATTGGCACCGGCCAACCTTGCGCCTTCGAAGTTGACCCCTTCAAGATCGGCCCGGTGGAGGTTCGCCGCCTGCAAATTCGAAAATCGGAAGTCGGTTCCACGTAACAGCGCATCCTGCAAGCTGGCCCCCGTCAGGTCGGCATCATCGAAATAGGCACCCTCCATATCCGCCTCGATGAGCTGCGCCCCGCGCAGGACCGCACCGTCAAAGAGGGCGCCCTGCAGATTCGTCCCCTTCATGTTGGCCTGGCTCAGATCGCTACGACGAAGGTCCGCTTCCAGCAAATCGGCGCCGGTGAGCATCGCACGATGCAGAAGCGCGCCGTAAAAGTGGCTGTCTACGAGGTCGGCGTCGGAGAAATCCGTGGAGGTGAGATTCGCCCCTTCAAAATGGGCCCGCTCCAACGCGGCTTCCCGCAGGCGGGCTCCGATCAAGACGGCCCCCAAGAAGGCTGCCTCGTCTCCGACTGCGTGCGTGAGATCCGCACCCGATAGCCGAGCCCGTCGCAGATCGGCGCCGGACAGATTGGCCGCCTGCATGCGCGCCTTGGTGAGATCCGCCTCAGCCAGCCTGGCCTGGACCAAGGTGCTCTGCGAGAGGTCGGCCTGACTCAACCGCGCGCCTTCCAGGTTGGCCCGCTCCAAATTGGCACCAGCGAGGACGGCTCGACGCAGGTCCGCTTGGCACAGATCGGCTCTCCGATGGCCTGGATGATGCCGCTGCTCCAGCCACTGACCATGCGAGCGGACAATCGCGTGAAGTTGCTTGGCCGGTACCACCTGCTTTTTGTACGGGCTCGAGCAGGACGGCATATGCGAGGTGGCCGCGGTGGACGGTTCTGCGAACGCGACGCCCGCTGTGAGGAAGACGACTCCCGCCATCGTGATGGATGACAAGAGCCAATGCGTCGCCCGAAGGGCAGTCGGAAAAGTGCTCATCACGGTGCTCCTTTGCTTGAGGAAATCTGTTGGTCCACCCGGTCGGCAAGATCGCAGGTCTTCGTCCTCGTTCCGGGAAGGAACAATGACGGGAGGATACCAGTCGCGCGTCAGAAAGATGGAAAGCCGGCGGCGCTGGAATCGCCCAAGGTAGGACCGCAACGCAGGAAGGATCGCTTCCCCGGTACCAAGAACCGCCATCGCGCAATCAGCTCTTGTCCCTCGGGAACACATGAGCGTCACCGTGCCTGCTGAGACAGCACGCGAATATAGGCCACCACGTCCTGCATTTCTCCGTCGGTGAGTTGCCCGCGCCACGAATGCATCGGACTGAACACAACGCCGTGCTCGACCGTCCTGAGCAGATCTTCATCCGACTTGAGGTAGGAGCCGAAACGGTGAAAATTGGCCGGCTTCACCCTCAGTGATGCAGCCTCCGGCCCGTCTCCCCAACCGCCAGGTCCATGACAACTCTGACAATGTCGCCCATACACCTCCTTTCCCCGCGTGACATCGGGAGGATAGTCCTGAGCCAGGAGGGCCAAAGGAACGGCGAGAATCCCGAGCATCGCACAGTTTCCCCAGAACCATCGGAGCATGGGACGCCTCAACTCTTCTTCGTCGTGTGGGCAATGAAGGACGTGTATAACTGTTTCATGTTCGTGCTCCGGCACGACGGGCAAACGACTCTCCCGCTCTCGTGCTCCTTCAAGGTAAGGACCACCAGGGACTCCTTCCCGCAGTCGAGGCACTTATAGTCGTACATCGGCATCGTCCACCTCCGGCCGAACGTCGAACACGTTGCCTTATCGGAGCGTCGCGGGCAGGGGATACACGGCGGTTGCCTGTGGACCCTTCTGGCCTTCCTCCACGTTGAAGAGCACTTCGCTTCCATCCTCCAGGCCCTGGAACGACAGCCCTTGCAGCGCGTTTCGATGGAAATACACTTCACCTCCCCCCTCTTGAAGGATGAAGCCGTAGTTCTCCCTGGGAAACAGTTTGCAGACAACTCCTCGAAGCGCAGGGAGCGGAGCAGACCGAACCTCCTTGTTTGCCCGCTTTTCACGGAACTTCCGGAGTTCGATGCCAACCGCCTCGAAGGCCTCGCGGATCGCTTCCTCGAACGTCTTGTTGTCCTTGCGCGCGCTGATCGTGCGCCGTCCCGGCAGCGATACGACCACGAGCGCTTCGGCGACGTTCGCAGACTTCTTGCGATGGGGGTTCTTCGTCAATGTCACACGTCCATGGACCAGGTCGTCGTGCCCCCGCTGTAGGACGGTCATCCGTTCTTCGATCTCCTGCTTCCAGCGAGGAGTCATTTCGACATGACGGCTTTCCACTTCCAAGTTCATGATGTCTCCTCCCGAAGTATATCCCGCGCAGAAACTGAGCAAAGGATATGCCTCTCAGAAGGGAAGTCTTGAGACGACCGATTGAGGCCGGGGGTTGATATTCCTGCCGTTTGGATTTCGGCCGTTTCGTCGCCTTGATGGCCTGTCGCATTATTCCTCAGCCTGATTCCCAGCCACTGAAGCCGAATGGGGCAGCAAGGATTGCGGAATGGAAGAGCCGGAAGGGAACTCCCTGGAACATACCTTGCGTAAGGCTGTGGTGATGCCGCGGCTCAAAAAGCACAATCTTGTCGATTACCTCAGGAATCGCTTTGGGCCGAAGACCATTCTCCTGTCCTATGAGCCAATCGGCAAGGAAAGCGTTCAGGGGAAGGACAAACGGTACGGCTACGGATCGCCGGTGAGAATCAAATTTCGGACCGGGAAAACGGTCAAGTCCGCCGTGATCGCCACCATGGCCCCCGGCCCATTCGGCCATGAGCACATGGCCGATCGCGCCCAAGCTATCCTCTGGGATTATGAGTCGTACGGCCGGCTGCCGCGTCACGTGAAGTCCCTCGACGTCGGCGCCTTCACGGCGGACCAGAAACTGTTTTCGGTTTCACGGGCGCGCGAGTTTTTCGTGTTGAACGAATGGGCGGAAGGGGCCGGCTATCAGGCGGATCTCGAGCGCCTCGCGAAGGGACACGGACTGCGCCCGCTGGACCGGCAACGGACGGTGGCGCTGGCCCGCTATCTGGCACGGATCCATGCCCGGAAACGCCGAGACCCTGACCTCTACAAGCGCCGGCTTCGGGAGCTCATCGGCCACGGCGAATGCATCATGGGGCTGACCGATAGCTATCCCAAGC
>Ga0268299_1002691_pt1 | contig 19646 bp, 18 predicted proteins | sample NOBtaG_FD_193484 | JGI IMG/M metagenome (GOLD analysis project Ga0268299, IMG submission 193484) | Activated sludge microbial communities from bioreactor in Nijmegen, Gelderland, Netherland - NOB reactor | ecosystem: Engineered > Bioreactor > Aerobic > Activated sludge | place: Netherlands...
TACTCAGGGACGGGCTGATCAGCCCAGCGAACGATCAGGCTGCACGGTCCGGTCCGCAGGCCTTCCGACCCACAAACTCTACCGCGCTGGTCGGAACCCAAGATACAAGCGAGCGAGGGGAGTCCCGACACGGCCCGCCCGCGTGCGAAGCAAACCGGCCGGCCAGTGCGCGCGGCAAACGTCGCGTCAGCCGCCCGCGATCGTCATCTCGTCGACCAGCACCGACCCGCAGTGGATCGCCCCGCGCGTGTCCACGTCGTCGCCGAGCGCGACGATGCCGAGGAACATCCGGCGCAGGTTTCCGGCGACGGTGATCTCGTGCACGGGCCGCGCCAGCTCGCCGTTCTCGACCCAGAATCCGGCGGCGCCGCGCGAGTAGTCGCCGGTCACCGGGTTAACCCCCTGCCCCATCATCTCGGTCACCAGCAGGCCCGTGCCGAGCCTGCGCATCAGCGACTTCGGGTCGAGCATCTCGCCGTGCACCACGAGGTTGTGGACCCCGCCGGCGTTACCGGTCGTGACGAGCCCGAGCTTGCGCGCCGAGTAGGAGTCGAGCAGGTAACCTTCCAGCACCCCGCCGGCCACGAGCTGGCGGTCGCGCGTGGCAACGCCTTCGCCGTCGAACGGCGCCGAGCCCAGGGCGGCGGGCAGGTGCGGCCGCTCGGACAGCGAGATCCCCGACGGGAACACCTGCTCGCCTTTCGCATCGAGCAGGAAGCTGCTGCGCCGGTACTGCGCCCCGCCGCCGATCGCGCCGGTGAAGTGACCGACCAGTCCGCGCGCCAGCTCCGGCGCGAACAGCACCGGCGCCTTGCGCGTCGCCATTTTCTCCGCGCCGAGCCGGCGCACGGCCTTGTCGGCGGCCCGGCGGCCGACTTCCTCGACGTCCTCCAGCGCCCGCCAGTCGCGGGCGGCCGTGTACCAGTAGTCGCGCTGCATGTCGCCGCCGTCCTGGCCGAGCACCACGCAGCTCACGCTGTGCGAGGTCGACGGATAGCCGCCGACGAAGCCGTGGCTGTTGCCGAACACGCGCAGCTTGCGGTGGGTCGCGACCGAGGCGCCCTCGGAATTGCGGATGCGGCCGTCGTGCGCGAGCGCCGCGGCCTCGCAGCGCCTCGCCAGCTCGACGGCCTGGCCCGCCTCGAGCTCCCACGGGTGGCTGAGGTCGAGGTCGGGCAGGCGGCCCGCCATCAGTTCCGCATCGGGCAGGCCCGCGTACTCGTCGGCAGCGGTGAAGCTCGCGATCGAGAGCGCCTTGCGGACCGTCTCCTCGACGGCGGCCGGAGCAAGGTTCGCCGTGCTGGCCGATCCCTTGCGCTGGCCGGCATAGACCGTGACGCCGAGGCTGCGGTCGCGCTGGTACTCGAGGGTTTCCACCTCGCCGAGGCGCACCGTGACCGAGAGGCCCGTCGACACGCCGACCCCCGCCTCGGCCGCCGTCGCGCCCCCGGCGCGCGCGAGCGCCAGCGCCCGCTCGACGACCGATTCGAGCGCTTTCTGGTCGGGTTGGGCGTCGGGATCCATGGATTCGCCGGATTGTACCGGCTAGCATCGATCCATGCGCCGCCGCGAATTGCCCGGCGGCATCGCGCCGCCCACCAAGAGCGAACTGAAACGGCAGGCCCAGGCCGTGCAGGCCCTCGCCGACCGGCTCATCGACGCACCCGGGGAAGTCGTCGACCGCCTCGGATTGCCCGACAAGCTGGCCGATGCCATCGACCTCGCACGCCGGATCCCGGGCGGCGGCGCCCTGGTGCGCCAGCGGCAGTTCGTCGCGAAGCTGATGCGCGGCCTCGCGCTCGAGCCGATCCGGGCCGAACTCGACGCGCACGCGGACGGTGCGCGCCTGGACGCGGCGCGCTTCCGGCGTGCCGAACGCTGGCGCGACCGCCTGGTCGCGGGCGGCGAGGGAGACCTCGCGGAGTTCGCCGCCGGGTTCCCCGTCGACCGGGACGAACTGGCGCGCCTGGTCGCCGCGGCCCGCGCGGAGCGCCGGGACGGCAAGTCGCCGGGCGCAGGCCGCCGGCTGTTCCGCTGCGTGCGGGAAGCGCTGGAAGCGGCGGCCTGAAGTCAGTACGGATCCGGCAGCGCCTTGCCGCCGTCGAGCTGCTCGATCGTCGCAAAGGACGCGGGCCGCAGCGGCTGGATCCGCGCCGCCGCCTCCTCCGCCTGCTCAAGGACCCGCAGGATGTTGCCGCGCGCCAGCCTGGCGAGCGCGTCCTCCTGCCAGCCCCGGCGGATCAACTCGGCGAACAGCGCAGGATACGTCGACACGTCCTCGAGCCCGCTCGCCATCCACGACGGCTCGCCGAAGAAATCGGCGCCGATGCCGACGTGGTCGATGCCGGCGACCTTGCGCACGTGCTCGATGTGGTCGGCGACGTCGGCGATCGTCGCGCGCGGCTCCGGATGCACCGCCGTGTACGCGGCGAGCGCCGCGTCGTACCCGGCGTCGCCCAGCTTCACGCCGGTTTCCGCCTCGAATGCCGCCTGCCAGCGCGCGTGCTCGTCGCCCTGGACCGCGAACAGCGAGATGAAGCTCACCATCACCACGCCGCCGTTTCGCGGCAGCCGCGCGAGCACGTCATCCGGCACGTTGCGCGGCGTCGGCGAGAGCGCACGCGCGTTCGAATGCGAAAAGATGACCGGCGCCTCGGCGACGTCGAGCACGTCGTGCATCGTTTCGGCAGAGACGTGCGAGATGTCCACCAGCATGCCGAGCCGGTTCATCTCGCGCACGACTTCCGCGCCGAAGCGGGTCAGGCCGCCGTGACGCGCGGCGTCGGTCGCCGAGTCCGCCCAGTCGTTGCCGTGGAAGTGCGTCAGCGTCATGTAACGGACGCCGAGGCGGTGGAAGGCGCGCAGCGCGCCGAGCGAGTTCTCGATGGCGTGGCCGCCTTCGATGCCGAGCAGCGAGGCGATGCGCCCGGAGGCAGCGGCGCGTTCGACGTCCCCGGCCGTGAGCGCCAGCGAGAACGCATCCGGATAGCGTTCGACCATGCGCAGCGCGATGTCGATCTGCTCGAGCTGCGCACGCGCGAACCCGCGTGCGCCGACCTCGGGAGAGCTCGGGATGTACACCGACCAGAACTGCCCGCCCACGCCGCCCGCTCGCAGGCGAGCGATGTCGGTATCGCCCGCTGCCGGGCGACGCAAGTCGAAGGCGACGACGTCACGCGGCGGGTCGCCGCGCTCGCGGATCACGTTCGGCAGGTCGTTGTGGCTGTCGATGAGGGGATGGCGCGCGAGGAACGCGCGCGCCTCGGCCAGCGCCGCGTCCCCGGCCTGCGCTGCGGCAGACGCGCTGGCCGCGAGAAACGCGAGCAGCAACCCGGCGAGGGCGGCCGTGCGGGCTCGGTTCATGTCGGACTCCTGTTCCTGTAGGACGCTGTCGCCGTGCAGAGACATCGCGCCGGTTGCCGTCGTGCCGAAGCGCGCTAGCCTCGTTGCGTTGCCCAGCGTATCAAGCATCCCCTGATCTTCGGGCATCGCCCCTGCGCCGCACCACTCCCTGTCGGCGCAGGGGCCGTTTCTTCCCGTCGGCAGCCGGCGCAATCTCTTCGGGTTCAATGACTTAGGGCTGGGCGTCGGGGCGGCCGTGCTAGACTTCCGCGATGAAACCGCTGGTCGGCATCATCATGGGCTCGACTTCCGACTGGGAGACCATGCGCAGCGCGGCCGAAATGCTGACGACGCTCGGCGTCCCCTTCGAAAGCCGCGTCATTTCCGCGCATCGCACGCCGGACCTGCTGTTCGAGTACGCAGGCGGCGCCGGCGCGCGCGGCCTCGAGGTGATCATCGCAGGCGCCGGCGGCGCCGCGCACCTGCCCGGAATGGCGGCCGCGAAGACGCTGCTGCCCGTGATCGGGGTGCCGATCCAGTCGCGCGCGCTGAACGGCCTCGACTCCCTGCTCTCCATCGCGCAGATGCCGGCCGGCATCCCGGTCGCGACGGTCGCGATCGGCGAACCCGGGGCCCGCAACGCCGCACTGCTCGCGACCGCGATCCTCGCCGCGAAGCACCCGGCGATGCGCGCCGCGCTCGCGGCCTTCCGCGAGCGCCAGACCGCCGAGGTCCTGGCGAAGCCGGATCCCTCGGCGGGCTGATCGGATGCGCATCGGTATCGTCGGCGCCGGCCAGCTCGGCCGGATGATGGCCCTGTCCGGCATCCCGCTGGGCCTCGATTTCGCGATGTACGACACGCACGCCGACGTCCCCGGCGCCGCCGTCGCCGAGATCTTCACCGGCGCCTTCGACGACCTCGGCAAGCTCGCCCGATTCGCGCGCGCGGTGGACGTCGTGACCTTCGACTGGGAGAACGTGCCGGTCGCCTCCGCGCGCGCGATCCAGAAACTCCGCCCGGTCTGGCCGCCGCCGCGCGCCCTCGAGGTCGCCCAGGACCGCGTGCTCGAGAAGCGGCTGTTCCGACGACTCGGGATGCCTGTCGCCCCCTTTGCCGCCGTGGATACCGCGGCCGACCTCGCGCGCGCGATCGGCTCGCTCGGCACGCCCGGCATCCTGAAGACCCGCCGGCTCGGCTATGACGGCAAGGGCCAGGCCCGGATCCGACGCGCACGTGACGCCGCGGGCGCCTTCGCGCGGCTCGCGGGCCAGCCGCTCGTGTACGAGCGTTTCGTCGACTTCACGCGCGAGGTCTCGCTCGTCGGCGTGCGCGACCGGGCCGGAAGCGTCCGCCACTACCCGCTCGCCGAGAACGAGCACGTCGACGGCATCCTGGCGCTCACCCGCGCCCCGTACACGGATGCCGCACTGCAGCGCCGGGCCGAGCGCAACCACCGCCGCCTGATGCGCGCGCTCGGCTACGTGGGCGTGCTGTGCGTCGAGTATTTCGTCGAGCGCGGCCGCCTCGTGGCGAACGAAATGGCGCCGCGGGTGCACAACTCGGGCCACTGGACCATCGAGGGCGCCGAGACCAGCCAGTTCGAGAACCACGTGCGCGCGGTCGCCGGCCTGCCGCTCGGCTCCACGACGCCGCGCGGGCATGCCGCCATGCTGAACCTGATCGGCACGAGGCCCGCCGCGCGCGACTACCTGGCCATGCCGGGTTTGCACTGGCACGACTACGGCAAGGCGGAAAGGCCGGGCCGTAAACTCGGCCACGTGACGCTCGTCACGGGCAGCCGCCCGGCGCGGGACCGGGCCGCGCGACGGCTGAGACGCCGGTTGATTCCCTTGCGATAACGGGCACTTGCGGCTGTGTTAGCCTGTAGGTCGGGATGTACCTCGAACACTTCCAGCTGACCGAGCTGCCGTTCCGGCTGAGCCCGGACCCGGCGTTCCTGTACCTGTCCAAGCACCATGCGCGCGCCAAGGCGTACATGGAGTCGACGATCTGGTTCACCGACGGCTTCGTGGTCATCACGGGCGAGATCGGCTCCGGAAAGACCACGCTGCTCGAGACGTTCCTGCGCGAGCTCGAGAAGGACGTGGTGGTCGCGCAGGTCGCGCAGACCCAGGTCTCGCCGATCGAGTTCCTGCAGGCCGTGCTGGTCCAGTTCGGCTTCACGCCGTTCAAGATGCGCAAGGCCGAGCTGATCGCGACGCTCAACCAGTTCCTGGTCGAGCAGTACGCGCAGGGCCGCAAGGTGATGCTGATCGTCGACGAGGCGCAGAACCTGTCGAACCGCGTGCTGGAGGAGATCCGCATGCTGTCCGGCGTCGAGACGACCAAGGAGAAGGTGCTGCGGATCATCCTCGCCGGCCAGCCCGAGCTCAACGAGAAGCTCGACGCGCCGGAGCTGGTCCAGCTGATGCAGCGCATCCGGCTGCGCTTCCACCTCACGGCGCTGACGCCGGAGGAGACCCAGGGTTACATCCTGCATCGCCTCGAGGTCGCCGGCGCCCACGGCCGCCAGCTGTTCGACCCGGAGACGCTGCCGATCATCTTCCGCTACACCGGCGGCGTCCCGCGCCTGATCAACACGCTGTGCGACACCGCGCTCATGGTCGCCTTCTCGTCCGGCGCGCCGGCCGTGACGCCGGTGGAGCTCAAGGCGGCGATCGACGAGCTGCAGTGGGTCGAGTACGCGGCGCGCACCAACCGGTTGCGCGCCGGCATCGCCGACCCGCAGACCGCTCCGCGGCCGGTGTCGGGCGACGAGGTGCTCGCGCGCATCATCGTCGCGCACGGCGGCGAGCACGTCGAGGAACGTCCGCTGCGCATCGGGCGCATCATCGTCGGCCGCACCGTGGACAACGACGTGCAGATCGACAGCAAGTACATCAGCCGCCACCACTGCCAGATCACGACCACGGCCGAGGGCAGCGTGCTCGAGGACCTCAACAGCACCAACGGCGTGTACGTGAAGAGCAAGCGCGTCCGCCGCCAGCACCTGAACGACGGCGACGTCGTGGTGCTCGGCAAGCACGAGATCATGTACCTCGACGAACGTTCCGCGCGCGGCCGCGCGGCGGCGCTGGAGACGACCGGCGATCACCCCGCCATCGAAGGGTCCGAGCCGCCCGAAGAAGAAGGCGACCGGGACGAGCCGTCGCCGGCCGCCGAAACGGCCTGAACGCCGCTCACTCTTCCTCTTCGAACTCCGACCCGTAGTGGCGCTTCTGGATGCGGTAGTCGCGCCGCCGGAGCGCGAGCACGAGGCCGCCCAGGATCGCGACCACCCCGAACGCGGCGAGGATTCCCGACCAGTCGGCCACCCGCCAGGCGAAGGAGGCGACGACGGCGGCGAAGCCGATCGCGACGTAGAGGTACGGCAGCGATTCGTACAGCGGCCGCGCGATCCTCATCGCGGCCGCCTCAGGCCGTGCCGCCGACCGTCAGCGCATCGACGCGCAGCGTGGGCTGGCCGACGCCGACGGGCACGGTCTGCCCGTCCTTGCCGCAGCTGCCGATGCCGTCGTCGAGCATGAGGTCGTTGCCGACCATGCTGACGCGCGTCAGGACGTCAGGCCCGTTGCCGACGAGCGTCGCGCCCTTGACCGGCGCCGTGACCTTGCCGTCCTCGATCAGGTAGGCCTCGCTCGCGGAGAACACGAACTTGCCCGACGTGATGTCCACCTGTCCGCCGCCGAAGTTCACGGCGTACAGGCCGCGCTTGACCGAGCGGATGATCTCCTCCGGCTCGTGCGGTCCCGGCAGCATGTAGGTGTTGGTCATGCGCGGCAGCGTCGCGTGCGCGAAGGACTCGCGCCGCCCGTTGCCGGTCGGCTGCACGCCCATCAGGCGCGCGTTCAGCTTGTCCTGCAGGTAGCCCTTCAGCACGCCGTTCTCGATCAGCGTCGTGCAGGATGTCGGCGTGCCCTCGTCGTCGATGGTGAGCGAGCCGCGACGGCCCGGCAGCGTACCGTCGTCCACGACCGTGCACAGGGGCGACGCCACCTGTTCGCCGATGCGGCCGGTGAAAGCCGAGGTACCGCGCCGGTTGAAGTCGCCCTCGAGCCCGTGGCCGATGGCCTCGTGCAGCAGCACGCCCGGCCAGCCCGGCGCGAGCACGACGGTCATCGGGCCCGCGGGAGCGGGCACCGACTCGAGGTTCACGGTCGCCTGGCGCACGGCCTCGCGCGCCAGGCGCAATGGCCTGCCGTCGCGCACGAACTCCGCGAGCGAGTAGCGCCCGCCGGTGCCCGCGTAGCCCTGCTCGCGGCGACCGTCCTGCTCGACGATCACGGACACGTTCATGCGCACCAGCGGCCGCACGTCGGCGGCAAGCGTCCCGTCGCTCGCCGCGACCAGGATGACCTCGTGCACCGCGGCAAGCGTCGCGATGACCTGCTTCACGCGGGGATCGAGCGCCCGCGCGCTGCGATCGAGCTCGGTAAGCAGCGCCACCTTGTCCGCGTCGGCGAGCGAGGCGATCGGGTCGTCGGCCGGGTACAGCACGGGAGCCGCGGTCGCGCGCCACGCCTGCACGCGTCCGTCGCCGCCCTCGCGCGCGATGGCGCGCGCCGCGCGTGTCGCCTCGAGAAGCGCCGCCGGCACGACCTCGTCCGAGTAGGCGAAACCGGTGCGCTCGCCGGCCATGGCGCGCACGCCGACCCCCTGCTCGATGCCGTGGCTGCCTTCCTTGACGATGCCGTCCTCGAGGGCCCAGTGCTCTTCGCGCGCCAGCTGGAAGTAGAGGTCGGCGGCGTCCACGCTGGCGCCGAGCAGCGAGCCGAGCGCCTGCTCGAGCCGGCGGTCATCGAGCCCCGAGGGCGCGAGGATCCGGTCGCGCGCGCACTGGAGCGCGTCGGTCGTCATGACGACACGACCTGCTTCGGGCGCGCGTTGGGCCGGGCGGGGACCCTTCGCTCGCGCGGGTCGGAAAGAACGCGCTCGCTCAGGGAACCCGCCCGGCCCGCGCGCGCCCGCACCGATCGCGGCATCGCCTGCGCGCGGGCGCGCGCGGCGGGACCCCGCGAGTGAGCGACTAAAGTTCCGGCGGAGCGAACGAGCGGGAGTCCCGCCAGCGAGGCCCGAGCGCAGGTGACTCGCGCGCTCACGCCAGCACCCGGTGCTTCAGCGCGGGGAAGCTCTCGCGCGTCGCCTGCTGGCCGGCCTTGTCCAGCGCCGCGACGACCGCCCGCTGGCCGCGCGGCTCGCGAGCGAGCACCCGGCCCCAGTAGTCCGCGATGAGCGAATCGCCGTAGGTCTCGCGATTGCTGTCGTGCAGGCCGCTCTGCGCGGCCGCCACGACGAAGCACAGGTCCTCGATCGCGCGCGCGCGCAGCAGCGTTTCCCAGTGCGCGCGCCCGGTCGGGCCGGTGAATGCGGATGGCACGCTGAAGATCTCGGCACCCTCCGAAACGAGACGGCGGAACAGCTCGGGGAAGCGCAGATCGTAGCACACGGTCAGGCCGAGCCGGCCCGCAGGCGTGTCGACCACGACCGCCTGGCTGCCCGGCACGGCATTCGCCGACTCCCGGTAGCCTTCGCGCCCGCCGGGCAGGTCCACGTCGAAGAGATGGATCTTGTCGTAGCGCGCCGCGCGGCGGCCCGCGTCGTCGTACACCATGCAGGCATTGGCCGGGCGCGGGTCGCCGGGCACGGCGATCGGCTGCGTGCCGGCGACGATCCACATCCGCAGGTCGCGCGCGCAGGCCGCCATCGCGGCTTGCGCGGGGCCGTCCCCGTCGCGCTCGACGATCGCGCGCCGCTCCGCCTCATTCCTGCCCATGAAGGAGAAATTCTCGGGCAACACGGCGAGGCAGGCACCGCGGTCGCGGGCGGCGCGCAGCAGGCGGCGCGCAGTCTCGAGATTCCTCCCGACGTCCGCGAGCGAGGTCATCTGGATGGCGGCTACGATCGGCTGGCTCATGGGGGTCCTTCAGCGGCCTGGCGCTCGTCCTTCAGCTCGCGGGCGTCGATGCGCCGCACCTGCGGGTCGTCCCAGCTGCCGGTGATGCGATAGTAACCGCGCGTGGCGCCCTGCAGCGGCTCCTTGAATACCTGCGAGAACAGCAGCAGCGCGGCGCCGACCACCGGCCCGCCCGCCAGCGCGCCGGCGACGCCCAGGGAGGCGCCCAGCTGGCCGGTGACGATCGCCGTCTGGTCGTAGGTGCGGTCCCGGAGGTTCGTGTGGCCGGCGAGCCCGATCTCCGCGGCCGAACCGCGCAGCGTCAGGTTGTCGGTGTACACGTCGCCGTCGGTCAGCTGGAAACTCCCCCGCAGCGTATCGAATGCCAGCCCTTTGCCGGTGAGGTCGTCGAAGTCGAGGGCGAGGCGACGCTTCAGGTGGGCGAGGCTCATGAGGCCGAACACCCGGCCGGCGCCCGGTTCGACCGCCATGAGTTCGCCATTGTCCGCCGAAATCTCGAGGCGGCCCGAGAGCCGCTCGATGGCCCGCGCCTCGGGTATGCCCGGCCAGGTCAGGCGCGCGGAGAGGTGGCCCCGCTCGGCCTCGACCTGAGTCCCGAGCTGCATCGCGACCATGAATCCCTTGACGTCGCCGGTCGTCACGTCGAAATCCAGCCGGCTTTCCATGGCTTCCCCCCGCACCAGCCAGCTGCCACGGCCTTCCGCCGTGAACGACGGGTGTTGCATGGTAAAGCGGTTAAGCGTCATGCCCGCCGTGCCGCGTGCGAGTTCCGCCCGGACGTGACCGAAGCTGCGCGCATCGAAGACGAGGTCGCGCACATCGACCTGGATCGCCGGCAACCGGCGCGGATCCGGGTCGGGTCGTTCACCGGTTCCCGCCGCCCGGGCGCCCAGGTTCAAGCGGTCGAGGTCCAGCACCATCGGCACCTCGCCGGGGAAACTGAAAGGCACGGCGACCCGACCGGCGATCGCATCGCCGCCCACCCTGACGTCCCAGGCGCGGTTGCCGGGGCGCAGCCTGCCGCTCACGTTCGTGAAGGCGTACCCCAGCGCCTCCATCCGTGCGACGGCGAGGTCGGCGCCGGCGAGCCACTCGTCAAGCGGCCGACCCCGCGGACCGGACCACTGGAGGTCCAGGACTTTCGTCAGGCTCAATGCCTCGAGGCGCCCGCGCAGCCATAGGCCGGGTTCCGCGGGAAGCGCGGCGGGCGTTGTGCCACCGAACTGGACGATGCCGCGCTCGACCGGCGCCGCACCGGGCGCGCGATTCAGCCGCAGCAGCGCATGCACGTCGCGGCCGAGCGAGCCCTCGATGCGCGGCCCGTCTTCACCGTCGAACGTCGCCGCCAGCGCGAGCGGGCGCGCGCTGTCCGCGGACTTGGCGAAGGGATCGGGCAGCGCGGAAGCGAGCCCGCGCAGGTCGCTCGTCACCCGCGCGCTGCCGCGCACGGGCCGACCCGGATCGGGGTCGCGCTTCAGCTCGAGCGTTCCGCGCCAGTCGGCCGTGCCGACGAGCCCGGCGTTGACGGGCATGCGCGCGAGCGGCGCCAGCGCCGAACCCTGCAGGCTGCCGCGCGCGTCGACGCGCGTGGCGAGCGCCCCGCCGCCCTGCGGGGAGGTCGTGATCGAAGCCTCGAATGCGCCGCCCAGGAATCGACCGGTGAGCGCCGGCGCCTGGATCTCGCGATTGCGCACCCACAACGTGCCGGCGACCCCGGTCGCCTCGATCGCCTGCGGCCGCGCGCGCAGCGTGACGCCGTCGAGCGCCGCCATCACGGTGACCACCCGCCGTTCGAAATCCTTGATGGGCAGGTACAGCGCGACATCCGCCTCCAACGGTCCCGATGCCGACAGCCCCGCGAACAGCGCACCGAGGGACGGGGCCAGCGGCGTGTCCTGGAGCATGCGTATCGCGCGTCCCGCATCGGTGCGCGCGCGGCCGCGCGCGGCGAAGATGGCCTCGCGCAGGTCGCCGCTGTTGAATTCGGCGTCGGTGAACGGGACGCCGCCGATGCTGCCCCGGCTCGCGGCCGCATGCAGCGCCGGGCCGTCGAAGCCGAACTCGGCATCGACGCCGCGCAAGTCCGGCCAGCCGGCGGCGAAGTGCAGGGCGACGCCTTCCGCGCGGCCGCGGACGCGGAACTGTCCCTCGCCCGCGCGGTACGGGAAACCCTTCGTCGGTCCGGTGATCGTCACCTCCGCGGTGGTCACGCGGCCGGCCCGGAATGCGGCATCGAGCCATGCGACCGACTTCGGCGACAGCCTGCCGACCTGCAGGTAGCGCCACAGCTGGGTCACGTCGAAATCCGCGGCGGTCGCGCTCACGTCCATGAGCGGCAGTTCGCCGGGCCGCAGCAGCATGCGCAGCTTGCCCCGCGCGACGCCATGGCCGCCGTCAGCGACCACGTCGTCCAGCCAGATCCGCACGCCATCGCCGAAACGCTGCCAGCCGGCGCGGCCATCGGCGCGCAGCACCGGGACAGGCGCCCGCCATTGCTGCGGCCAGTCGAGCGTCGCCTCGCGCGTCGCCAGTTCGACGATGCCCGCGTCGCCGCGGCCCTCGAGCGTGCCGTCGAAGCCGGCGAATCCCGCGCCCTTGCCGTAGGGTGCAATGCCGAGATTCATGAACTGCAGGCGGCCGGTCACGTCCGGCAGCCGCCGCCCTTCGATCCCGCCGACGGTGAGGTCGATGCCGGTCAGCTCGCCGCGCGGGGCGAGCGCCGCGATCCGCTCGCGCAGCGTTCCCGGCGGCAGGGCGTCGCCGAGCGCGGCGAGATTCTCGAGGCGCAGGTAATCGGCGCGCGCCGCGACCGTGACGATCCGGCCCTCGTCGCGGACGAGGCGCGCCTCCAGGCTGCCCGGCCGCCAGGGGGCATCCGGCCGGGAGAGTTCGAGTCCCGAGGCCTCGACCGACAGTGTGGTGGCATCGCGCTGCAGCCGCAGGTCGCCCGCCAGCCGCGTGAATGGCACGGAGGCACCGGCGAGCCGCAGGTCCGTGAACTCGGGCACCACGCGCAGGCTGGTGACGGCGCGGCCCGTGCCGCGCGCCGAGACGCGGATCGAACCGTGACCCTCCTCGGGAACCCGGAAGCTCTCCGGCAGCAGCGCCGCCCAGCCGCCGAGGTCGAGCCGGCGGGCTTCGATGCGCACGCGCCAGCCGACCGCATCGTTGTCGCCGAGCGCGCCGCTCGCCTCGGCCTCGACGTCGATGGCCGACCCGAGATGGTCCGGCAGGTCGACGCGCCCGGTGAGCGTGATCTCGTCGCCGCTGCGCCGCAGATCGAGGTCCGCGTCGGTCAGCTGGAACCGGCCCTGCCTGGCGCGCAGGTCCAGCACTTCCAGCACCGCGTCGGTGACCGCGAAGTGGCCGCGCGGCACGCGATCCAGCGTCAAGGCCGGCCGCTCGCCGTCCGGCCGCTGCAGGGCCGACTGCCCGACGAGGCTCACGCGGCCGTCGGGCGTGATGACGAAACCGAGGCGCGGCCGCACGAAGACCACGCGCGCGATTTCCGGGCGCCGATACCAGATCGATCGCGGGATCGACAGGCTCACGCGGCCGGCGTCGGCAGTGACCAGCGGCTCATCGCCCGACCCGGGCAGCACGCGCGCACCCTCGAACACCAGTTCCGGGCCGTAGCGGCCGATGCGCCCGTGGACGGCGTCGAACTCGAGGGTGAGCCCGGTCGCTTCGCGCACGCGCTCGACGACGCGTTGCTGGTAGTCCGGCAGCAGCTCGATGGCGAGCCGGAAGGCGCCGATGCCGAGCGCGAGCAGCAGTGCGGCGAGGCCGGCGAGGCCGGCGATCCAGCGCCCGGTGCGCTGCAGCGCGCGCGCCCAGCGCGACGTGCTCACCGCCCGTGCCACCGCGCCACCCCTGCGGCGTCGAGCAATCCCGCGGTCTCGTACAGGGGCAGGCCCATCACGCCGGAGTAGCTGCCGTCAAGCCGGGATACGAAGACCGCACCGAGGCCCTGGATCGCGTAGGCACCCGCCTTCCCCGCCGGCTCGCCGCTCGCCCAGTAGCGCCGGCACTCCTGCGTCTCGATCGCGCGAAACGTGACACGGCTCGTGCTCCCGGCCTCCCGCAGCACGCCCTCATGCCGGAGCGCGACCGCGGTCAGGACCTCGTGCGTGCGCCCCGCGAGCGCCGAGAGCATCGCGACGCAGTCGTCCTCGTCCGCCGGCTTGCCGAATATCCGTCCATCCAGCACGACCGTGGTGTCGGCCGCCAGCACCGGCGTGGCGGGCCGACCGCCCGCGCGGCCGACGACGACCGCCGCCGCCTTCTCGCGCGCGAGGCGGTGGACATAGTCCGCGGGCGACTCCCCGGCGCGCGGCGACTCGTCGATGTCGGCCGCGACGCAGCGATGGACGACGCCGATCTGATCCAGCAGGCGGCTTCGCCGCTCGGAGGCGGAAGCAAGCACGATTTCGACGTAAGCCATTGAGCGGCGAGAATAGCTCAGGCCCGGTGGTAGGGGTGTCCCTGCAGCAGACTGTGCGCGCGGTAGAGTTGTTCCGCGACCAGGACGCGCACCAGGCCATGGGGCCAGGTGAGCGGCGAGAGTGACCAGCGGAAGTCCGCCGCCGCCGACAGAGCGGCGTCGAGGCCATCCGGGCCGCCGACCAGCAGCGCGAGGTCGCGGCCGCCGGCCATGCGCGCCGCCAGCCATTCGGCCAATGCGGGCGTCGTCAGCGAGCGGCCCTGGACTTCGAGCGCCACCACGTAGTCGCGGGCGCCGAGCGCCGCGCGCATGCGCTCAGCCTCGCGCGCGAGTGGCACCTCGATGAGCTCGAATTTCAGGCCGCGGCCGAACCGGCGCGCGTAGTCAGCGACGCCCTCGTCGATCCAGGATGGCAGGCGCGTGCCGGCCGCGATCAGCCGGATGCGCATCCGCGCCTTTCAGGCGACGCTCGACGCCCGCCGCGCGGGGCGCAGGTCCCAGAGTTTCTCGAGTCCGTAGAACTCGCGGATGCGCGGCAGCATCACGTGGACGATCAGGTCCTGCAGGTCGACCAGCACCCACTCGCCCTCCTGCTGGCCTTCGACGCCGTAGGCACGATGCCCCGCCTCCCGACAACGCTCGAGCACGCGGTCGGCGATCGACTTCACGTGGCGGTCGGAATTGCCGGTCGCGACGATCATCGTGTCGGCGACGTCCGTGAGCTTCCTCACGTCCAGCACCTTGACATTGACGGCTTTCATGTCTTCGAGCGCGGCGACGGCGATCTTGGTCAGGCTGCCAGGTGCGCTCCTGGTCTTCTTGGCGGCGGGCGATTTGCGTTTCGGCTTCGATCTCGTGGCGGTCATTCCTTCGTTTCACCTGGCCGGGCGTAGCTGCCCGTGCCGAGGATGATCCTACGCGCCGCCTCGGGCATCAAGTAGCGCGGGTCCCGGCCGGCGGCGATCACCGCGCGCACCGCACTGGACGACAGGTCGAGCTGCGTATTGCCGCTCAGGTGCACCAGCCCGGACGGTCGCGCGGCGAGGCTCGCGACGTCGGGGGCGCGATGGTCGGCGATCAACCGGGCGGCCAGGCCCTCGGTGGGCAGGACCGATCGCGGGCGCAGCGCGATGACGATGTGGGCGAGGCTCAGCAGCTCGTCGGCCCGGTGCCATCGTTCGATGCCGGCGTAGGCGTCCATGCCGAGGATCAGGACGAGGGGCTGGGCGCCGCGCTCGGCGCGCAGTTCCTGCAGCGTCAGCACCGTGTAGGACGGGCCCGGACGGCGAAGCTCCCGGTCGTCCACGAGGAAGCGCGGGTCGTCCGCAACCGCGGCCCGCACCATCGCCAGGCGCGTCGCGGCATCGGCGAGCGGCGCCGCGCGGTGCGGCGGGTCCCCGGCCGGGACGAAAACGACCGACTCGAGTCCGGCCAGTTCGAGCAGTTCGTGGGCGGTGCGCAGGTGCCCGAAATGGATCGGGTCGAACATCCCGCCGAACACGCCGAGCGGCCGCACGTGGGGATCCGCTTCAGCCGTCGGACGACGCCGTGGGCAGGCTGGCGCCGGCCAGGGCAGCGACCAGCCCGGTCAACGTCGACCACGCGTTGCCGCCGGCCGGGCCGTCCTGGCCCTTGAACTGCCGGTCCACGCGCGCGGCGGCGGCGAACCAGGGCCCGATCGCCTGTCCCGCCGTGCGCTTCGCCGCGCGACCGACGAGTGCCTCGCGGCGTTCTGCCGCCGCGCCAAAGACCTTCTTCGCCCGGCCATTGCGCATGTCCGCGAGCGCGCGCAGTTCACGACAGACGGCCCAGAGCACGAGCGGGGGCTCCACGCCTTCCGCGCGCAGGCCCTCCAGGATCCGCAGCGCCCGCACCGCATCGCCGGCGAGCGCGGCCTCGCCGAGCTGGAAGACGTCGTAACGCGCGCTGTTGGCCACGGCGGCCTGGACCGCGTCGAGGTCGATCCGCCCGCCCGGCTGCAGCAGCGCCAGCTTTTCGATCTCCTGGTGCGCGGCGAGCAGGTTGCCTTCCACGCGCTCCGCCAGCAGCTCGGCAGCGCCCGGTTCGAAGGAGAGTCCGAGTCGTCCCGCGCGGGCGACGATCCACTGCGGCAGGCGGGCGATCTCCACCGGCCTCGCCTCGACGAACACGCCATGCTTTTCGAAGGCCTTGAACCAGGCGCTCGACCAGGTGTCCTTTTCCGGGCGGCCGGTCACCACCAGCAGCAGGTTGTCCGGCCCGGGGTCCGCCGCCATCGCGGCGAGCACCGCGCCGCCCTCCTTGCCGGGACGCGGCGTGGGCATGCGGACCTCCAGGATCCGCCGGTCCGCGAACAGCGACAGCGTGCGGCTCGCGCCGGCGATCTCCGACCAGTCGAAGTTGCGGTCGGTGACGAACAGGTCGCGCCCGGTGTACCCCTCGGCGCGGGCGCGGACGCGCACCGCATCGGCCGCCTCGCCGGTGAGCAAGGGCTCATCGCCGGCGATCAGCCAGGCGGTGGCCAGTTTCTTCTCCACCGCGCGCGCGACCTGGTCGGCTTGGATGCGCATGGTCAATTGTAGCCGTCGTCGAGCGTCTCCAGGAACGCGACCACGTCGTCGATCTCCGCCGGGGTGAGCGCAGGCGTGCCGCCCTCGTCGCGGTCATAGGGCACTTCCGTCGTGTTCACGGAACCGGCCAGTTCCGCCGGCAAGTCGTCGAATTTCACGACCCCGGATGCGGAATGCGGGTACCAGTCGCCGGGGTGGGTGTCGCGGCGAACGTAGAAGTCCACCGCCTCGCGCAGCGTGTCGAAGGCGCCATTGTGGAAGTACGGCGCCGTGCGCGCGACGTTCCGCAGGGTCGGGACCTTGAACGCGCCGCACAGGTCGCGGCGCTGTGCGAGGTCCTTGCGTTCCGGTCCACACAGGCCGAGGTCGAAGAACGCAGGATCCGCGTTGGCCGGTATCGCGGCGTTCCGCGGCAGGCCGACACTGTCGTAGGTGAAATCCGTGAACAGCGGCGGCGAACCGTCGGCGGCGGGCCGGCTCGGATGACAGGCGGCGCAATTGCCCTTTTCAGGGTCCTCGAACAGCGCGAGGCCGCGGGATTCCCGTTCGGTCAGCGTGGCGCGGCCGGCGAGAAACGCGTCGTACTTGCTGTCGAAGCGGCGAAAGTCGGGCAATTCCATTTCGTACTGCGCGATCGCGGCCGCGAGCCGGTCGAAGGCGGCCGGCGCGTCGTCGAGCGCGCTCGCCCCGAAGACCGCGCGGAAACGCGCGGCATTGGCCGAGCGGCGCAGGCGCGCGATCACGGCCTCGGCCGAGGGATTGGCCATCTCGCGGGCGTCCAGGAACGGCTGCTTCGCCTGTGCCGCGAGCGTCGGCTCGCGGCCATCGCGGAACAGGCCGCCGAAAGCCGTGCCCTCCTCGTCGAATCCGAACGGCGGCGTGAACATCGCGTACCGGATGGAAGGCGAATTGCGGATCCCCGGGATGTCCATCGCCGGACCGCCTTTCGACACGAGATCGCCCGCCGGCGCCGCGTGCGCGAACTCCGGGCGATGGCAGGTCTCGCAGGACAGGCGTCCCGACGCGGACAGCGATTCATCCTTGAAGAGCTGCTCGCCCAGGGCTGCGAGCGGCGAGAGCCCCGGCGTCGAAGGTGACGTCGGGGATGGCGTGGCCTGGTGGCAGGCCGCGAGCGCGAACGCTCCCGCCCATGCGAGCAATGGTCGAGAAATGCGGGTTCGCAAAGCCGTCCGATTTTAATGCGAATGATTCGCGTTAACAATGGCAGGCTCGCGGCGCCTGTGCGATAGTGCCGATCGCTTGAAGCGCACTGGCATCCTCTCCCTGCTCCTCCTGCTGGCGGCGCCCGTGGCGTCGGCGGACGAATTGCCCCTGTTCCAGGCCGGCCTCTATGGCGGCTATCGCCTCGGCGGCGGACTGGAGGATGAGACCACTGGAGCGGACCGTGACCTGGAGGATGCCTCGAGTTTCGCGGTCTCGCTGGAATTGCGCTACGGGCAAGGCGACGATCGTTTCTACCAGCTCTGGTACTCGCGGCAGGCGACCGAAGTGGACGACGGCGCGGATCGCTTCGACGCCGACGTGGAGTACCTGCACATCGGCGGCACCCTGCCCTTCGGCGGCTGGGAGCGCGCGCAGCCTTACTTTGCGGCCGGCATCGGTGCGACGCGCTTTTCGGCGTCGATCCCCGACGGCGACGACCGTACCTGGTTCTCCGGCTCGATGGCCTTCGGGCTCGAGATCCCGCTCGCCGCGCACGCGGCCATCCGCCTCGAGGCGCGCGGTTACCTGACCGCGGTCGACACCGACACCTCGTTCTTCTGCCGCTCCGACGACGGCGAAGGCGCGTGCAGGATCATCGCCAGCGGCTCCACCGTCTTCCAGGCCGAGGGGCTCGCCGGCATCCTGGTCCGTTTCTGAACCGGGCGGATGCGATAACATTCAATGATGCGCCGGCTCCATGAGGCCCTCCTGCTCGCGCTGCTGCTGGTCGCGGTCCAGACCGCGATCCTCGCGCACGGGCATGAGGACAGTGCATCGTCCGGGGGTGCCGCGCAGAGTTGCGAGTTATGCACGGGCCACCATGCGGCCGCGCCGGCCCCGGATCCCGCAGCAGCGACGCTCCCGGACCTGCGTTCGACCCCTTTGCCGGACCTGCAGGTCGCGGCCAACATCCCCGCCCGGTCCCGGTCCGCTCACCGGAGCCGCGCGCCCCCCATTTTCCGTTCGCTCTGATTCGAGGCGGCGCGGCCTGACGCCGCGCCCATCGCCGGCCCACCGCGCCGGCGTCCGACATCATGGAACGGAATCATGCGTCACCAGCTCATCGTCAGCGGCCTTGCAGCCGCCTCCCTCCTCCCGTCCGCCCACGCGGAGGAACCGCACCCGCGTGAACTCGAGGAAGTCGTCGTCACGTCGGCGCCGATCGTCCTCGATGCGCAAAGCATGGCGCAGCCCGCGAGCGTCCTGTCCGGGGACGCGCTCACGCTCGCGCTCGCCCCGACCATCGGCGAGACGCTCGGCGGGAAGCCGGGCGTGCAGTCGACCTTCTTCGGCCCGGCCGCCTCCAGGCCGGTGATCCGCGGGCTCGGCGGCGATCGCGTGCGCGTGCTCACCGACGGCCTCGCGACGCTCGACGCCTCCGGCCTGTCCGAAGACCACGCGGTCGCGATCGACCCCGCGCTCGCGGACCAGGTCGAGGTGCTGCGCGGGCCGGCCACCCTGCTGCACGGCAGCGGCGCTGCGGGCGGCCTGGTCAACGTCGTCACCAACCGGCTGCACGAGCACGCCCACGAGTCGCCGAGCGGGTTGCTCGAGGTGCGCGGCGACTCGGCGCTCGGCGAACAGGCGGCCGCCGGACGCCTCGATACCGGCGACGGTGACGTCGCGCTGCACTTCGACGGCGCCTGGCGGGAGACCGACGACTACGACATCCCCGGATTCGCGGAATCCCGCAGGCTTCGCGCCATGGAGGAAGAAGAGGAAGGCGAAGGGCACGAAGAAATGCGCGGGACGGTCGAGAACAGCTGGAGCCGCACGAAGGCAGGCGGCATCGGCGCGAGCTACATCGGCGAGCGCTGGAAATTCGCCCTGGCGGGCAGCCTGCACGATGCGGAGTATGGCGTGCCGGTCGCCCATCATCACGAGCACGAAGAAGAAGGCGAGGAGGAAGAAGAGCACGAGGAAGAGGAAGGCGGCGTCCGCATCGATCTCGAGCAGCGGCGGCTGGACTTCCGCGCGCGCGGACCGCTCACCGCCGGCGACGGCCCGACGCTGGAACTGCGCGGCGCCCTGAGTAACCGTGTTCGATATCAAGTGGCCGCGGGCCCGGGTTGGAAGCGGGAGCGGGTGCGCACCATGGCATTGAGGATGGTGAGCAGCTTGCGCATGCAGGCCACCAGCGCCACCTTCTTG
>Ga0268299_1002692_pt1 | contig 19620 bp, 19 predicted proteins | sample NOBtaG_FD_193484 | JGI IMG/M metagenome (GOLD analysis project Ga0268299, IMG submission 193484) | Activated sludge microbial communities from bioreactor in Nijmegen, Gelderland, Netherland - NOB reactor | ecosystem: Engineered > Bioreactor > Aerobic > Activated sludge | place: Netherlands...
CGCGACCGCCCGCCCGAACAAGAATCCCCGATCCTCGAAGGATTCTCGGGGGTACCGCCTTACACCTACACCCCCGGCGCGGGGATTTCATCGGCTGAAATAATAAATCGCAGGCTCAAGCGTCGTACAATTGACGGCATCAGGACACGGGCCGGCAGCGGAAGCGTCGCGACGGCCGGTCCGAGCGTGCTGATCCATGCGGTATTCCGGTCAGCCGATTTCCAATGGGCTCGCCGCGGAGCAGTCATGCCCGACTCGCTCGATGATGCGTCGCGTTTGCAGGCGGTGCTGGCTCGGTATGAGCAGCCGCTCATCGGCTATGCCGCGCGCATCACGGGTGACGTGGAGCTGGCCCGCGACGTGGTGCAGGACACGCTGCTGGCGTTCATCAGCGACGGCGCCCCGCGCGATCTGAATTCGGCGCCGGCGTGGCTGTTTCGGGTCTGCCGCAACCGGGCGATCAGCGTGCGGCGCAAGGAGAAACGCGTGCAACCTTTAACCTGCGAGATCGCGGACGCGCGCATCGCCGGCGGCGCGTCACCGGCGGACGGCATTGAGCGCGATGATGAGACCGCCCAAGTGCTGGCGCTGGTCGCGGAGCTGCCCGAACGGCAGCAGGAGGCGGTGCGGTTGAGGTTTCATGCCGGGCTGAGCTATCGCGAGATCGCGGAAGTGCTGGAGACGACGACGAGCAACGTGGGGGTGATGCTGCACGCGGCGCTGTCGCGTTTGCGGGCGCGGCTTTCGGCGAACGAACCACGCGAATTCAACGAACCGAGCACCCTCGAACGAGGGAGGATGTCATGAACGGGAATACGAACCATTCGCGACCGAATCGGCCGATCGACCTGGATGATCCGCGGTTGACGGCGTTTGCGCTGAGGGAACTGGACGAAGCCGAAGCCGCTGAAGTCGCGGCGATTGTCGGCGAGTCTCCTGCAGCAGCGCAAGTGGTCAACGAGCTTCGCACGCTGGCCGGCAAGCTGGAATCCGCGTTCGCCGCCGAGCCGGGCGCTGCGCTCAGCGAAGAGCAGCGTGGCGCGCTGGATGCCCGGCTAATTGAGAATACTTCGAGTCAAACCATTTCGAGTCAAGGCTTGCACACTCCGCGGCGATCCTGGCTGGGCCGTTACCGTGTTCCGGTCGCGCTCGCCGCGACGCTCGGCATCGCCGCCACCGCGTGGAGCATTCTGACTCCATCACTCAGCCGTTCGCGGGGACACTCCTCACGCCTTGCGCAGTCGGATAACAAGCAGACATTGGAGTCAACACCCAGCGCACTGACTCCGGCACTCTCGGCCAAGGAGCGCAGCAGTTTGCAGTCGTTGGGGTATCTTGGGTCAGGCGTTAGCTCGTCCAAAGCTCCCCAGGCAGCGCCCGCTCCGCCAACTGATTCTGCAAGTGTCGGTACACAGAGACCAATGTCATCCACCGCAACTGAGACGCTCATGGTCGAAGCGCTGCGTGCAAGGAAAGCACGAGACATGGACTCCGCGATCGAGAAGCTTGATCAGGCCATTGCGCTGGAACCGAATAACCAGCGCGCAAGATGGCTGCGCGATGATCTGCAGGACATGACCGAACTGAATCGTCAGTATGCGGAGGTGATCGAGAAACGGACAGAAGGCAACCCCACTCTGGCAAAGGCCGATATACAGCGAATTGAATCGCTTGGGTACGTTGGAGCAGAAACGCAGGAAAAAGAGATTGATCTCTATTATGCCCAATCGGAAAGCGATGGCGGCTTAGGTGGCGGAGGTAGTGGTAGCGAACCGGCGTTGGTTGGCGCCCCACCAGCTTCTTCCCCATCGGCACAGACATTTGTCCTAACTTCCGAAGTGGGTATGAGTGTTCCGGGAACAGCCATGGCAGATGCCGGTGAACAAAAGTTTCCTTGGCATAGCTTATTGAGGTATCCGGATAACTGGATGGAAATGGCTGCGGACAGCGCCAATCGCAATGGCACGAGTGTCGCCAAAGACGCCATTACAACTACGCTCGATCCCGATGCATCTTCTGCCACGCTGGCCGGCGCGAAATCCATCGGGTCTAATCCTGGGGTTGCAGCCCAGATCAACGAACTCGAAGCGCGGCGCAGGGAAATCGCGAGCAGCCTTCCGCCGGGGGAAGTTGGCCAGCGCGCCGCGCGAGGGCGCCGTGGTGGTTCCCGAGCGGTCCAGGATGCCGAGCAGGCTGTCAGCGAACTGGAACTGCAGACGGCTGAGCTGGCGACGTTGGCGCAACTCTATAACGAGGAACGGGCACAGCTCGCCGTCAATCCCGGAGATTATTCCCAGGTCGAACGTGATGCGAGCGTGTCCGAACTTGCCGGGAAAGTGCAAGCGCTCGAACAGCAAATGGCCGTCACCGCGGCCAAATCCGGCCGGGACGCCGACAAATATCAAGCGCTGGTCGCTAAGCGGAACACCGCTCTGGAAGCACTGGATGCCGCACGGGCTGCCAAGCTGACCGAAGTTGTGGCGTTCAAACGGCAGCAGATCGCAGTCGCGCTGGGCAACTCGCAGAATGCGCTCGAACTTGCTCGAAAAAACCTCGAAAAAGCGCGCACCACACAGACTGTCGACGGCCGACTGGACGAATATAATCGCATCACGGCTGAAATCGAGCGGCTGCGGGCCGTTCAGACGCGCTGCAACACCGAAGCCTACGACCGCATCGTCGAGAACGCATTTCTGCCGGTGGCCGAACAGCCGCTGTCCACGTTTTCCATCGACGTCGATACTGCGTCGTATTCCAACATGCGGCGATTCCTGAACGAAGGGCGGCTGCCGCCGCCGGACTCCGTGCGCATCGAGGAGCTGATCAACTACTTCAGCTATGACTACCCCGTGCCGTCGGAAGATCAGCCGTTCTCCGTCAATGTCGAGGTCGCCGCCTGCCCGTGGGCGCCGGGACACCGGCTGGCGCGGATCGGACTGCAGGGTTACGAAATTCCCAACGACCAGCGCCCGCCGAGCAACCTGGTGTTTCTCATCGACGTGTCCGGCTCGATGAACCAGCCGAACAAGCTGCCGCTGGTCCGCCAGAGCATGAGCGACCTGGTCGAACAGCTCGGCGAGTATGACCGCGTGGCCATCGTGGTGTATGCCGGGGCGTCCGGGCTGGTGCTGGACTCGACGCCGTGCGACGAGTGGCGGTCGAGCATCCTCGACGCCATCGCGCGGCTGACGCCCGGCGGATCGACCAACGGAGCGGCGGGCATCGAGCTGGCTTACCAGATCGCGCAGGAGAACTTCATCGCCGACGGGGTGAACCGGGTGATCCTGGCGACCGACGGCGACTTCAACGTGGGCGTGACCGACCGCGGGTCGCTGCTGCGGATGATCGAGGAGAAGGCGAAGAGCCGCGTGTTTCTGAGCGTGCTGGGCTTCGGGATGGGAAATCTCAAGGACGCGACGCTGGAGCAGCTCGCGGACAAGGGCAACGGCAACTACGCGTACATCGACAATGACGCGGAGGCGCGCAAGGTGCTGGTCGAGCAGATGACCGGCACGCTGATCACCATCGCCAAGGACGTGAAGATCCAGATCGAGTTCAACCCGGCGGTCGCGGGGGCGTACCGGCTGATCGGATATGAGAATCGCGTGCTGGCCGCCCAGGACTTCAACGACGACCGGAAGGACGCGGGCGAGATCGGCGCGGGACACAGCGTGACGGCGCTCTACGAGATCATCCCCGCCGGCGCGGCGTATGACCATCCGGCGCTTCGTCCGCAGGTCGATCCGCTGAAGTACCAATCCACGGCGAGTATATCCAATCCGAATCCGGCCGCCGCGAGCAACGAGCTGATGACCGTGAAGCTGCGATACAAGCCGCACGACGGCGACGTGAGCTCGCTCATCGAGGTGCCGGTGGTCGATGAAGGCGCCGGCTTCGAGAGTGCTTCGCCCGATTTTCACTTCGCGGCTGCGGTCGCGTCGTTCGGCATGATTCTTCGCGGCTCGCAGTACGCGGGCGGCATGACGCTGGCCGGCGTTCGCGAGCTTGCGCAGACCGGCCAGCGCGACGGCGACGAATACCGCGCGGAGTTTGTGACGCTGGTCGAAAGGGCGAATGCGATGCTGCGCTGAGGTGTCCGAGGCAAACCTTGAAAGTCCTGTGGCGCAGGGCTACGCTAAGGACATGTCCACGGCTGCCAACATCCGGGAAAAGCTCGCCCGCGAGCTGTTTCAATCATTCTGCGTGCGGTTGAGCAGCGGCGACAAGTACGTCATCAGCAGCCCCGATCTGGTGGTGGTGATGAAGTCCGAGATGTTCATCGCGAAGCCGAACTCAGACGATCACGTGTTCGTGCCCTTGCTGCACGTTGCAGCCGTCGAGTCGCAGAACGGTGGAAACGGCAACGGGTCCGCGGGCACTCGCCGACGAAAGCGGAAGTAAGCCGCCACGCTACAATCACAACCTGGGAACGACTGATGAGCGAACAACCTTCCGCGCCGGGGCAAACTGGCGGACTTCCGTTTGACGACTGTTGTCCGCAATGCACCGCAAGCGAACTGGTTTCCCGCCATTGCAAACTGCTGTGCTCCAATTGCGGGTACGTCGAAAGCTGCGAGGACATTTTCCCCACACGCTGCTACCTGTCCGCAAGTTCAGACGGCGCCGGGCGTTAACGGCGCGCTTGCCATCCGCGCTGCTTGACGCTGACCGCGTGCCTCTATAGCCTTCCCGCGCTACAATCCCGCCGTGAATCAGGCGGCGATCGACGCTGGTGGACCAGAAATCTCGCCCATCGTGGACACTTGAGCCGGAAGGAGACATGTCATGGCCTACGAACTTCCCCCCCTGCCGTATGATTACAAGGCGCTGGAGCCGCACATCGACGAGCAGACCATGCGCATCCATCACGACAAGCACCACGCCGCGTACATCGCCAAGGCGAACGACGCGCTGAAGGACCATCCCGATCTCGCGAAGAAGAGCGTCGAGGACCTGCTCCGCGGGTTCGACAGCCTGCCCGACGCCATCCGCGGCGTGCTCCGCAACCACGCGGGCGGTCACAGCAACCACGCGATCTTCTGGACAATCATGAAGCCGGGCGGCGGCGGCAAGCCCTCGGGCGAGCTGGCCAAGGCCATCGACGCGGCGTTCGGCAGCTTTGAGGCGTTCAAGGAAAAGTTCGCCGCAGCCGCCGTCGGCCAGTTCGGCTCCGGCTGGGCGTGGCTGACCAAGGACAAGGGCGGCAAGCTGCAGCTTGCGGGCTATCCCAACCAGGACAGCCCGTACATGCAGGGGCACACGCCGCTGGTGGGCATCGACGTGTGGGAGCACGCGTACTACCTGAAGTATCAGAACCGTCGGCCCGACTACATCACCGCCTGGTGGAACGTGGTCAATTGGGACGCGGTCGCCAAGCGTTTCGCAGGCGCGTAGCAGGCGCGAAACAAGCGTGCAGGACGTAATCGAAGCGATGAACGGTGGGCGCCATCCGCGCCTCCGTTCATCGCTTCGCCTTTTCATGCGTCCAAGAGCCCCTCGCGAATGGCGAAGCGGGCCAGTTCGACGCGATCGCTCACCTGCAGGCGGCGCATCATCATTTCACAGTGGGTTTCGACCGTTTTGACACTCACGCCGAGCTGGTCCGCGACCTCGATCTTGGACCTGCCGTCGGCGATCAGCGCCAGGATCTGGCGCTGTCGCGGGGTGAGTGATGCGCCGCGGCTGCGCAGGCGCTGTCCGCGCGAACCCGCGCGCGTGGGGACCAGCCGGCGACGGACCTCAGCGGAATAGTACGCCGCGCCGCGGGCCACCGTGTCGATCGCTTCGATGAGCACTTCCATCGGCTCGCGCTTGCTGACGTATCCGCGGACGCCCAGCTCCATCGCCTGGTCAATGTAGCGATCGTAGACGAGCGCGCTCACCAGGATGACGCGCGTCGCGGGCGCGGCGGTTTGCGCCTGCCGCACGAAGTCCAGGCTGTCCGTGTCGCCGAGGTTAATGTCGAGCAGGATGACGTCCGGCCGGTAGCGCTGGAGGTGGACCATCGCGGACAGAACATCGCCGGCGCTGTTGACCACTTCGAAGCGGCGCTCGCGCGACAGCCGTTCACAGAATGCACAGCGCACCAGCTCGTGGTCGTCGACCACGAGGACGCGCACGCGCCCGGTCATTGTGAAGCCCCCCACTCGCGAAGTTTACGCCCGGCTGTCGAGGAGCGGAACCGCGTCCAAACGAAACGATGCAGGTTGCGCGGGCGTACAGCGCCGACGCCCGGCAGACATCATCCCGTTTTCCTCAACCGCCGCACGTTCAATCAGTTGGCGATTTCGAGCGCGCGCCGCACGCTGCGTTCGAGTTCGCCGAAGACCAGCGGCCGCGACACCACGCACTCGCCGCGGCCGGCCACCGGATTCCGCCGCGGCGCCTCGGCCGGCAGCAGCATCACCAATCCCCTTCGTCCGCGCCAGCAGCGCAGAGCGCGCAGCAGCGCAACCTCATCCGCGGGCAGCGTGGCGACATCCACCACCAGGCAACGCACCGCGCCGCGTTCACGCTCGAGCACACGGAGCGCCTCGCGCCCAGTGTCGGCAAAGCCCACCAGCGTTCCGCTGCCGCACAGCGAGCCCGTGGCCATCGAGCGCAGGCGCTCATCGTTGCCCACCACGAGCACTTTGCCGAGCGCCGACCGGGCACAACCGGCGGGCATCTCCTCGGCAGCCTGCGCGCTGGCGACCGCGGGAAACGTGACGCACACCTGCGTGCCGCGACCCGGCGCGGAATCCACCTCGATACGCGCCGCGTGGGCATCGGCGATTTCGCGAACAATCGGCAGACCCAGGCCGGTACCGCCGCGTCCGGCCTTGGTCGTGAAAAATGGCTCGAAGATTCGGGCGCGCGTCGCCGCGGACATCCCAGTCCCCGTATCGGCGACGACCAGCCGCACTTCACCAGACGGATCGCCCGCGACAGAACACTCCGACGGCACGATCGGATCGAGTGACACCGTGAGCCGGCCGCCTTCGGGCATCGCATCGCGCGCGTTGAGCACGAGATTGCGAATCAGCCGGGAAATCTGCGCCGCATCGCCATGCACCCACAGCGGTGGCTCAATCTGAAAATCCTCGACCAGTTGGATGGTGAGGGGCAAGGCGCCGCCCAACGCGCGGACGGTTTCGCGCACCACGTCCACCAGGTTGACCAGTTGCGACTGCGGCGGATTGTCCAGCGTGAGGTCGTCCAGCAGGCGGGTCATTTCACGTACTTCGGCCAACGCGCTGCGCGCCGCGTTCAGCGACTCGACCGCCCCGGGATGCTGCGCCGCGTCGATCTGCGCCAACTCGACTCGCGCCTCAGCCACCAGCAGGAGATTGCGAAAATCGTGCACGAAGCGCCGGGCCTGATCGGCAAGCCGACCCAGCCGCGAAGGGCCGGCTGAAACGCCATCGGAGTACGCCAGTGCCGGCAGCGCCGACAGTGACGCATCGCATCGGCTTGAGGCGCCCCCGACCGGCGAAATGCGCCGACCATTTCCATTCAACCTGTTCATTGACTGTCGTCGTTGCACAACTCACGCTCCAGTCGGTTCCCCGCCGAAATCCAGGGCCTAACCCGCCGCACGGATCAGCCGGATGCAGTTCACCAGCGTCATCAATTCGCCGGTAATGCCGCAGGCCTCCATGACCCGCAGCACGTCATCGCGATTCAGCACGCCGCGCACACCCCGATCGCGCAGCACAACGCAGAGTTCGTCCAGAATTCCGTCGCGCACATGCACGCAACCGCGCAACCGGTCCTGCACTTCGCGGCTGCACAGGTGTTCGACAATCTGCTGCACGAGCGCGACATTGGCCGACCGGTCCAGCGTGCGCAGCAGCTCGTAAACCAGCAGCGGCACGACTTTGCGATAGAGCTGTTCGGCGCGCTCGGGCGAGAGCTCCCGGGTCAGTTCGGTGAATAGGCCAGGCGCTTCGTCCGCATGCTCCGGGATGTTGCCCGACGGCATCGCCGCGGAAGCGGCTGCCTCACGCGGGAGCGCTTCCGTAAACCATGCGCGGATCGTTGCGTCGCCGTCTTCATCAAACAAAGTGCGCATGAGCGCGACCAGTTCATCGCGACCGAGCACGGCTTCCGCCAGTGCCGCGTTTTCGCGCAGAACGGCCCGCACCGTCTCCGGATCCTCGCCGGCCACCGCCTCGAAGATTGTCCGCACCACCGCGCGTTCGTCTGTGTTTTGCGCCTTGTTCCGCCGATCATCCCTCATCGCCGTGAACTCCGTCAGACCGCCCCTCACTGCCGTGTCGCGCGGAAAGCTCCGACCCAGCCGGAAACCGCGCGCACCCGCACCATCGCGCAAGCGCCGGGCGAAAGGCAGGACATGCCAGCCGCCCTATTCCACGAGCAGACGCCGCAACCCGCCGAGCACGCGCTCAAGGATCGCGGATGCACGGTGCCATCCGATCCCCAACTCCTGGGCGATCGCATGGATGGACCGGCCGTCCACCACGTGGCTCCAAATGATGAAACGATCGAGTTCGGGAAGTTCGCCGAGAAATGTCTGAACCGCGGCTTTATTTTCGTGGAGCAGGAGGTGCGCTAGCCCGGCAGAATCGCTGTCTGCCATTCCCGCGGCCTCTCGCCGCCGGTGGGCCCGGAGGGATTCGGTCTTGATCCGATCGAGTGCCGCCCGCCGCGCCGCCACCAGCAGGTAGCGGTAGAGGCCGTCATTATCGGGCGAAATGGACTCCCGATTGCGAAACAGGGCGACAAAGGCATGGTGCACCGCGTCTTCAACCTCGGGGCCCAGCGTCGGCGCAAACCGCGCCTCGGTCGCCCGCAAGACCCGATTCCGTAGCGCCGTCAACTCCCCCGGAGTCAACGCCACCCACCATGGCATCCTTGTCACGGTTCGGCGCACTCCATATGAACGTTGCGGGCCGGCTGAGGATTGGCCAGCCGGGTGACCGCGTTCACCGCCGCGCACAGTACAGCGCGCGACAGGACGGAACAAGATCGAATCCGGCCGGCGGCGGGCCATTCACGACGATCTTCTTCGCGAATTCCGTTTGCAAACTACGGCAAGGTCACCGCGTGGGTCACTACGCGTCAACGAATGAACGCCGCAGACTCCCAGGCGGCGAATGAAAGCGCTTCGATTACAACCACCATCTGTAACCCGCCGCCCAAAGCCAGTAACCTGCCACAGGGCGGAAGTTGAAGGGCGACTCCGCATTCTGCGGGCCGGACTCCAACGCGCGCCTCTGTCCATCTGCAAGACCGGATCGGCTGTATCACGGCGCGCGCCATGAATGCCACTACGATCCATGCGACGCTTGAACAGTACGCCGCCGGCACGCTCTCCGGCACCGAGCTGGTCGCGCGTGTGCGCGCGTGGTGCGCGGCGCTGCCCAACGGCGTGGACGATCTGCGGCGCAACTGGCCGGTGGACCGCCTGCCCATCATCGGACCGTACGTCTGCGTCGCGCCGCTTGGCGAAGGCGCGTCCGGCGTGGTGTACCGCGCGGCGCCACTGACGGGCGAGGCCGACGTCGTGGCCCTCAAGCTGCTGCGTCTGATCGCGGACGACGACAAGCGCCGGTTCTTTGAACGCGAAGTGGAAATTCTCAAGTCGCTGCGCTGCCCGCATGTGGCCCGCTATCTCGACTCGGGTACGTTTCACGGCACATCATACCTGTCGATGGAGCTGGTGCATGGAATTCCGCTCGATCTCTACCTGACCGAGCACGCGCCGACCCTGGACGACAAGCTCGCCTTGTTCGAGAAAGTGGCGCTGACGGTCGCCGAATTGCACGCGGCCGGCGTGATTCACCGCGACCTGAAGCCGCGGCACATCATCGTCGACGCCGCCAGCGTGCCGCGCATCGTCGACCTCGGGCTTTCCGCGGTGCGCACCGAGGATTGGGCCACCCAGGTGCGCCGCACGCAGACGCGGCTGGGGCGGATCATCGGCACGCTGAAGTACATGTCGCCCGAACAGGCCTGGGGCGGGCTCTACCAGACAGACTACCGCGCGGACATCTGGGCCTTGGGGGTGATGCTTTTTGAAATCGCGACTGATGGTGGATATCCCTACAGCCAGGAACCGATCGAGGGCATGTCGCCGGCGGACAGCCTGCTCTACCGCATCCAGAACGAGACGCCCGCACGGCCCAACATCGTCGATCCGCGTCACGCCGCGGCGCTATCCACGCTGATCGCCCGCTGCCTGGCGCACGAACCGCGGCGGCGCCTCGATTCCGCGGCGGACCTGGCGACGGACCTTGCGCGCATCCGCGCGCGGCAGCGCATCAGCACGCGGCCGTTGCCGGTGACGTATCGCCTGCAGCGCATCGCGATCGGCCTCGCCTTGCACGCACGCCCGGCGCTGTGGTCGATGAGCATCCTGGGCACGGTCATCCTGATTTTCGCGGCCGTCTTCCTGTTCAATGTGCACTGGGTCACCCGCGCGGACGCGTATTCCGCCGCAACCCAGCAGCGACTGATCATGGCGGCGCACCCGCGCGGAGAAATTGACATTCTCATCGCGGGGATCGGCGACGAAACGCTGGCCGCCGTTCCGGAATTCGCCGCCAGCCACGGACTCCCCGGCGTGACCGCGGACGTGCGCACCTGGCGCGGCGTACACGGCCAGTTGATGGAGCGGATGACGCAAGCCAAACCTCGCCTGCTGCTCTGGGACATCTTCTTCCGCACGCGCCAGCCGCAGGATCCCGAGTTCGTGGCGGGCGTGCGCGCGCTCGACGAGGCGGGCACACCAGTTTGCGTGGCCATCGGCGAGTTGCTGGCCGACGGCGGGCCGGCGATCAGTCCCGACATCCTCGGTCCGCTCGGCGAAACGCTGCACCGGGGCATGGCGCTGGCCCGCGACATGGTGCTTGTGCCCGGAGAATACGTGATCGCCCTGCAGCGCAAAGATCGGGTCTACCCCGCGCTGATCGTCGCCGCGTTCAGCGCGCTGTGTTATCCCGATTGCCAGCCCGAGATTCACTGGCCGCAGCGGCGCAGCGACCTGCAACTGCGCTACCGCAGACGCGGCGAGGCGAACTTCATCGCACCGCTCGACGACATCGAAGTGCACTCACGCCAGCGCGTGCTGCTGGACGCGCGCGTCGAGAAAAAAGACGACCTGCTCGCTTATGCCGCGTTTCCGCTCGTGGAACTCGAGTACTGGCGCGAGCGGACGATTCCCTATGAGCAACTGGTGCGGGCGACGCCGCAGGAACTGGGCAGCCTGGTCGATGGCCGGATTGTGCTGGTGGTCGATACGCGCTCGCCGAGTTTCCTGCTGCCGCGCGACCTGCACTCGGTGCGCTTCGAGAGCGGCGTGGTGCATCACGTGCCGGGCGGCTACCTGGTTGCGAATGGGATCCTGGGGATGATTCAGAACCGGCACAAGGTCTTTCACCTGACCCTGCTGGGCCAGTCGTTCGGACTCATCGTGGGGATGGCCGGCGTCGCGTGCCTGCTCGCGGTGCTCGTCGGTCGGCGATTGTTCGGACCCACACAGGATTCGCGCAAGATAGCGCCAGCCGCCGCACTGCTGGCCGCGGCGGCTGGCGCGTGTTTATGGAGTATGGCGACCGCGAATTCCGCAGTCTGGGTACAAGTATCTATTGCCTGCGCGTCGCTGTTCGCGACCCTGATTCCGGCGCTGGCCATCGAGCGGACACGGCATCAGCGCCATGTCACTGCCAACGAATGACCGCGCGCCGGGCCGTCTATGCAACCAAGGCCAGTGCCCCCAGCAGGGCGATAGCCAGCACGGCTGCAACGGTCATGCAGCGGCCGCACCAGACAACCACGCGTTCTTCCGTCTTGGTCAAAGGATATACCATCATGGCGTTTCCCTCGTTAGCCTTCCATGCCCAACTGGATGATTTCGATCAGCATTCCGAGTGCGTCGTAGATGTACTTGGTGAAATCGATAATGATTTCGTACATGGGCTCGATCCTCCTGAGCAATGCCTGGATTTTGGCGCGCTCGCCTCTGAGCGCGCCTCGGTAAATCGCTGCGTCCCTTATGCGACCCGCTTACCAGTGTTGTCAATGGGGTCTATTGCTCATTGGGCGCGTGCGGAAAATCCCCCGTTCGACCCAGGTATCCCAAGTTTTCACAGACGCGCGACTCTTCGTAAGTCTGCACCGTCTGGCAGCTTCGGAACGGCGGATTCGTGGTGAAAAAACGGAGGCGCCGCTATAGTGCGCCAAGATCATGAACTTGGATCCCTCGGACCCGTGACTTTGCAGCCGGGACCTGTTTTTCTTTCGCAATTGCCATGCAGCCAATCTCCATGAGCGAAACGGCACGTGACACGATCCGCAGCATCGAGTGGGTGGGAGGCGGCTCCGGCCACATCCGCCTGCTGGACCAGACCTTGCTGCCTGAAACTGTCCGGTACATTGACGCGAAGGATGTCAAAACCGTCTGGGACGCGATCAAGCGGCTGAGCGTTCGCGGAGCACCGGCCATCGGCATCGCAGCCGCGATGGGTGTCGTGCTCGGTGTCGGCCGAAAGGTAACGGACCTTGCTGAAGCTCGACGCAAGGCCGAAGAAGCCGCCGAGTACCTGGCCACGTCACGGCCGACCGCAGTCAACCTCTTCTGGGCGCTGGATCGCATGCGCCGCGTGGCGCGGGATCCACGTTGGCACGATGTGGCCGCGCTGCGTGAAGCGCTGCTGAAAGAAGCGCAGCGGATTCGTGATGAAGATGCGGACATGTGCCGGCGGATCGGCGAGTTCGGAGAAGTGCTGATTCCCGCAGGCGGAGGCGTATTGACTCACTGCAACGCCGGCGGACTGGCGACGGCTGAACTGGGAACCGCGCTCGCGCCGATCTACCGCGCGCACGCCAATGGCCGGATGGTCCGGGTGTTCGCGGATGAAACACGACCGCTGCTTCAGGGCGCGCGGCTCACCGCGTGGGAGTTGCAGCAGGCGGGCATCGACGTCACGGTCATTTGCGACAGCATGGCGGCACAAGTCATGCGTGAAGGGCGGGTCGACGTGGTCATCACCGGCGCCGATCGGATCGCGCGGAACGGCGACACGGCGAACAAGATCGGAACCTACGGAGTCGCGGTCCTCGCGGCTGCGCACAACATCCCGTTCTACGTCGCGGCCCCGGCAAGCACGTTTGACCTGGAGACCGCAGATGGCGACGGCATCCCCATCGAGTTGCGCAGCGATGCCGAAGTCCGCCACGGCTTTGGCCGCCAGACGGTCCCCGATGGTGTGCCGTGCTATTGCCCGGCGTTTGACGTCACGCCGGCCCGTCTGATCCGGGGGATCATCACGGATCGAGGGCTGATCGCGCCGGTCACCCAAGACAATATTGCCCAAACTATCAACCCTTGAACCCGTTTTGCCGTGCTTCTGGGCGTTGCCCGCAGCGGTTTGAAGCTGGCCGGGACACCTTGCCGACAAAAGAATGGACTGTTCGAATGGCCCGAGGTGCGTCCTGCCCCAGCGATCGGATACCGGGGAACGGTTTTAGTTGCACGGTTAAGGGGCGTGGGTATACTCGCGGTAGGTTCACTTGTACCGAGATCCGCAAAGTAGTCAGTGAATCCCGCAAACGCCGGGCCCGCCATCGTGGCCTGTGACATTCAGGAGCTTCACATGCGAAAACTAGGCAGACGCATATTTCTGGGTGTGGCGGGAATCTCGTTGCTGGGGTCGCTGCACCAGGCCGGCTGCATCGGTTTTGCTTCAGACCAGGTTCAGCGTTCGATGAACTTCTGCTTCCTGTTCGATTGCCAGAACGGAGCATTCGGCGGGCTGTTCAACTTCTGCCCGAACAACGTGACAACTGACGCCAACGTGCCGAGCGGAAACTCGAACACGTTTCTCGACTGCCCGGTGGTCACGACGAACTGACCGCCGGCCAATCGCCATCGTTGGCGATCCGAATTCGTGCTTCACGCATCCGGCTGATCCGTGTTCGCCGGGATGACGACACTCAAAAGCAGTTTCTGGAGCGAAGACCATGTCGAACAACGTGCAGCGCAAGAAGGCGCCTCGCGGATTTCAGAAGGTTTATGTCGGCATGGCCGTCATGGCTGTGGGGACGACCTTTCTACCATCGTGCGGGGGGCTCCTGACCACGGTCAACCCCTGCGGCACGGTGTTCGCATTCTGCACCGCGGAAGAGTTGGACGCGTTCTTCGGCTCTTTCCCGGATTACTCGCTGGACCCGACCTGCACGATTCCCTACTTCGGGCTTGATCCCGCCAACCAGGGCGCGCTCGGTGGGTGTGCGAACATCAACGTCTACCCGACAACGCCCGGACCGCGGCCGCAGGGACAGCTCTAGCCCTCCGGGTCGCAGATCACGACACCGCACTCAGGAAACGACGCCATGAACCGGCGCGCATGGAAGCGAACAGCCGTCCTGCTGCTTGCAGGGGGATCGCTGCTGCAAGTGGGTGGGTGCCTTGGCGCCCTCGCCCCGGTGATGCTGAGCCTGGCGGAATCCACCCTGCTCACCTACCTGTTCGGAGCTGCGTTCTGAGGCAGGCCGCGTTTACGCGCACATTGACCGGCCATCGCCTCTGCCGGTCAGGGCCGTTCCAGCAGCAGAAACAGCACGTTGTCCACAAAGGCGGCGTCACGGGTCATTCCCAAGTGATCGGTGAATAGGAAAGTCACGCCGCACCAGGCTACGGGGGTGCGCAGCCGCGGCGACCACGCGCCGTCCATGCGTTCATCCGCGAGCGCGCTGGCTCGCAGCACGGTCCCATCACCCGGCAAGTCCTCGGTCACTTCGAGTCTTGAGCGACCCGGCTGAACGATCGCGCGGGCCGGCGTGGACACGGCATCGCCCGCGAACAGGTGCAGTTCAAGACCGGGCGGAGGTTGAGCCGGTTGATCGAGCGCGGCGTGGAACTGGCGCGCGCGATCGAGACACTTGGCCAGATGGTCGCGCGCGACGGCGCGCCGCTGATCCGGCGCGGTCACGTCCGGCAACAGCACTTGCAGAACACGATCCTGCGCGGGGTCGAGCACACCCCAGTCGTATTTTTCCCAAGTGGCGACGTCGAAGATGTCCGCGACGGGTACGCCGTCCGGCGTGGACACCGGGCGATGCCGCGTCCGCGGCATGAGCTGGTACACCGACGGCATGGTCCCGAGGACCGCCGGCGCATACACCGGGAGAGTCGGTGCGAAGCGCCGGCCTTCGACGAGATACTTGAAGGACCAGAGCGATCCGGAGTTGGGCGTGCCCACCATGACCAGACGATCCACGCGGGCGGCGCCGGCCCAGGTGGGCGCGGGAACCCCGCCTTCCGCGGGTAAATCGGCGTCGCCGAACATCAGATAATACCGGGCGATCAGGCCGCCCATCGAATGCGCCACGATATCGAAACGGACGTCGGCAGAGGATGTTTCGCCGCGCTCGGCGCGGGCGCGCAGCAGGTATGCGCGGCGATCCTCGATGAACGCGTGCAGCCGGCGGGCGTTTTCAACGTTGTCGCGGCGCCAGTCGTAATCGAACTGAAAACAGGTGTAGTGCGCGCCGCCGTAGTCGACGCTGCCCGATTCGCCAAGGCTCTCGTCGCGATACCCTCCGACGCCGAGCGCCTGGAGCAACTGCCGGTAGGCGCTCAGGCTGATCGGCAGCCCCAGCAGCGATACCTGGAGCCGGTCGAGCGCGCCGGCAGATGCGACGTTGTCGCGCAGGGCCGAGAGCGGATCACCCGGCGCCATGGGGAGGGCGACGAGGCGTGCGCCATCCGGCGTTTCGGGGTTGGCGTAGCCGCCGCGAAACGCGCCCCAGACCACGCGCTGCGACGGCCCGTCCACCAGACGCGAGCCGAGGATCCCGGGAATCACGATCACGGGATTGCGTTCGGACGCGTGTTGCTGCGCGGCCCGATTGTAGATGCCGCCGAGCGCAGGCGCCGGTTGGCGCTGACTGCACGCCGCGGAACTCAAGCCGAATAGGATGAACACCGTCCAGATCCGATGAAAGAGCCCAAGCATTCGAGGCATCCGTTCGCATCCTTTCGCGGCGCGCGTGCAACTGCGGATGCGTGCGCAACCACGTCCTGCGCGCCCGGGTTGGATGATCGGCGGCGCGAGAGGTTACATGCCAAACCCAACGGCTGGCGTGTGAGCCGGTGCATTGCGAACTGGCCGGCGGTCTGAGCGGCCAAGAAACCAGGGAAGAGCCGCTCGCAGCCGCTCAGCGCGTGTTTGCGGCAGGCGTTGGAATCCTTGCCTGGTTCGCCCTTTTCGACTGGGGTTTGCGCCGCATAATGAGCCGCCGGTCAGCCGGGCCGGCTGGCCGGGATTGAAGGGTCGCGAATTGGACACGCATCGACGATTTTCGCCTGCCGCGCTTGCGACGGTTTCGTTCTGGGGCGTTTCGTTTGTCGCGACGCGGGTGGCGCTGACCTGGCTGACGCCGACCGGGCTGGTCGCGGCGCGCATGCTGTTGGGTTACGCGACGCTGCTGGTGGTCGCGCGCATCGCGTGGCCGAAGACGCGGCTGGCGGCGGAGGATTGTGGGCGGTGCGTGCTGCTGGGCGCGATCCTGATGGCGCACTTGCTGCTGCAGAACGTCGGACTGCAATGGACGACGGCGACGAACACGGGCTGGATCGTGGGGTTCATGCCGGGGTCGATCGCGCTGGGCTCGGCGCTTTTTCTGCGCGAGCGGCTGAGCGGCCGCGGATGGTTGGGAATTGCCCTGGGGCTGTGCGGGGTGCTGCTGGTGTGCGCGTCGTCTGGGGTGCAGTTCGGCGCGGCGAAGCTCGGCGACCTGCTGCAGTTGTCGTCGTGCGTGACGTGGACGGCGTACACGCTGCTGGCGGTGGGTCCGATCCGGCGCAGCGGCGCGGCGGCGATGACGGTGTGGACGATCGGCGTGGCGGCAGGCGGGACGGCGGCGCTGGCCCTGCTCCAGATGATGTACCAGCCGATGACGAGCGCCGCAGTTTCGGCGCGAGCGGTGTGCGCGGTAGTATTCCTGGGGGCGGTGTGCTCGGGTGCGGCGTACGCGCTATGGAACAAGGCGGTGCGGGATATCGGTTCGCCGGCAACAGGGGCGTATCTGTACATCGAGCCGTTCGTGACGCTGGCGGCGGCCCGGATTCTCCTGGCGGAGCCGTTCCGGCCATTGGGAATCCTCGGCGGCGTGGTCGTGCTGGCGGGCGTATGGCTGGCGGCAGGCTCACGTCGCTGCGTTATGAAGGCAAGTTCTGCTTCGGGATCGGCCAGCGAAAGGCAATCTGATGCATAGTTTCAACACCAAGACACCAAGGCACGGAGACACCAAGACGGCATTGGGATTTTGCGAGTGACTTGTGATCTAAGAAAGCAGCCGGCGAGGCCCGAAGGCCCCGCCGGCTGAATTTCATCGGATCGATTGTGGTTGTTGCGGCTGATCAGTACTTCACGCCGCAGCCGTAGGGCTTGGTCTCCGCGGTGGTGACCGGCTTGCCCTCGACGAGCTCGTTCAGCGCGGTGCGCACGTAGTTGACCTTGCCGTCGGCGGACTGGTCATCCGCGCTCTTTTCGTTGCGCGGGTCGTTGTCAATCGCGCCCGAATACGCCAGGACGCCATTCTTGTCGATCACGAACATGTGCGGCGTGGTCTTGGCGCCGTAGGCCTGGCCGACCTTGCCGTCCGCATCCACCAGGATGGGAAACTCGATCTTCCAGTCCGTCTTGGCCTGGGCGTCCTTACCGAAATCGGCATGGCCGGTGTTCGTCGAGTTGATCGCGATGAAGACGACGTTCTTCTCGCTGAACTCCTTGCTGAGGTCGGCGAAAGTCGACTGCTTTTCGTGGTGCAGCTTGATGAAGGGGCAGCCGGAATTGAACCACTCGAGCACGACGATCTTGCCCTGCGCGGTGTAGTCGGCGAGGTTGTGCTCCTTGCCGTCGGTGTCCTTCAGGACGAAGCTCGGGGCCTTCTCACCGATCTTCAGGGTCGACTGCGCCGGCTTCTCCTTGCCTTCGGGCGCTTTGTCTTCGGCAAGCACGAGGTTTACCACGCCCATCGAAAATGCGGCGGCGGTTGCGACACTCAGCCAACGTCGGTGCAAACTTACGGTCATGCGATTCTCCTTGATTGAAGTAACTTTCCAGACAAACCAACACACGCTATTTCACAGGATCGATTGAACCTTCCGCGGACGGCGGTGAGGTGCTGATTTCGTGGAACGTCTCGACGCCGTCGCGCGTCACCGCGAGAACGCCGGCGACGTGTTCCAATTTGGCGACATCGGCGGGATAACGCAGCCGCAGCGCGCCGGAACGCGATTCGCCGGCGTAGAGCAGATTCTCGGGATAGACGTTTGGGCTGTTCTCATACGGGAAGAACGCCAGGCGGTCCGCGCCGGTCACGCCGAGATGCAGTTCAGAGCCGTTCCACGCGATTTCGCAGGGGCTGGTCTCGGCGGAGGCGGGCTGGGGGTGGCGCTTGCGCGCCTCGTTGAACACGTCGGCATCGGCGGATGGCCCTGCACCGGCTGACACGGGCCAAGACGACGTCAGTTGCGCCCGGCCGGGAATGCACTTTTCTTTGCAGACCATCCAGTCGACCTGCGCGGAAATCTTCAGCGACGTGCCGCTCGACCAGTCCGGGATCGTCTCAATGGGAAAAATCAGTACGAGTTGCCGTTCGTAGACGAAATTGATCAGGCTGCCGGCGGCGATCTCGCGCCGCGGCGCGGGCCATTGCGGTGCTGCGAACTTAACGCCGAGAACCGGGGTGAAGGTCACGCTGGGAGGCAGCCCGGCGTCGCCCGGGTTTCGCCAGTAAAGATGCCAACCCGGCAAGATGTCGAAGATGACCGCAAGATTCGTCGTACCCGCCGGCGCGATCGCTGAATTCTCGAGCGCGAACCGAGCTTTCACATATTTGTTTCCGGGGAACTCCGCATCGCTCGTTTTGGATTCCAGTGCATCCGCGCGCAAGCTCTCCGCCGTGGAGCAGGCCAGGAAGACGAATAAGAGGGCGCAGACGGCTGGTCGCATCACGGGTGCGGTACATCCACGGATCGATGGGGTAAACAAGCGTTCTTCATTCCAGGGTGGCGTGAATACTGTCGCGATTATATGGCGGGAGAGTTAGCTCGCCAATGGCGCGCGCTCGTCGATTCGCAACAGATCTGTAACAGAATCGCCGGGAAGGTGCGCCGCGGGCGCATTCGCCTTAGCGATTGCTTAGCTCGCGTTCGGGGATGAGTTTGGGCAATGACCAAACCTCGCGGGCACAAATCGGAACCGCCAATGCACGCGAATGGACGCGAACGGCTGGAGAGCTCGTACTGCATCTTCTTCGAGTTCATTTGCGTTCATTCGCGGTTCAAAGGAGCTGATTAAGGAACAGTTCAGGTTAATGGCGAGCGCGCCCCTGAGTCGTCCAGTAACTTGCGCGGTTGCACAGTGTGCGGCGTTACTCGTGGCGCAGGGCGTCGATGGGGTGGATGATCGCGGCCTTCAGCGCGGGCATGAGGCCGAAGAAGATGCCGACGCCGGCGCTGAAGCCGAGGGCGAGGGCGACTGACCACATGGGCACCTTCACTTCGGTCATGCTGGGATGCAGCGAGGCGAGCGCGCTGGCGGCGTAACCCAGGACAATCCCAATCGCCCCGCCGACGGTGCTGAGCACCACCGACTCGGTGAGGAA
>Ga0268299_1002693_pt1 | contig 19602 bp, 13 predicted proteins | sample NOBtaG_FD_193484 | JGI IMG/M metagenome (GOLD analysis project Ga0268299, IMG submission 193484) | Activated sludge microbial communities from bioreactor in Nijmegen, Gelderland, Netherland - NOB reactor | ecosystem: Engineered > Bioreactor > Aerobic > Activated sludge | place: Netherlands...
ACACCTCTTGGGCCGCTGCCATAACGAAATAAACCATTATAATTTGCTAGGTCTGTAGTAATGGTTTCACCAAAATGAAAAGCTGTTGTAGTACCAGCCCTTGCAGCATATTCCCATTGTGCTTCACTTGGCAGCGAGTAAGAACGGCCAGTTTGTTGAGAAAGCCTTAAGCAAAATTCTTGACAGTCTTCCCAAGAAACATTTTCTACAGGTCGGCTTTCATCCTTAAAATTAGATGGATCTGGGTTTAGTGGACGGCTAATTGTTGGCAATAGTGAAACAGCATACCATTGTGCTTGAGTAATTGAATATTTACTAATAAAAAATGGATGCAGTTTTACTAAATGTTGAGGATCTTCATCTTTTGAGCGTTTAAGTTCAACTTCAGGTGAACCCATTAAAAAAGAGCCTTCAGGAATCCAAACCATTTCTAAAATTACATCATTAGGTAATTCCTGGATAAAACTTTGGCTTTGCACGCAACGACGGTTCATTATTTGGCCCGTTGCATCAACTGTAACTAACTCAGTATCAAAATATTCAAGGTCTACTTTAACATCTATTCCAAGTTTAACTTCTGTTGGGACTGTTTTTGCTCCAGTTATTGCTACACCAGCCTGTATTTTTGCAGTTTCAGCTTCAGCCTCAGCTTCAGCTTCAGTAATATTATTTACTTGTGGGTCTAAAGGATTAGTAGAAAAAGTAGCTGCTGTTAATTCTTGAATAAAATCTAAACAAGTAGCGGGGCGCAGACTACGATCTTTTGACATTGCTTTGGCTAGAACTTCACTAAAAACAGAAGATACATTGCTTTTTTCTTCATGTAGAAGTGGTGCGGGTGAAAAAAGATGTTGAGACGCTATTTCATGGAGTGAATCGCCTTCAAAAGGCAAACGTCCTGATATTAACTCATAAATTACTATTGCAAGGCTATAAATATCAGCACGGTTATCAATTTTTGGCCCTCCATCTTTTGGCTTTGAACCCCATTGTTCAGGGGACATATAGCCAGGTGTTCCTAAAATTTGATCGTTTCTGGTTGCTGCTGTTATGCGGTCATTAAAGACTTTGGCAATACCTAAATCTAAAAGCTTAATTACAGCTTGCCCATCATTAGTTTTACCAAACATAATATTTTCTGGCTTTAAGTCACGGTGAACTATTCCTAATGCATGTGCTGAATTTAATGCGTCTGCAATGGGGTTAATGGTTTCTAAAGCTTCTTTTACAGAAAATGGCCCTTGTTCTTCTAATACTTCTTTTAAGGTTTGCCCTAAAATATGCTCCATAACCATATAAGCAGTACCATCAGGCATAGTTCTTAAATCATGAACTGAAACAACATTAGGATGTCGAAATCTTCTAGCTGTTTGACCTTCTCTTAAAAATCTACGTAGCGATTCTGGATCGTTATTAAAATTACCTGAGAGAATTTTTATTGCTACATTGTCGCCTAAAAGAATATGACGCGCTCGGTAGACTGTTCCCATTCCACCTTCACCAAGCAAGGCATCGATTTGGTATTGACCATCTAGGACAGTTCCTATTAGTGAGCTTTTGTCTATGTCTAAAACTTCACCATCTACAGGACAGAAATTTAATGACTCTTCAAATTGTTTTTGACAAACCGGACAAATTTTCATAAGAAATTAAAAATTAGTAGTTTTATAAACTCCAATTAAGCAAAAATTTTATTAAAGATACATTATTTGCTTTTATTGGGCTAGCAAGTGATAGCAACAAGGTAACTATGCTTAAATAATAAAAGTTGCATTTATATTAGATTTTAGTTATTTAGGGTAGCTAAAATAGAGGTTAAGTCAGCAGCTAAGTCTTGGGCCGAGGGGCGTTTTTCAGGATCTTTTACTAGAGCTTTTAATACAGCTTCATCCAATTGGGCAGGAATATCAACTAAAATACTACTTAATGGTTGTGGGTCTTCTGTAAGTTGCATGTTAATTAATGCCCAAACATTGTCATCAAAAGAGTCAAATGGAGGATAACCAGATAAAATCTCATAAAGCACTACACCTAGGCTATAAACATCTGATTTACCATCATACGTTTTATTGCTTAAGCGTTCAGGAGACATATAAGTTGGTGTACCAATTAAAGTTCCAGTTCCAGTTAATTTGCTTAATTCCATGTTAAAAGTATCACCAGCAAGTTTAGCAATACCAAAATCTACAACTTTAACAACTTCGCCTTCTGTTGATTGGTGTAGAAAAATATTGTCTGGTTTAATATCCCGGTGAATGATGCCAACTTCATGAGCTTGGGCTAAAACATTGCAAACAGGAATGATAATTTCTAAAGCTCTTTTTGCTGGCAAGCGGGATTTGCTTTCTAATTCTTGAGCAAGTGTTTTTCCTTGTAGTAGTTCCATTACTAGATAAGCAATTCCACCAGGCGTAATATTTGAATCTAGCACAGCAACTGCATTAGGGTGATTAATTCGACAAGCTGAAATACCTTCTAAACGAAATCTTTCTAATGCTTCTGAATTAACATTTCCGCTAGCAGGACGAAATATCTTTACAGCAACCGGACGTTGCATTGACACATGTGTAGCTTGATAAATTACTCCATAACCACCTGAGCCGATTTTTGTTTCTAGTCGATATTTATCATCAAGTATTGTGCTAGGTAAAATATCAGACATTGCAGAAAAGATTTTTTCAGCACGTTTATAAGATTCAACCAATTGTTCTTTGGAAAGGACTAATTGAGAATTTTTTTCTGCTAACTCTTTATTAACCTGTTCTAAAAGTGAATTTTTTTGCTCTGTCTCACGATGAGAAGTTGCTAACTCTTTGTTAACTTGTTCTAAAAGTGAATTTTTTTGTTCAATTTGCTTTGCTGATAAAAGTAACTGCTCATTTTTTTGATTTAGCTCTAAAGTACGTTCTTGGACTTTGCTTTCTAAAAGCTCATTACGACGTTGTAAAACTTTTACTCTATAACGTACACCTGTATAACCTAAAGCTAGAAATGATGAAATATAAAAAGCATATGCCCAATTAGTTTTTAAGGGGTGTGTTTTTAGGGTGAAATAGAAACTTGCTCCTGTTTCATTCCAAACACCATCATTATTACAAGCTATTACCCTAAATTGATAATCTCCAGGCGGAATATGTGTATAGTAAGCAATTCGCCTAGTATTTGCTACTACCCAATCTTTATCATAACCAACCAACATAAACTTAAATTTAACTTTTTCTAAAGCTAGAAAACTTAAGCCAGTGTAATGAAATTCATATTTTTCTTTTCCTGGATCTAAAACTACTTTTTCTGTAGGGTTTAATGACACACCATCAACAATTGCTTTAGTAATATAAACATCTGGAGCCAACTGGTTTAACTTAATCTCATCTGGAGCAATAGTTGTAATTCCTTTAGCCGTAGCAAACCATAAACGCCCATTTTTAGATTTAATAGCACAGGGCTGAGAGGCACCATTACATTGGTGGGTTTTCATTCCATCAATTTTTCCATACATTGTATAAGCGATACTACTTATTTTGCCTTGGTCATAATCATTAAAATCGCTCTTTCTTACGCTTAAAATACCTTTGCTAGTGCTAGCCCATAAATAACCACGGCTATCTTCTAGGATTTGAAAAGAAATTCCATCAAATAAGCCTGTACTAGTTGCATAAGGAGTAAATTTTCCTTGCTTGTACCTAGTAAAACCATCATTAGTAGTAAACCAAATATCTCCTTGACTATCTTGATAAGCAGAAAAAACAGCATTTCCAGAAACACCATCTTTTTTAGTATGACTAAAAAATTGACCATTCTTATAAGAATTAAGACCACTATAAGTGCCAAACCAAAGATTACCCTCACGGTCTAAAAAAATAGTCCTAACACTAAGATTTAATAAGCCATCTTTTACTCCAAAGTTAGTAAATTTGCCATCCTTAAATAAACTAGCTCCACCTCCATTAGTACCAAACCAAAAGTTACCTTCCTTGTCTTGATTAATGCAGTAAATACTATTATGTGGCAGACCATCTTTAGTAGTGTAGTTAGTAAATTTCCCATTATAGAAACAGCTTAAACCTTCATTAGTCCCAACCCATAATTTACCCTCTTTATCCTCATGTAAAGAGCGAACAAGGTCGCTTACCAGGCCATCTTTAGTAGTGTAATTAGTGAATTTTCCATTTTGAAATAAAGATAAGCCGCCTCCATCAGTTCCAACCCAGAAATTACCTTTTGAATCCTCTAAAACAGCACGAACAAAGTCATTAGCTAGCCCATCACTAGAGGTATAGTTAATAAATTTACTAGTTCTAAAACGATTTAGCCCTGAAGTAGTGCCAACCCATAAACTACCTTCACGGTCTTCTAGCAAAGAGCGAATATTGTCATTAGATAAACCCTGTTTTATTTGGTAAACCTCTACTTTGTCATTAAATAAGCGTTGCAATCCACCGTTTTCTGTTCCTAACCAAATATTGCCGTCTGTATCAGGTAAAATTGAGCGAATATTATTAGTTGTTAACCCTTCTTGAGTCGTATAAATTTTCTTTACCCCATCTTGCCAAAAAACTGCACCTGCTGGGGTAGAAAGCCATAAACCAGCTTGTTTGTTAGCATAAATTGTTCTAATAGAATTATTTGGCAACCCATCTTTGGTAGTGTAATTAGTAAACTGCCCATTTTTGAAGAGCGATAATCCTTCTTCTGTGCCAATCCATAAATTGCCAAGCGAATCTTCAGTAATAGCTCGTACTTGGTTATTAACAAGTCCATTGCTGGTTGTGTAGCTAATAAACTTATTGTTTTGAAGCAAATTTATTCCATTGTCAGTCCCAACCCATAATTTACCAGTCCTGTCCTGATAAATCGTTCTAACTGTATCATTTGAAAGACCTGTTTCTTGACCATAAGCCTTAAAGCGTCCATCTCGAAAACTAGCAAGGCCACCTTCTAACATTCCTATCCACAACGTACCAGCACGGTCTTCATATAATGTTAGGACTCCAGGACGCTTTAACTCTGGAGTATTGCGGTTGTTATAAGCAATAAATTCAATTCCATCAAAGCGTACTACTCCTTCATAAGTTCCCATCCAAATATACCCGTCACGAGATTGTATTAAACAATGAACAGTGCTTTGAGGAAGTTCATCATTCCAAATATCGTGTCCATATTGAGTAATTAATTGTTTGGGGTCTAGGGCAAAGCTTAAAGAGGGAAATAAAATTAAATGACTAATAATTAAAATAAGTGCGACACACACACATCTAACTACATTAACAAAACCTATCATAATTATTGTCCTAAAAACCTAGCTTTAAAAATATTTTATTAAAATTTATTAGAAATTATTTATGTAATCTTAGGGGTACAAGACAGTTTACTATCTTTCTAATTTGTTGGCGATTTTTCTTAGATAAGTTTTAATCTTCTGTCAAATAAATTCTTGGTACTCTAGCAGATAACCCGCAGGTAATTTCATAGGAAATTGTGTTAATTGTAGATGCTACTTTTTCTGCTGAAATACTTTTGCCTCCCATTTGCCCAATTAAAGTTACTCGGTCGCCTAAAGCTACATTTGCTATATCTGTTACATCAATTAGGGTTAAGTCCATACTTACACGTCCAACAATTGTAGCTAGTTGATTATGTACTAAAACTTGCCCAATGTTTGAATAGCTACGCGCCAAACCATCTTCATAACCAATTGGTATTGTAGCTATTAAACTTTCTCTATTAGTAAAAAAAGTATTGCAATAGCCCAAACTAGTATTAGCAGCGACTTTTTTTAGTAATATTATTGTTGAATGTAAAGAAAGAGCCGGTTTTACTTTTAGCTTTACATTAGGTGCAATTGTATCCGTTAACCCATAAAGCAGCCCACCTGCACGAACTAAGTTTCCATAAGCTTGCGGCCAACTACAAGTTGCAGCACTATTTGCTGTATGTTGATAAGTAGGGTTAAAGCCTGCTTGTCTAATTTGGCTTAAACAATCTTCAAATATTGTTAATTGTTTTTTTGTAAATTCAGACTTTTCTAGCTCATCAGCAGAAGCTAAATGTGTCATTACTCCATCTAAAATTACTTCAGGATAAATTTTTAGCTTTTCTAAAAATGTTGGTAACTCATCTGGCAAAATACCTAAACGCCCCATTCCAGTATCTATTTTAAGATGAAATTTCCAACTACAAGCAGCTTGTCTTGCTGCTTCAACCAAATTTTCTAACATATCAAAACGATAAATTGTTGGTACTAAATTATACTTAATACATTTAGAGGCCTGGCTTGATTTCCAGAATCCACCTAAACATAAAATTGGGGTTTTAACGCCTGTTTCACGTAGTTTTACAGCTTCTTCTGTTAGAGCAACGCCAAACCAATCTGGTTTAATAGCTTGATTTTCTAAGTATTTAGCAACTTCACTTGCACCATGACCATAAGCATCAGCTTTAATTACAGCCATAACTTTTACTGAACTACCTACAAACTCTTTTATTTTCTGATAATTATCTGCAATATAATCTAATCTTACTTCTGCCCAAGTAGGTCTCATTTTCCACCTTAAAATACAGATAAAAATAAATTTAGTAAAATGTAAATAGCCTAGTAAAGTATTACTAGGCTATTTATTTGGCAAATTATCGAAAATATGGCATTACTTCTTTAGCAAACATTTCCATATTTTTATTTACTAAATCTTCTGGCATATCGCCACACTGCGCCCCACCAATTAAAATCCCTGCGTGCATTTCTTCGGTATAAACACTAAGCTTTTCAATTACTGTTGATGGACTACCAACAATTATATAACCTTCGTCGATTAGTTCATCAAAAGTTAGCTGAGAAAATTGCTTAATTCCTGAGCTAAGAATTGCAGCTAGCGATTTTTCTGTTACATAACCGGGAGGAAATGAAAACTGTGGAGTTGTATGTAAACCTTTGTGAAATAACCACATAACATGTTGTTTAGCTTCTTTTCTAGCAATTTCGTCTGTTTCTGCTACAAAGGTTGGAACTGCAAAAGCTAACTGATTTGGTTGTGCTTCATAACCAAATTTATCTTCTGCTAAACGTCTATAAAGATCATAAGCTTTACGTTGGTAAGACTGCGGCGAAAATACCATCATAAATGGATAGCGTTTTTCTGCGGCAAACTCGACGGTTTCTAAACTTCCTGTACCAGGTAGCCAAATAGGAGGATGAGGTTTTTGCAGCGGTCTAGGCCAAGGGTTAACATAGCGATAATTATAATGTTTACCTTCAAATCTAAATGGCCCAGGCCTAGTCCAAGCTTCTATAATCAAATCATGTGCTTCATAAAAGCGTTCTCTAGAATGAGCAGGGTTAACATTATAGGAATAATATTCCATTCCTGTTCCACGAACAAAACCAGAAATAATACGCCCGCCGCTAATAACATCTAGCATTGCTATTTCTTCTGCTACACGTAGTGGGTCGTCATGCAAAGGTAGCGCATTTCCAATAATTGCAATTTTAGCGGTTTTAATCCTATGAACAAGCATTGCAGCAATAATATTAGGTGATGGCATTGTCCCATAAGCATTTTGATGATGCTCATTTACACAAACTCCATCCCAACCAAGTTCTGCCGCTCGTACTAACTCATCTAAAAACCGATTATATAAATGATGTCCTGTTTCTGGATCGTAAAGACTATTAGGCAAAGTCACCCAGGTAGAATCATATTGTTTATTAAAATCTTCTGGAAGATAAGGGTATGGCATTAAGTGAAAATAATAAAATTCCATTTTTTTAGTCATTGTTAAGCTTACTCCTTAGTAAAATCTTTAATTAATTGAACTACCTGTTCGACTTGCTCTAATGGAGGCATATGACCGCATTCATCAAGTAATGCTAATTTAGAGCCTGAAATTGCTTTGCAATAGGCTTCTGCATGTGCGATTGGAACAAGTTGGTCATCTTTTCCCCAAATTACTAAAGTTTTGGCAGTAATTCGACGTAAACGGTTAGCTAGTTTTGGATTATAACCAAGTTGCCAAGCAATTTTAGCTACCATAGTTCTTTCCTTGTAATCCTGAAGCATTAGTTTTTTCATATTGGACATATCTCTTTGACTAGCCAAAACCATTGCATTACTTAAATCATAAAAACAAACCATTGCTAGTTGTTCAGGTGAAAGAGCAAAAACATCTACAATAGGTGCGTTAGCCACTCTTAGACCTCCTGCTGAAATTAAAACTAGGTTTTTTACTCGCTCAGGAAAGAAGGATGCAAACTCGGCTGCTAACCAGCCACCTAAAGAATGACCAACTAAGGTAACTTGCTTAAGCCCTAGTATATCCAAAAGATCTGCATAATGAATAATAAAGTCTTCTAGTGAGTCAAAAGAATCTGGAGCGGTGCTTAAGCCAAAACCAGGATGATCTGGAGCATAAAGAGTAAAATCTTGGGCAAGCTGTAAGTGAAAAGCAAGCCAAAGATCTGCAAGCCCCATACCATGAAAAAATACTAAAGGACTGCCTTGACCAGCAATTTTTAGGTGTGTTTCCACTTGAGCAACGGAAATAATTTTGTCTATAACATTATCCACAATTTTTCCTCCAGAAAAATTTTTGCTGAAAAGGCTAATTTAACATACAAAATAGCTTTAAGGGATAAAGAAACCCATTAGTAAAACCTGGTAAAAATAAAATGTTATTAACCATTAATTTTTTGTTATTATTAATTCTAGTTGCGATATGATTAAGTTTCTCTTACACTTGCTAGATAATGTTAAGAGGCAAGAATATGTCAGAAAAATACGAGACTTTAGCAAAAATGTCAGTTTATCGTAGTCATCTAGAAGACTTTCAACTATTTTCCACTGTACATAAATTTTTTGCTTCTCTTTCTCAAGTTGTTGATCAACTCCAGGATGAGCTAAATTTTGATGTTAATGGACTTGAAACAGATATCTTAGCTTGTAAAGAAAGCGAAAACTTAAATGAGCTAGAAATATATATTGCTACTCGCTTTTCTCTATGGAGGCAAGCTTTAGAGAAATTTGACTCTGACCTTTCTGCTAGCTCACTTCGCCAATACTTTGAGCAGGTTTCTATCCCTAATGAAGAAACTTTAGAAACTATACTCTCTTTTTATTTAAGTAAATCCATAAAAACAGATAATGATAGAGATAAAATAGACCTAATTGCTACTTGGTGGGGACAGTTCTTACTTAAAGAAGATGGGCTAGGTAGCATATCACTGTCACAACTTCCAATTCTTAGAGAACGACTAGAGAAAATTTACTTAAGTTTTGGTCTAAAACCAATGCCACTTAGCGAAGCTAAAGACGCAATTGAGATTTTAGAATTTGAAAGAAAACGACTCTTAACAGTTCGTTCCCTAAGAGAATTAATAGAAAAACAAGTGCTACTTCGTTTGCGTAAACTAAAAAGCGGACTAGGAGACTTACTTTTTCAACCAGCGATTTTGACAGAAATAGTTGCTCTTAACATAGATATTCGTAGCACATTCCGATCGCTTTTCTTAGCAGAACAGTCCAGGCTCGCTAATTTCTTTCAGCCAATACCAAAGAATTTTAGTATTGAAGTAGTAGAAAAAACATTAGATGAAATACCTATAGAACCTTTAGAAGCCTATCCAACAGATGTCCCAGTAGTAGACAAAGAAAAACTTAATAAACTAGGTGCCGAAATCGTAGCTCAACATCTATCTACATTGTCCCAGGCCAATAACAACATTACTTTGGATCGTAGGGAGTTATTAAAAATAATCCAAAGTATTCGTAGTGCAATTCAAATTTTAGATAAAAATCTAGAACCATTACTTAAAAAATTAAATGATAGTTAATTACGGAAGTTTTGCTGCTTAATCCAGCAATAATTATTTTCCGCAGGCACTTTTTTATTTGTTTTGCTATAATTAGCCCAACAATCAAAAATTAACACTTAAAAAGGAAGTTTGCTGGAGGCTTTAATGCAAGAAATACAGCCAGGCCCAGAAAATCAACAACCTACCAAAGAGTCAAATAACCAACTTTTTGCTACTAGGGTTATTACCGTCAAACTAACTGCACCAGGATTAGTTCTAGCTTTAGTTTTTATCCTCTTAACAGGCATTGGAATAGGTTCTATAGTGGTTAATCGAGCCGGAGCAGTTACAGAAAACCCAACAAAAGCTATGAACTCTGAAGCAAACTCTCCTTTATCGCTTTCTGCGGCTTTTGCTACTGCTACTCAAACTATAGAAAGTAGTGTAGTTCATATTACTACTGTAGATCTTGATGCAGAAAATTTTAGCCAAAGTAGTGGTTCAGGCTTTGTTATAGATCCTACGGGCTATATTTTAACTAATTATCATGTAGTAAAAGATGCTACTAAAATAAAAGTTAGGTTTACAGATAGCTCTGTTTTAAAAGGTAGCTTAGTTGGATTTGATGAAGAAACAGATTTAGCTGTAGTAAAAGTAAGTTCTGGTAAAAAATTAAAAGCTGCTCGTATTGGTGATTCTGATAGAGTAGTTGTGGGTGATTGGGTGCTTGCTATTGGTAGCCCATTTGGGTTAGAACAAACTGTAACAGCAGGCATCATTAGTGCTAAAGAGCGAGTAACAGATCAAAACCGGAACTTTCAACAGTTTCTGCAAACAGATGCAGCAATTAATCCTGGTAATTCTGGTGGGCCACTTGTTAATTTATCAGGGGAAGTAATTGGAATTAATTCCCAAATTGCTACCCGTAGAGGTAATTTTGAAGGAGTTGGTTTTGCTGTACCAGCAGCGATTTTTACAGATGTTTATAATCAACTAATTACTACTGGACGTGTTTCACGCGGCTACTTAGGCGTTTATCCAAGCAAAGTGACCCCACAATTTGCTCAAATTTATGGATTAAAAGATCCTGTTGGTGCATTAATACACGATATAACAGAAATTGACGGCCCGGCAGCAAAAGCAGGCTTAAAAAGTGGGGATGTAATCACAGAATTTAGTGGTCATTTTGTTAAAGATGACCGCGATCTAGTTCGCTATATTGTTGCTACTCGAATAAATAATCCTGTTACGGTAAAATACTTGCGTAATGGCTTGATGCAGTCTACTTCTGTCACCTTGGTAGAAAGACAAGCAAATCAACAATTTGTTAATCCATCAAACTTAATTCAAGAAACTAAACCCAAATTAGCTAAGTCCGATAAAGATATTTTACAGAAATTAGGGCTTTCCATTGCATCATTAACAGAAATAAGAGCTAAACAACTAGGTACTCAAACAAATAGTGGAGTTGTTGTTAGAATGGTAAATGTGGATAATGTAGCTCATGATGCAGGTTTAAGAGATGGCGATATCATTAAAGAAATCAATAAAAAAACAGTTTCCAAGGAAGAAGAATTTAGCGAAGCGATAAATAAACTAAAATCAGGTGATTCACTAGTATTATTTGTAGAAAGAAATTCTCGGTTAAGTGCCTCACATCGTTACATATCGCTGACAATTCCATAACACTTATGCAAATTCATAAAATTGTTGTTCCTACGCCTTTTTATGTTGGCCCGGTCAATGTTTATTTAGTAAGAACTGACCCTTTAACGTTAATTGATGTTGGCCCAAATACAGAAGAAGCCTATCAAGGGCTATGTAGTGGTTTAGCTGATCTAGGCATTGAACTAAAACAAATTAAACGTATTATTATTTCTCATGCTCATGAAGACCATTATGGACTGGCTTCTCGCCTCCAGGAAATTGCTGGAGCAGAAGTATTGCTACATTCTTGGGAAGAAAAGAAAGTTCATAATAACTATGATTATTCAGAGCATAGAAAACTACTTAAGCGTGCTGGAGTTCCTCAACAAGTAATTAAACGTTTTGAGCAGGGTTATCAACGCTTTTCACCTCTTGCAGGTAGCCAAGTATCTATTACACCTGTTGAAGATGAAGAAGAAATAATTTTTGAAAAAGGTTCGCTTAAAGTTTTACATACCCCAGGTCATACTCCAGGCAGTATTTGTTTATTTAGAGAAAGTAACCGTGAATTAATAGCAGCAGATACAGTAATTAAGCATATTAGCCCAAATCCAATGCTACATGTTGACCCGCTAGATAATTACCGACGGTTTCCTTCCTTAAGTGAATATCTTTGCTCTGTTTCAAGAATTAAAGAACTTGCACCTACTTTTATTCATTCTGGACATGGACATCCAATATTAGATTATGGAGAACATTTTCATCGTTTAGTTCGACGTACTCAAGAAAGGCAAATGAAAGTAATATCTCTTTTACCTAATAGGGGAGCAACTGCATGGGAAATATCAGAATTATTATTTCCCAATGTGGAAGGGATGCACCGTTATTTAGCTGTTTCTGAAGCTCAAGCACATTTAGATATGGCGGTTGCTGATGGTCGTTTAATTATGGAAAAACAGGATGAAATGGAGTGTTTTCGGATAAAATAACCTGTAAATTTACAGGTTATTTTCTTTTGGTAGTTCAAAACAACTACGACAACGCGCTTCATATAAGTTTCCTGCTCCTAAAACTACTCGTTCTTTATTATGTGAAAGCCGTTGAGAATAATTAGCTAATGAACCGCACTTCATACAAATAGCATGTGTTTTAGTTATATGTTCTGCAATTGCTAGTAGTTGTGGCATTGGCTCAAATGGTTTACCTAAATAATCTTGATCAAGTCCAGCAATTATTACTCGTCTACCTTTGTTAGCTAAATCATTACAAACATCTACTAAATCATTATCAAAAAATTGTGCTTCATCTATACCTAAAACATTAGTATCTGGCAAAACTTTAGAAAAAAGTTCTGCTGCTGATCTCACAGGAATAGCAGATATTTTTATTTCACTATGGGAAATAATATGATTAACTGAATAACGGGTGTCAACTTCTGGCTTAAATATTTGTACTGATTGGCGGGCTAGTTGGGCGCGACGTAAACGGCGAATTAATTCTTCACTTTTTCCGCTAAACATACTGCCACAAATGACTTCTATCCAACCACCTTCGCTACGAAAAAAATCCATGTTACTCCTAAAAATTTAATAAAGTTTGAAATATTTCTCTGGCAGAATATACCGTATTTTTTAGAAAATGAAAAGTTAAACTAATTTATTAATTGACACTTTGTTAATTATAGTATAATTTGCAGTTAAGGTAGTGCAGATTTTTAGCTTTTTACTCTTTGCAACTAAAAGTTTTTCTGTTAGGATCTGCCACCACATAAACTTTTCAAAAATCCTTAAATTAATCTATTAACACTTTTATATGTAGGTAAAACTATGCGTATAGATAGAACTTGGACAATTAGTTTTGAAGATAATGAAAAAAGGCTATTGCTAGAAGAAATAGAACTTGTAGAAATGCCTTCGGAACTAGGTTGGAAATCACTATTAAAACAAGTTGTTACTAATCGCCAAATTACCTTGCCCCTACGAGCTATTGAACGCCTTTCTTTAGAGCTAGATATTACTCGCAGTCAATTTAGCAAGCGACGACCTCACCATGATTATAGTAGGCAATTTCCTCAAATTGCTGCGCTTACTTTAGAAATAGATACTATTCTATATATTTCTAAACGTAAAAGTGCTTAATTTATAATTATTCTTTTATAGGATATCTTAAGTTATCTAGGGTTTCTTCTAGGGGAATTGCTGTAGTTGTCAAGCTATTAGAAAAATGTGATAGAAATTCTTGATTACCATCCATTCCTGTAATAGGTGAGGCTAGTATCCCTAAACAGCTTAAATTAAGCTCTTGGGCTGCTAACACAACTTCCTTTATTACTCGCTTATGTTTGTTTACATCAGCAACTATGCCACCTTTGCCAACTTCCTGTGGCCCAACTTCAAATTGAGGTTTGATTAAAGCTATGATGTTTGCAGGATTAGTTATTAACTCAGGAACTACAGGCAAGATTTTTGTTAAAGAAATAAAAGAAACGTCAACTGTAACTATTTCAAAGAGATAGGAAAAATCTTTTGTAGATAAATAGCGAGCATTAACATTTTCTATTACTGTTACACGTTCATTTTGACGAATACGCCAGTCAAGTTGATTATGCCCTACATCTAAAGCTACAACATGTTTAGCATTATTTTGTAATAAACAATCAGTAAAGCCACCTGTTGAAGCACCAATATCTAAGCATAATTTATTAGTAACATCAATTTGGAAAATTTTAAGTGCTGCTGCTAATTTTAAGCCTGAGCGAGAAACGTAGGCGAGTTTTTCACCTTTGATGCGTAGTTGGGAGGTGACATCAATTTTATGACCAACTTTGTCAATTAATTGTTCATTGGCTAAGACTTGGCCTGCTAGGATTAAGGCTTGGGCTTTTTGTCTGCTTTCAACTAAACCACATTCTACTAATAATTTGTCAATTCGTTCTTTAGCCACAAAAATTAAGGAAGGGAAAAAGAGTACAAGTAAGAACTTGTACTCTTAGAAAAGGTTAATTACTTAGTCATTGCTGCATAAACATTTACTCTACCACCAGAAATAGTTTTTCCTTTTAATTCTGGAGAAGGAGTAGCAGTAGTAACTATTGTTTCAATAATTTGTTTAGGTGTTAAAGTAGGATTATTGGCAAGCACTAAACTAGCAACACCAGAAACATGAGGGGTTGCCATAGAAGTACCACTAAAATAAGCATAATCATTACCTGTAACAGTTGAATAAACATCAACGCCTGGTGCGCCAATATGAACGGAGCTAGCACCATAGTTAGAGAAACTAGCTAGGTAATCTTGATTATTAATTGCAGCAACAGAAAGAACATTGTCTGACTTATAAGAAGAAGGATAATGAGGATAAGTATCTGTATTTGTTGCACTATTTCCAGCAGCAGCAACAAATAATATTCCTTCTTTATTTAAGGCTTTAATTGCGTCATGCAAGGCTTGTGAGTAATCTCCACCACCCCAGCTATTAGAAAGGACGCGAATATTAACGCCACGTTTTTTCATTTCTAAAGCATAATTGATGGTTTCTAATGCGTCATTTAATGAACCGCTTCCATCACCAGATAAAAACTTAAGCCCCATTAATTTTACTTTCCAATTGACTCCTACAATACCTTCTCCATTATCGCCAGCCGCGCCAATTGTACCAGCACAATGACTCCCATGGTCATTATCATCCATTGGATCGCCACTATCATCAACTGCATTATAACCATGGATATCGTCAACTACACCATTACCATCATCATCTATGCCATTGTCAGGAATTTCATTTTCATTAACCCACATATTGGGCTTAAGGTCTGGGTGAGTATAATCAATACCTGTATCTACAACAGCAACAACTATTTGGTCATCACCAGTTGTTAAATCCCAAGCCTTTAAGACATTTATATCAACTCCACTAACACCGCCAGGTTTTCCATTAATCTTTTGCCCTACATTATTAAGCCCCCATAATGACTCAAAAAATGGGTCATTAGGAATAATATCATCGGCTTGATAACGGAAGTTTGGCTCTACATATTCAACGTTAGGATCAGCCTTATAACGGGCGATTAACTCATCTAAAGTTAAATTTTCTGATGTGGTGACAGAAACAAAAGAAAAACTTGGAAGTTCGCTATAAGAGCGGAATGTATTAAGGTTAAATCTTGAAACTAGCGAATTAATCATTGATTGAGGCGTACCATCTTTAAACTTGATAATTAAATCATAGTTTTGAGGTAGGTTTGTTTGCCAAACAGGATTTTCCCAATCTGCTTTAGGCCAATTATTTGTGGCTTCCCATTCAGATTCAGTAATACACTCAAAAGCTTTTTCTGATTGGTTAATAACACCTGCTAAATAAGCATAAATAATTACTAGTGTACCTAGTGCTAAATGTACTAATGGGGAACGCTTCATAAGTTTATGTCTCCTTGCTATTTCTGCTAAGTTTACTTAGCGAGACAAGTTCTAGGGATAAATTTTATAGTTTTGACCATTGAAATTAAATAAACGAACTTGATTTTTAGCTGCACGGTACTCATAAGACTTTCCTTGACAGCTAAGTATTAATGTCCAACCTCGCAGCATCATTTGAGCGCACATTTCACCAGTTTTAGCTGCGTCTAAACAAGCATTTGAGAATTCTGTTGATTCTGTTGAGCTAACTGTAACCGCTGATTCTGCAACATTTAGACGAGTAGCTAAATCTGTTACTACTAATTTAGTTGCTTGATTTTGATCCAATGGCATTGTAAGTTCCTTAAATTATTTTATGTCGCTTGAGCAAGCTTAAATATTGATGAATTTGAGCTTGCAAAGGAAGCTTATAATGATTTTATTAAAAAAGCAATCCTTTAACCAAAGTAAGAAATAAATGCTTAAAAGATGATGTTTAATGAGTTTTGAGCAAAAAAATTTGCCTAATTTTAGAGTACCAATTTTGGCTCCAAAACTAGGCTTTAGGACTTACTTATTGAGGGGTGTAGAAATTAAAACCGTAAAAACTCTTAATATGTTATATAATAGCGTTTTTTATTAATTTACTTTTACCTTAAATTTATAATTTATTTTGAATAAGCTTTTAGCAAAGAGCGTACCAGAAAAAGAAATATTTTAATTTTTATCTAAGTATCAATAAATAGAATAAATTAAATATTTGCTAAATTTATATTGATTTTAATCTTGAAATAATTGACAAAAGCTGGCAGTAAGTGGTTGACAAAAACTGTCACTAAATAAAAATTTTATTTCAATTAATACTAATTCCCACCTTTATTTTTAGCTTTAATTTATTGGATAGATACTCTCCACTTATTAATCAGGTCTAACTTGATTAATAAATATTATTAGATAATAATGGAACTCCAAAATACTATAATTTTCTTATTCTAAAGTAATTATAGTATTTTTTTTAAGATCCCTAACTTCAAAAGCTTAAGTTTAACTACTGAAAAAATATCAATGGTTAAAACAAGTATATAAACTAAAATATTTAAAATAACTAAAGGAATAATATGAAAAAGTTCCATATTCGGACATTTTTATTTATGTTCTTACTTATTGTCTGTTCAAGCATTGTTTATATGTCTTCTCAGGCAAATAGTAAAAAAATATCTCTATTTGATAGTTTGAACGGAAAGTCTTTATATGTTGAAACAAATGAAAATTTTAACCTTGAAGACAAAATTACTCCTCAATTGAGAGGGATTAAATTTATTTCAAAAAAAATTGATTTATTCCAAGCTTTATCTCCTATTTCTCTAAAATCAGCAGACTTAGACAAAGATGGTGATTTGGATTTAGTTACAATTAATCAAAAAAGTAATTCTATAACAATTTTAACTAATGCTAGTGGAGGGAAATTTTCTAGCAAAGAAATTTTCCTTCCAAACATTGATGGACTGTCTGACATAACAATAGCTGATTTTGATTTGGATCAGGATTTGGATATTGTAACAGCCAATTCTATAAATGCTAATTTGACTATATTAAGTAATGATGGGACAGGAAATTTTACTAGCAGAAATTTAAATCTTCCAGAAATTAATAATCCAACATCGATAGCAAGTGGGGATTTTAATGCTGATGGTAAGATGGATTTAGTTGTTATTGATTCAAATAGCAATATTATTGTTATTTTTAATAATGGTTCTAGTCAATTTGCTAGCCAAAATAGACAATTATACTCTATTTATAATCCTAGTAGTTTGGCTTTAGCAGATTTAGATGGCAATAATACTTTAGATATAATAATTGCTAGTAAAGTTAATCAAACATTAACTATTTTATCTAATGATGGCAAAGCTAAATTTAGTAGTAATTCTATTTCTTTAGATAAGTCTGCTTTGTCAATTACTACTGCTGATTTAGACAAAGATGGTTTAGTAGAGTTAATTACTAGTAATCAAGATAATACTATTTCCATACTAACTAACAAAACCAATAACTATATTATTAATAACCTTACTCTTCCTAAAGGAACGACTAACCCAAGCTCAATAATAACCGCTGATTTAGATAAAGATGGTGATTTTGATATCATTACAAGCAATCAAGATAATGTGTCTGTTTTTGTTAATAATGATAATGTTTTTAGTACTATTAATTTAGCTTTAACCCAAAGCTTTTTACCTAGAACTACAATAGCAGATGATTTAGATGGTAATGGTATTTTAGATTTGGTTATATCCAATCAAAACAGCAATAGTTTAGATTTGATGCTAGCCATTCAACCAAACGTGCTAAGTCCTGCTCAAACACTGCCATTTAGCCAAAACTGGTCAAATACAGGTTTGATTACAACAGATGATAATTGGAATAATGTAGCAGGAATTGTAGGTTATCGGGGCGATGATTTAACGGCTGCTACAGGCACTGACCCACAAACTATATTAGGGGAAGGAACACCTGTTATTGATGTAATTGCTAACCAAAGCAATCCTAATGCTTTAGCAACAGGTGGTGTAGCTGAATTTGATGGAATAGCTAATCCATCAGTAGCTTTACAAGGTTCAGGTACAGCCGATGCTCCTTCAATTATTATTGCTCTTAACACTACAGGATTTAATAACGTCAATGTAGCTTATAATTTAAGAGATCTTGATGGTTCAGCAGATAATGCAATACAACAAGTAGCTTTACAATATCGTGTTGGTACAACTGGAAACTTTACTAATTTAGCTGGTGGTTATGTAGCTGATGCTACACAAGGGCCAAATCTTGCTACGTTAGTAACACCTGTTAGCGTTACTTTACCATCAGCAGCTAATAACCAATCTGTAGTTCAAGTACGTGTTATTACTACTAATGCTGCCGGTAATGACGAATGGGTAGGAATAGATGATATTAGCATCACTGGTGAAGTTGCGGCTCAACCAGGCACATTACAATTTAGCTCAGCAACTTATTCAGTAATGGAAAGCGGAAGTAGCGCAACTATCACTGTCACCCGTACTAATGGAAGCAGTGGTACAGTAACAGTCAACTATGCAACAAGTGATGGAACTGCTACTGCTGCTAGTGATTATACTGCTTCTAATGGAACTTTAACTTTTGCTGATGGTGAAGTTTCTAAAACTTTTTCTGTTCCAATCATTGATGATGTTTTAGTTGAAGGAAATGAAACAGTAAACTTGAGCTTAAGCAATCCTACAGGAGGAGCAACTCTTGGTAGTCCTAATACTGCTGTTTTAACTATCATAGATAATGATAATGCTGGTAGTTTACAGTTTAGCTCAGCAACTTATTCAGTAATGGAGAATGCAGCTAATGCAACCATTACTGTCACTCGTACTAATGGAAGCAGTGGTACAGTAACAATCAACTATGCAACAAGTGATGGAACTGCTACTGCTGCTAGTGATTATACTGCTTCTAGCGGAACTTTAACTTTCCTAAATGGTGAAATTTCTAAAACTTTCTCTGTTCCAATTATTGATGATGTATTAGCTGAAGGAAATGAAACAGTAAACTTGAGCTTAAGCAATCCTACAGGAGGAGCGACTCTTGGTAGTCCTAATACTGCTGTTTTAACTATTGTTAATGTTCCTAAACCAGGCACATTACAATTTAGTTCAGCAACTTATTCAGTAATGGAAAATGCAGCTAATGCAATTATTACTGTCACCCGTACTAATGGAAATGAAGGTACAGTAACAGTCAACTATGCAACAA
>Ga0268299_1002694_pt1 | contig 19600 bp, 18 predicted proteins | sample NOBtaG_FD_193484 | JGI IMG/M metagenome (GOLD analysis project Ga0268299, IMG submission 193484) | Activated sludge microbial communities from bioreactor in Nijmegen, Gelderland, Netherland - NOB reactor | ecosystem: Engineered > Bioreactor > Aerobic > Activated sludge | place: Netherlands...
CGTTCTCGCGCAGCAAGGCGAGCAGTTCCAACATCGGCTGGAAGACCAGATCGGTATACGGCCGTTCGAACGTGGGATGCCGGGCGTTGGAGATCCAGTCGCGTACCACTGCCTCGAACTCGGCGGTGGTCATGCCCGCATGCGTGGCCATGATCAACTCGAGCAGGCCCTTTTCTCCGCTCGCGGCCAGGGCCTTCATGTCCCCGTCCAATGCTGCCTTGAACGGCTGTTGCGCTTGCCATTCGGGGTGTTGCGAGGCCAGTGCGCGGACACGGTCGAGCGCGAAGAACAACTGGAAGTATGCGGGTTGCTCGGACCACAGCGTGCCGTCATTGTCGAACACGGCGATCCGGTCTGGAGGCGAGACGTACGCCTTGCTGGAGGCATCGGTCACCGCTCGCACGAAATCGAGCACATGCGCCTTCGCCGCGGCGTCGTTCCAGGAAGGCAAAGGATCGGCGCCGCGCGCCGGCGCGCAGATGAGCGCCAACAGGCCGATGATGGTTGCTGCGACGAATCCACGGAGCATGACGGCAGTCGGGAACGAAGACGGACGGAAAGACGGCCGCACTCCCCAGCAGGGATGCCATCGGGCGTAGCGAAGCACACGCTGCGGCGGTCCCTTTACTGCGAACCCGCTCGTCAGAAGCAGCATGAACACTTTTTGAACAGGAGGCATCTGGTTCATGGCTTGGCCGTCCTTGTAACTTATACGTGTCAGCAAGACACGGGTGCGCGTCGTGCAGCGCACACGAGATGCGCGCATGTTATCCGGCAAGCATGCGGGACGTCCATTGCAATGCCGGTGTCGCGGTGAAGAATATCTCCCTCGCAAGTCGCGGCGCGTCACTGACGTTCGAGCCACGCTTGCGCTGTTGCGCGGGTCAATCAGGCGGCGCGGCGGCGCGCGGTCCTCGCGTCGAGCCACTGCGTCGCGAACACGATTCCGAACATAGTGATGCCGATCGCGTCGGTGAGAATGCCGGGCTTGATCAGCACCAGCGCCGCCGCCAGCAGCAGCGCGCGTTGCCAGGCCGATGCCCGGCTGATCAGATAGCCTGAGAATCCCGCTGCGAGGCAGATCACGCCCAGGGTGGCGGTGAGCGCGGTCACCGCGATGGTGTGCGGCGCGCCGATCATCAGCAGCGAGGGTCCGAACACGAACATGAAGGGAATGATGAAGCCGGTCGCGCCCAGCCGCAGCGCGGCCAGGCTGGATTCCCACAACGGCGCGCGCGAGATGCCGTTGGCCGCGTACACCGCGAGCGCCACCGGCGGTGTGATGGCGGAGAGGATCGCGAAATAGAACACGAACATGTGCGCGGCCTCCACGGCGACGCCCAGCTTCACCAGCGCCGGCACCAGGAGCGCGGTCTGCATGATGTAGGCGGGCGCGGTCGGCATGCCCATGCCCAGCACGATGCCGGCGAGCATCGTCAGCAGCAACGCGATCAGCATGTGGTTGGCGGCTGCTGCCAACACCAGGTTGGTGAACTCCAGACCCAGTCCGGTCAGAAAGATCACGCCGATGACGATGCCGGCGCAGGCGCAGGAGAGCGCGACCGTCACCGTGTTGCGTGCGCCCGCCTCGAGCGCTTCGACCAGATTGTCCAAACGCACGTAGCGCCGGGTGCTGCTGCGCAGGAGTGCAGTGGGAATGGTCGAGGCGATGCCGCACAGTGCGGCGAAGGGGGCGCTATAGCCCGCCACCAGCACGCCCACGATGATCACCAGGGGCAGGAACAGGTGGCCGCGTTCGCTCAGCACCTGCCCCAGGCGCGGCAGGTCCGCCCGCGGCAGTCCATGCATGCCGAGCCGCCGCGCCTCGAAATGCACCGACATGAAGATGGCCAGGTAGTACAGCAGGGCCGGCAGCAAGGCGTAGGCCGCGACCTGCAGGTAGCTGATGCCGAGGAACTCGGCCATGATGAACGCGGCCGCGCCCATGATCGGGGGCATGATCTGTCCCCCGGTCGAGGCGACGGCCTCGACTGCGCCGGCGAACGCCGGCTTGTAGCCGATGCGCTTCATCATGGGAATGGTGAAGGTGCCGGTGGTCATCACGTTCGCCACCGCGCTGCCCGACACGGTGCCGAACAGACCGCTGGTGAGGCAAGACACCTTTGCCGGGCCGCCGGCGGTGTGGCCGGTCAGGCTCATGGCGAAGTCCATGAACAGTTGTCCGGTGCCGGTGCGCTCCACCAGCGCGCCGAACAGAATGAACAGCATCACGTAGGTGGCCGACACGTACAGCGGGATGCCGAAGATGCCTTCGGTGCCCAGGTACATCTGCTCGGCCAGCAGTTCCATGTCGATGCCGGTGATGAACACGGCATAAGCGAGAAAGGCGACCGCCGTGAGCGGAAGCGTCAGGCCTACCGCGCGGCGTGTCGCCTCCAGCACCAGCAGCACCATCATGCCGGAGAGGGCCAGGTCGATCGGCGACAGTTCGTCCACGTAGATCATGCGGGCGAGGACGTACTCGCGCTCGACGATCAGGTAGCCGCAGGCAACCAGGCTGGCGCACACGAGCAGGGCTTCGGCCCAACCCGGCGCATCGGCTGCTGCGCCCTTGCGCGGCGCGAGGGTGAGGAAGGCGAGCACGAGTGCGAAGGCGAGGTGGACCGTGCGCAGCGTGAGCGCGTCTGGCGGACCGTACCAGGCGATCCACAGGTGAAAGAAGGACATGGCCAGCCCGACCGCGGTGACGAGCGTGGCGATCGGCGTCCTGCGCCGAAGGGCGGGCGTGTCCATGCTAGCTTCCCTTGGCCGAAGCGGACGCTGCCGGAGAGGCGCTCGTTGCGCGCGACGCGTACCAGTTGGCGGCGGCAGGATGCATCGGCACGCCGATGTCCATCGCCATGCTCGCCGCGGTGGTGAGTTTCATCGCCTTGGCGACGGCGGACAGGTCGCCCACGCCGGCCAGCAGCCCCTCGAGAATCTGGTGGACCATCGCCTCCGGGAGATCGCAGCGGGCGACCAGGTGCGTGGTATAGCCGATGGTCGCCACCGGTTCCTGCTGTCCGGGATAGGTGCCGGCGGGAATGACGATGCGCTGATAGCCCGCATTGATCGCCTGCATGCGGCGCAGCCCGTCGTCGGGAATCTCGACGAGCCGGACGGCGCGCGCGCTGGCCAGATCCATCACCGCTCCCGAGGGAACCGACGTGCCCAAGGTGAAGATCTCGGCATTGCCATCCTTCATGAGCGCGACCGAGTCGGTGTAGTTGCCATAGTTCAGGCGCGACAGATCGGCGTAGCTCATGTCGTAGGCGCGCAGCAGATGCAGTGTCATGGCTTCGCCGGTATTGCCCTTGGGCTGCGTGGCAAGCGAGCGTCCGCGAAACTGCGCCGGATCGCCGATGCCCGCGCTGGCAAGGGTGACCGCCTGGAAATACTGCGGGTACAGCGTCGCCAGGTTGCACACCTTGGTGGCGGGAGTCTTGAACGGCGGTTCCCCGTTGATCGCATCGACCGTGGACACAGAGTTGGCCAGGGCCAGGTCGGCACGTCCGATCTCCACCGCCTTCACATTGGCGACGCCCCCGCCGGGCAGAACCTGCACCCACAGTCCGTCCACCCGGCGCTCGAGGATATTCTTCAGCGCCCCGGCGAGCGGATACCAGGTGCCGCCTTGCGGGCCGGCGGCGAGCTTGAGCGTGTCGGAGCGATCTGCGCACGCGCTGAGCAGGCACGCGAGAGCCAGCGCTGCGATGAATGATTGTGATGCGCTGCAGCGCAAGCGCGCCTCCATTGAGTGTCGTCGTGGTCGAGGCCCATTGTCTGGTGTAGGCAGCGTACCGACAAGGGGCGCGTATCCGCAGCCAGCCCTGCGCGGCATGGGACCGGTCAGCCGACTGCTGTAAGCTATTGCTCCCTCACTTCTGGTCCTTCAGCGTTTCGGATGGCATCGACCGAACCAGTCTTCGCGCCGGTCCTGGCGGGGCAGCATGCGCTCGTCGTCGGCGGGACCAGCGGTATCGGGGCGGCGATCGGCCGTGGGCTCGAAGGCGCTGGCGCGAGCGTGACCGTCACCGGGGCGACGGAGGCAGAGGTCGCTCAGACCAGGGCGGATGCCCCGGGCACGGCGGCCCGGGCGCTGCTTCTGGACGTATCCGACGAGGAGGCGGTGCGCAGGCTGATCGGCGGCCTGGACCGGCTGGACATCCTGGTCAACTGCGCCGGCATCATTCGCCGCGGTGCCGAGCACGAGTTGGACGTATTCGAGAAAGTGGTGGACGTGAACCTGGTCGGCACCATGCGCTGCTGCACGGCCGCCCGCCCCCTGCTCGCGAAGCAGGGCGGGGCGATCGTGAACATCGCCTCCATGCTCAGCTTCTTCGGCGGCGGGCTGGTACCCGGCTATAGCGCCAGCAAGGGCGGGGTGGCGCAACTGACGAAATCGCTCGCCATCGCCTATGCCGACGAGCATATCCGCGTCAACGCGCTGGCGCCCGGCTGGATCGCCACGCCGCTGACCCGATCCCTGCAGGAGGATCCTCAGCGCAATCGCGCGATACTCGATCGCACGGCGATGAAGCGCTGGGGGCGCCCTGAAGACGTCGCCGGCGCAGCGGTGTTCCTGTGCACGCCTGCGGCAGCCTTCATCACCGGGGTGGTATTGCCGGTGGACGGCGGTTATCTCATCACATGAAGAGGACGGAGTACGAACGATGAATGCACCGGAAAAGGTGAGCAAGCTCTCCGCAGTAGGCATGGTCCCCGAGATCGTCGAGATGGCGATTCCGACGGACGAGCGCGTCTGGGTGCCGCAGGCGCCCGGCGTGTCCTTCCGGCCGCTGATGCTCAACACCGTCACCGGACAGTGGTGGAACCTGCTTCGCGTGACCAAGACCGGCGTGGTGAGCCGCCACCGCCATCCCTCCATGGTGTGCGGCCTGGTCCTGCGCGGGCGCTGGCGCTACCTCGAGCACGACTGGGTGGCCGAGGAGGGCGGTTTCGTCTACGAGCCGCCGGGCGAAGTGCACACGCTGGTGGTGGACGAACCCTGCAGGGAGATGATCACATTCTTCAACGTCAACGGCGCGATGATCTACGTGGACGAGCAGGGCAAGACCGTCGGTTACGAGGACGTGCACAGCAAGATAGACATGTGCCGTGCGCACTATGCCGCGAATGGGCTGGGCGCGGGGTATGTGGATCAGTTTGTCAGGTAACGGTTGTATTCAGGGGCTAGGGGCTAGGGGCTAGGGACTAGGGAGGATGGTGCCGCTGCGCGGCGCTTTTCCCTAGCCCCCAGTCCCCAGTCCCTAGCCCCGGTCTTACACAACAGGGGAGCACACGAATGACAAAAGCAGTCCGTTTCCACAAGACCGGGGGTCCCGAAGTACTCGTGTACGAGGACGTGCAGGTCGGCGATCCCGCGCCCGACGAGGTGCGCGTGCGCAATACCGCCATCGGCCTGAATTTCATCGACACCTATCATCGCAGCGGCCTGTATCCGCTGCCGCTGCCGAGCGGCCTGGGGCTGGAAGCCTGCGCCGTGGTCGAGGCCTGCGGCAAGGAAGTCACCTGGGTCAAGCCGGGAGATCGCGTCGGTTACGCCGGCGGTGCCCCGGGGGCGTACGCAGAAGTGCGCAACATCAAGGGCGACCGCCTGGTGAAGGTGCCCGACGGCATCGACGACAAGACCGTGGCCGCGATGATGCTCAAGGGCCTCACCGTGTGGTACCTGATCCGGCGCACCTACCGTGTCGAGAAGGGCGAGACCGTTCTGTTCCACGCCGCTGCCGGCGGGGTCGGGTTGATCGCCTGCCAATGGCTCAAGGCGCTGGGTGTGACGGTGATCGGCACGGTCGGCTCGGACGAGAAAGCCAAGGTGGCAAAGGCGCACGGCTGCGACCACACCATCGTCTACACCCGCGAGAATTTCGTGCAGCGCGTGGCGGAGATCACCAACGGCAAGAAAGTGCCGGTGGTATACGACTCGGTGGGCAAGGACACGTTCATGGGCTCGCTCGACTGCCTGCAGCCGCGCGGCCTGCTCGCGGTGTTCGGCAACGGATCCGGTCCGGTTGCAGCCTTCGATCTGAACCTGCTCGCGGGCAAGGGCTCGCTGTACGTGAGCCGTCCCACGCTCATGACCTACACCGCTCGCCGCAGCGACCTCGAAGCCGGTGCGAGCGAGTTGTTCGAGGTGGTCAAATCGGGCAAGGTCAAGATCGAGATCAACCAGACCTGCGCACTGAAGGATGCAGGGAAGGCGCATCGCGATCTCGAAGGGCGCAAGACCACCGGATCGACGGTGCTGCTGCCGTGAGGCCCGCGTCGTCCCGGTGCGCCGGGACGACGCATGCATGATGCAAAGCCCATCGCGCCGGCGCTTCCTCGAACTGACCGGGCTCGCTGCGGCGGCGCTCGGTCTTCCTGCCATCGCTGCTGAATCGGAGCAGTCCGTGTCCAATCCTTCGACAGTGATCATGGAAGGCGACGGCCTCGGCCTCACGCCGCTCGAGGCCGCACAGGAACTGGCGCGGCTGAGTGCCGCCCGTTCCCCCGAGGCGGACATGTACGGATTGGGCGGCGAGGTCGAGGCCGTCGAGGCCTGGTTCGCGCATGAACTGGGCAAGGAGCGCGCGCTGTTCATGCCCACCGGAACGCTCGCCAACCAACTGGCGCTGCGCGCGCTTGCCGGGGAGCGCCGCCGGGTGGTGGTGCAGGAGGTCAGCCACGTCTACAACGACACCGGCGATGCCAGTCAGACGCTCAGTGGCCTCACGCTGATGCCCCTGGGCGCTGAGCGCGCCACGTTCACCTGGCCCGATGTCGAGCGGGCGCTGCAGCAGACCGAATCAGGACGCGTGGCCACGCAGCTCGGCGCAATCTCGATCGAATCGCCCGTGCGGCGCCGGGCGGGTGAACTGTTCGACCGCGCGCACCTGCAGCGCATCTGCACGCAGGCGCGCGAGCGCGGCATCGGCACGCACCTGGACGGCGCGCGCCTGCCCATCGCATGCGCGTACGCCGGCATGACGCCGGCGGAGTACGCGGCGCCGTTCGACACTGTGTACGTCTCGCTGTGGAAGTGCTTCAACGCCATCAACGGCGCCATTCTCGCGGGACCGAAGGCACTGCTGGATCCGATGGTGCACACCCGTCGCATGTTCGGCGGCGCGTTGTTCAATGCCTGGCCCTTCGCCATGCTGGCGCAGCGTTACGCAGAGGGGTTCGTGCCGCGGCTGGCACGCGCGGTCGCCGTCTCCGAAGGTTTCATCCGCCGCCTGCCCGCGGGCGTGCGGACCGAGCGCATCGCGCAGGGCACCAACATCTTCCGGCTCGTGCTGCCGGAAGCGCGCGCATCCAGGCTGCGCGAACGCCTGCTGGCCGCCGGCGTGGTGGTGCCGGCGCCGATTCGCCGCGCGCAGGGGGAACTCGTCGTGCAGTTGCACGTGAACGAGACGTGGAACCGCGCAGATGCTGCAGCGCTTGCGGCGAAGTTCGACAACGCCCTGACGGCCTGACCGCACGGTTGATGCATTGCGCATGAACCACCGCCTTGCGTCGGTTGGCTTATCATTTCCGGAAAGCACAATAAGGAGGAGAGGATGTTCTCGTTGAAAGGCAAGGTGGCACTCGTCACGGGCGCATCGCGCGGCTTGGGCTGGGCCATGGCGCAGTCGCTGGCGAGCGCCGGGGCACACGTGATCCTCAATGCGCGCGACGCCTTCGCCCTGCAGGAGCGTGCCGACCAGCTGATGGCGCAAGGGGCGAGTGCCGAACCGGCAGCCTTCGACGTCACCGACGAAGCCGCGGGGGCGAACTGCATCGCCAAGGCGCTCGAGCGCCACGGGCGCTTCGACATCCTGGTAGCCAATGCCGGCATCCAGCACCGCAAGCCGATCACCGAATTCGACCGCGCCGATTTCCAGCGCGTGATCGACACCAATCTGACCGCGGTGTGGTCCCTCGCGAAGGAAGCCGCGCGCGTGATGATTCCTCGCCGCGCGGGCCGCATCGTCATGACCGGCTCCATCAGCGCTTTCCTTGCGCGCCCGACCATCTCGGCCTACATCGCCAGCAAAGGCGCGGTGCATGCGCTCACCCGCGAGCTGGCGGTCGAGCTCGCACAGCACGGCATCACGGTGAACGCGATCGCACCCGGGTATTTCGCCACCGAGATGAATACCGCGCTCATCGAGAACAAGGACTTCAACGACTGGGTGTGCAAGCGCACGCCGGCTGCGCGCTGGGGAACCATGGAGGAGATCGGCCCGGTGGCCGTCTTCCTGGCCTCGGACGAAGCGTCCTACGTCAACGGCCACGTCCTGACGGTGGACGGGGCATTCAGCGCGGCGATGTAGAGGGAATCATCACATGGCACAAGAGATCTTTCGCGTGGGCATCACGCGCGACGCCATCACTCCCAGCGGCGAGCCGATCTGCGGCCGCGATGCGATGCGCATCCTGGACGCGCCCGGCATCCAATGGGAGTTCCTGCCCGAGGTCGCAGCGGAGCTCACGCCCGAGCACGCGGCGCGCTACGACGCCATCTGCGTGCTCGGCGCCAAAGTCACGCGCAAGACCGTGTCCGGCCCGGACTGCCGGCTCAAGCTCATCGCGCGCTTCGGCGTGGGCTACGACTCGGTGGACGTGCCGGCGCTGAGCGAGCGCGGCGTGCTGCTGACCATCGCGCCAGACGGCGTGCGCCGGCCGGTGGCGAGCAGTGTGATGGCCTTCATGCTGGCGATGGCGCATCGGCTGGAGGAGAAGGACGCGCTGGTGCGCGAGGGCCGCTGGAAGCAGAAGGGCGACTACCTCGGCTACGGGCTGACCGGCAAGACCCTGGGCGTGATCGGCGTGGGCAACATCGGCAAGGAAGTGTTTCGCCTGGCCGCACCCTGGGGCATGGTGCACCTGGGCTGCGATCCCAATGTCATGCAGGCATCGGTGAACGACCTGGGCGTGAAGATGGTGGACCTGGACACGCTGCTGCGCAGCGCGGACGTGGTCTCTGTCAATTGCCTGCTCAACGATCAGACGCATCATCTGATCGGTGCGCGCGAATTCGCGCTGATGAAGCCGAGCGCATTCTTCATCAACACCGCGCGCGGGCCGGTGGTGGACGAAGCCGCGCTTGCGCAGGCATTGCGCGACGCGCGCATCCGGGCGGCGGCCATCGATGTGTTCGAGCAGGAGCCCACCCCCGCCGACAACCCGATCCTGCAGCTTGACAACCTGATCGTCGCCCCGCACGCGGTGTGCCACACCGACGAGTGCATGCGCCTGCTGGGCGAGAGCGCATTCAAGTCGGCGGTCGAGTTGTCCAATGGCCGCCGGCCGGCGCACATCGTGAACGTCGACGCCTTGGGGCATGCGGCTTGGGGCGGCCGCTGGCATAAGTGAAATGGGGGCTGGGGACTAGGGGCTGGGGACTAGGGAGATCGACGGCAATGCATGCATCGTCTTACTCGCATATAGAAGTAGGCGCCGCGCAGCGGCCCGGCGCCCCCCAGCCCCTAGGCGCGTAGCGCCGAAGCCCCTAGCCCCTAGCCTCAGGCGCGCAGCGCCGAAGCCACCCAGTCCCTTCAACCAGAGACCACCATGAGACCGAATCCCGTCAAATCGAAACTCCTCTCCGGCGAGCCCGTCTTCGGAACCTTCGGCTGGGAGTTCCTGGTCCCGGGCTTGCCGCAGATCGTGCGCGCCGCGGGCGCGGAGTTCCTGCTCATGGACATGGAGCACAGCGGCAGCGGCTACGAAGCGATCAAGGCGCAGTGCGAGATGGCGCGAGGCATCGGCCTGGTCCCGATGGCGCGCGTGCCCGCCAATCAGTACCAGTACATATCGCGTGCGCTGGACATCGGCTGCATGGGCATCATGGCGCCAATGGTCGGATCGGCGGAGGAGGCGAAGTTCATCGTCTCGTGCACGCGCTACCCGCCGCAGGGTCGGCGTGGTGCGGCCTTCGGCTTCGCGCACGACGACTACGAGGGCGGGAGCGTGTCGGACAAGATCGATGCAGCGCACGCGCGCACGCTGGTCATGGCGCTGATCGAGACCGAGCAGGGCATAGCCAACATCGACGCGATAGCCGCTGTGCCCGGCATCGACGTGCTGTGGCTGGGACATTTCGACCTGACCAATTTCCTGGGCATACCCGCGCAGTTCGATCACCCACGCTACGTCGAGGCGATCGACAAGTTGGTGGCCGCGGCGAACAAACACGGCAAGGTGCTGGCCTGCATGACGGCGGACGAGACATGGAGCCGCGCGTACTGGAACAAGGGATTCCGCATGTTCGCAGTGGGCGTCGACGCGATGCTGCTGCAGGGAGCGATCCGCCAGGGCATGCAGCCGCTGCGCGAGCTTGCCGGCCGCTCCTGAACCGGACTTCGAACGTGCGACCCAATCCGCTCAAGAACAGGCTGCTCGACGGAGGGACCAGCTTCGGCCTGTTCGCCTTCGAGTTCTTCTCTCCGGGCCTGGCGCAGATCGCGCAGGCCGCCGGTGCTGAATTCCTCCTGCTCGACATGGAGCATTCCGGCGCCGGCATCGAGACCATCAAGCAGCAGCTGGCCTGCTGCCGCGGCCTGGAGATTGCGCCGATGGTGCGGGTGCCCGCCAATCAGTACCACTTTGTCGCGCGCGTGCTCGACATGGGTGCGCTCGGCGTGATGGTGCCGATGGTGGAGACAGCCGAGCAGGCACGCGAGATCGTCAAGTGGACGCGTTACCCGCCGCTGGGCCGGCGCGGCGCAGTACTGGGCGGCGCGCACGACGATTACAGCGGCGGCGATGCGCGCGAGAAGCTCGCGGCGGCCAACGAGCGGTGCCTGGTCATGCTGCAGATCGAGACCGATATCGGCCTGGACAATGTCGAGGCCATCGCCGCGGTCGAAGGCGTGGATGCCATCTACATCGGTTTCCTGGACCTGTCGAACTTCCTGGGCGTGCCGGGAGAGGTGCAGGATCCGCGATACCTGGCGGCGGTGGCGCGGATCGCGGCAGCGGCGCAGCGCCACGGCCGGGTGCTGGGGACGCTTGCGCCCGGTGTCGCGTTCGCGCGCGAGTACCTGGCGAAGGGGTTCCGGATGATCTGCTTCGGAACCGATGCCGGCCTGATGCAGGCAGCGCTGTCCGAACGGATCCAGGCGGTGCGGGGCTGAATCCCGCTCAGTTCAGCGCGAGCGGGCGGCCGCGGCCGAGCACGTTGGTGATGGTGGTGAAACCCGAGCCGAGCGCGTCCTGCGGCGAGCTGTCGCCGAAGCGTACCGCGACGTCGTCTTCGAGGCGCACCTCCAGGCCCTGGGGGAGCTTGGCTACGGCATAAGCGCGGCCATCGTCCAGGGGTGCGGCGAAGCGTACGTGCACCCAGGCTGACAGGCCCTTCCCCGCGGTTTGCGCGCTGCGCGGGGCGAAGATGCCCTGGCTCACTTCGTCGAAGATCGCTTCCACCCGGCCGACATGGACGGCATCGCCGAGGCGATCGGTGCGAGCGTAGGCCTGGATGAGCAGGACGGCGAACAGAAGGGTGAGCAGGGAGAGGCCGCTCTTCATGATGCGCGGTGAGAACACGATGGGGTCAGGCTCGCTGTGAATGGTGGGCAGTGGCGTTGGCGGCCGGAGCAAGGCACGGACCAGCGCGTACCCGGGCATCAGCTTGCCCAGCGCGGCCCCTTGATGTTCAGTCGTGCGGCGCGCTCCGCGCGCTTCAACACGATCGCCGTGATGCGCGCCGGTTCATGTGCGCTTTCAGCCGGCCCGAGTGCCACTTCGACCGTGTCGCCCACCTCCACCGACGTGCCCGGGTCGACTGCGGCAGTGGCGAAGCGGCGGCCGTCGGCAAGCGGTTCGCGAAGGGCAACTGCCGCCCAGCGCGCGGTGTCGCTGCCGTGCCGCGACACCCGGTGATCGATCAGCACTCCCGGCGAGCGCTCCACGTACAGGGCCTGCACTTGACCGACGCTGCCGCGATGCTCGGGTTCGGGATTGCCCGCGCAGCCGCCGGCGAGTGCAGCCGCTGCCAGGACGGTCGCAAGGGAAAGCGGGGTGCGTTTCATCGTCAGCTGCTCCGGAAGGCGTGCGGGCGCGCGCATGCCGCGGCCAATGGGCGGACTAACGGCTGCGCGCAGGGCCAACTTGAGGCGTCAGGCCCGGGCCCGCTGACAGGCGAAGCGGGTGATAATCGCCGCTCGACCCATCAGGCCCATCTAGCGTATGAACGAGGATCCGAGCGAAGCCGGCAGCCGTGTGGGCCGCGCACCCAGCCTGGCCGGAACCATCCGAGCCGTCGGCCTGGGACTGATCAGCGACATCGTCGCCACGCTCGTTGCCAGCATCCTGCTCACCATGGCAGTCGGTCCCCGTCTGGCCGGAGATGCCGCCACGCCCGAGGAACTCGAGCGGGCGTTGCTTGCCTCGGACGGTTACACGCTGCTCTCGCTCGCCGCGGGACTGAGCTGCACGGTGCTGGGAGGGTACGTCGCCGCGCGGGTTGCCGGGGAACGCGAGTACTACCACGCGTTGCTGGCCGGCATCGCGGTGCTGGTGTTCGGCGAGATGATGCTGGCACAGAGCACGGTCGCCTATCCGTTCGCCTACCGGCTGCTCGGCAATCTCCTCGTCATTCCCGCCGCCTTGTACGGCGGTCATCTGCGCAAGCGGTCACGCCTGCGCGGATGATGCAACGGGCCGATCTCGGCCCCATTTAGTGAACCATCCTGATCGCCCATGACCTCGACCGAGCGCTATACCCTGGGATACGACCCGCGCGCGATGAAATTCCTCGTGCGCCGCACATTGGAATCGCACGGGGCCTTCATCCTGCCGTTTCTCTCACCTGGCATGCGGGTGCTCGACGCGGGTTGCGGACCGGGCTTGATGACGCTCGATTTTGCGCGGCGCCTGGGTCAGGGCAGCGTCGTGGGACTGGACATGAACGATGCGCAGGTTGACATGGGCACGCGAGCGGCCGCCGCCGAGGGGCTCGCGAATGCAAGCTTTCATGCCGGCAGCGCCTACGCACTGCCATTTCCCGATGCGAGCTTCGACCTGGTGTTCTCGCACGCGCTGCTGGAGCACTTGCGCGAGCCGCAGCGCGCGATGGCGGAATTCCTGCGGGTGCTCAAACCCGGAGGCATCGCCGGCGTTGCCACCCCGGACTGGGGTGGATTCCTGTTCGCTCCGCCGAGTGCTGAATTGACCGGCGCGGTGCAGGCCTACATGGCCCTGCAGCAGCGCAATGGCGGAGATGTCTTTGTCGGCCGGCGGCTATCACAGATTGCGGTGGAGGCCGGATTCGAGCAGGTGCGCGAGCGCGCCCGTTATGAGAACTACGATCCGCTATCGCTCATCGGCGAGCTGCTCGCCTTCCAGCTCGAGGACGACGGCCAGCACGCGCATGCCGCAACATTGCGCGCATGGCAGCGCCTGCCGCACGGCATGTTCTCGCAGGCCTGGGTGGCCTGCACAGGCCGCAAGCCGTTGCGCTGAGCCGAGAGCTTCGACCGACCCTGCCCGGCCGAACTCACTCCTTCTGATCCCCGTCGATCGCCGAACGGTACGTTTCCGGTCCGAAGTAGACGGCCGTGGCGGTGATCAGGGCAAGGATGATGATGTAGCCGGCCACACCCCATGGGGCGCCGCCCCACCAGGCGAGCAGCAGCGCAGCGACGAATGGCGCCGGTCCCCCGGCCATAATGGAGCCGAGCTCGCGCGCGAGCGCGAAGCCGGTGTAGCGCAGCCGCGCGCCGAACAACTCGGCGAAGTACGCCGCCTGCGGCCCGAACATGCCGGCCACGCCCACGGAGATCGCCACGATCAACGCGAGCCAGACCAGCGCCGGGGTCCCGGTGTTGACCAGCAGGAAGAACGGGACGGCCCACACGGCCGAGAACAGCGCCGCGCCCATGTACACCGGTCTTCGGCCGATGCGATCGGACAGCGTGGAAAAGAACGGAATGGTGATCAGCGACAACGCGTGCGCAGTCATGATTCCGCCCAGCACCATGCCCTTGTCCATGCCCAGCGTCTGCGTCATGTAGCTCAGCGTGAACACCGGAAACAGGTAGCCCAGTCCGTTCTCGGCCAGACGTGCACCGACCACCACGATGAACTCCCGCGGGTGCTTGCGCAGCGCTTCCTTCACCGGCGAGCGTGCCGCCTTGTTCTTCGCCGCGATCTCGGCGAACACCGGTGTCTCCGACACTCGTGCCCGAATGTAGAAGCCGAAGGCGATCAGCACGACGCTCAGCAGGAAGGGCACGCGCCAGCCCCAGTCGAGAAATTCCTCCCGAGGCAGCGACGAAAAGAGTGCGAAGACCCCGGCAGCGAGCAGGTTGCCGATGGTCACGCCGATGGGCGCCCAGCTCCCGAACAAGCCGCGCTTGCCGGGCGGTGCGTGCTCGACCGCCATGATCACCGCGCCGCCATACTCCGCGCCGGCACCAAAGCCTTGCACCAGGCGCAGCAGCACCAGCAGGATGGGCGCCCACACCCCGGCGGTTTCGTAGGTGGGAAGCAGGCCGATGAGGAAAGTGCCTCCACCCACCAGCATCAGGGTGATGACGAGCACCGGCTTGCGCCCGATGCGATCGCCCAGGCGGCCGAACACCAGTCCCCCGAAGGGGCGCGCGAAGAAGCCCACACCGAAGGTGGCGAAGGCGAGCAGTGTGCCGACGGCGGGATCGGATTGCGGAAAGAACAGGTCGCCGAACACCAGTGCGGCGGCCATGCCGTAGATGAAAAAGTCGTACCACTCGAGCGCAGAACCGACTGCCGATGCGAGGATCACTCGCTTGTGCGACGCGTCCATGTCTCCTCCCCGGCAGTCATTCGGTCCGTGCGCGATGCGCGGATCCGTGCCTGCGTTTGTCGTTTCGAACTGATCAGTCCGGGATCCAGCTTACCGCACTGGCATCCAGGTCCTTCACGCCGGCCCGGCCAAGCAGCGCCAGGTTGACATCGATTTCGTTGCGCAGCAGCTCCAGCGCCTTGCTCACGCCAGCGCCGCCCATGCAGGCAAGCCCGTACAGAAAGGGCCGGCCGATCATGCATGCGCTGGCTCCCAGCGCCAGCGCCTTGAGCACGTCGCTGCCGCGGCGCACGCCGCCGTCGAGCACGATCTGCGTGTGGCCCTGTACTGCCTCGACGATCTCGGGCAGCACCGAGATGGCCGAGGGTGCGCCGTCGAGCTGACGGCCGCCGTGATTGCCCACGATGATGCCGTCGATGCCGTGCTCGACCGCGATCCTCGCATCCTCGCTCGAGGTGATGCCCTTGAGTGCGAGCGGACCGTCCCAGACAGAGCGCATCCAGTCTATGTCCTTCCACGTCACCGACTGGTCGAACTGCGAGTTGACGAAGCCCGCAATGGTGACCATGTCGGCGCCCTTGCCGGCGCCGACATAGTTGGCCAGCGTCGGTTTCGCGCCGGTGGCATAGCGCCACAGCCAGCCCGGGTGCAGTCCGAACTCTAACAGGCTGGACAAGCGCAGACGCGGCGGCATGGTCAGGCCGTTGCGCACGTCGCGGTCGCGCTGTCCCTGCATCTGCAGGTCCACGGTGATGACCAGGGCAGAGCAGTTCGCCTCCTTCGCCCGCTGCATCATGCTGCGCGTGAGCTCGCGGTCGCGCATCACGTACACCTGGAACCAGGTGCGCTGGCGGGAGAGCTTCGCAACATCCTCGATGCTCGAGGTGGACATCGTGCTCAGGCAGAAGCCAACGCCGGCCGCGTCGGCCGCGCGCGCCGCTGCCGCCGCGCCATCGGGCCACAGCACGCCGGGCAGGCCGGTCGGCGCAAGGATCAGCGGAGAGCGGAAGGTCTGACCGAATACGCTTACCGACTGATCGCGCTCGGATACGTCGGTCAGCACGCGCGGTACCAGCGCCCAGCGCGCGAAGTCCTCCCGGTTGCGCCGCACGGTGACCTCGTCCTGCGCCCCGCCGTCGATGAAGTCGAACAGCGCGCGCGGGAGCGTGCGCTTGGCGCGCAGTCGGAGGTCTTCGATGGAGGCGATGGTCATGGTTGAGAAGCAGGGGCTAGGGACTAGGGGCTAGGGGTTAGGCGCGCAGCGCTCAAGCCCCTAGTCGTTCACGCACACGATCGTCACCGCATAAGCGCCCAGCGCGATACGGTTGCCAACCACTTCCCGGTACGAGGACTGGAATGCGCGCGGATCGCGGGTGGCTTGCTCGAAGCTCGATTCGTCGAGTGTCGCAGCCAGCACTGCGCTGCCTCGATGCGCGATCTCGACATCGTGCGCCTGGGCCGTGGCGTTGGCGACCCACAGCAGCGTGGCGCCCTTGACCTTGTACGCAAGTGTGCGCAACGCGCTGCGGTCGCTGCATTCGACCGACACCAGCTTCGCGCCTGTGGCGCGCGTGAGGCCTGCGATCACGTGGAAGGCGGGATACACGCTGGGCTCACCGATCGAATCGAACCAGGGCTGCGCGTGCTCGTCCTTGCGGTAGATGATTCCCAGCGGCCCGGTGCCCGCACCGATGCTGAGCGCCTCGACCCCGGTGGGCGCGAGCGTGGCCAGGTATCCCAGCGTCCACGCCGCGCCGAACAGGCCGCGCTGGCGCGGATCCATGCGCACCAGGCAGATGCGCGCATTGTCGGGGTTGGGCGTGAAGCTCTTCCCGTGTGGATTGTCGCGGCAACCGATCGCGCTTGGCCCGACCCGATGCGGCGTCTTGCCCAGATACGTGCGCGCGGTGGCGATCTGGTAGGGCAGGGCCTCGTGCGTTTCCATCACCGAACGGTCGTCCGCCGCGTGCACGATGGGGCAGGTGGTGTTGGTGACGAAATCCAGCAACTCGGCAGGCGGACGCTTGCGGTTCAACTCGGTGAAGAAGGAGAACATGCCCCCGCCAATGGCCACGCCGGGAAACGCGTTGCGCGCAGCCTGGTACAGCGCGTCCAGCGGCGGCGCGGGCGGACGCTCGCCGCCGGGCAGCACCGACTTGAGATCGCCCACGGGAACCACCGCCACCGACGCCGGCTTCAGTCCGCTCTCGTCCAGCATGCGGGCGAGTGCGCGCAACTCCTGATCGAACCCCGCCACGTCCTCCACCACCACCTCGAGCATGCACTGCGCGCCAACCTGCTCGCACAGCACGCGAAAACCGTATAGCGCCTGCTTGCCGGTCTTCTCGCGCGGATCGAAGTGACATACGAGCGTCTTGGGCGCGGCCAGCTTCAACAGATCCAGATTGCGGATCGCATGCTCGATCTCCGTGGCTGGCATGCCCAGTCCCACCGGCGGCATGCTCTGGCGCAGCGGCGCACCCAGCTTCACCTGCAACGTAGCCTCACTGGTCTGGGCGCCTCCCGCCGGCAGTGCTCCACTCAAGGAGAGCGTCACGCGCTGCCTGACCGCCTGGCCGGCTGCGAGCGTGTAGGGCCAGGGCAGTGCCAGCGGACGCACGTAGGTCTTGAAGGACGCGTCCGTCCAGTTGCGATGGTCCTCCATTTCCCAGCTGTCGCCTTCCATGCGTACGGTCGCCTTCAATCCGCGCATCACTTCGTGGGTGAGCGCGCGGATGTGCAGGAAGGGCTGGACCGGGTTGACCTTCTCAGGGAATTTCGATCGTTCGATCCGGCCGTCGACGTGCTCGACTTCGACCTGGCGGCCGGCGACGCCCTCCAGCGGGTGCAGCACCACAAAACCGGTGCGCGCAGTGAGGAAGTCGGACTTCGGTATCGCCACGCCGACGAACTCGAGGCTGCCATCGGGCTTGCCCTCGATGGTCGCATCGTAGGCGATCTCCATGTCGCCGCGCGCACAGCGCGCGTGATACGTCACCGAGAAGCCGTCCTGGCGCTGCTCGATGCGCAGATTGGCGAGCGTCGGAATGTAGGTGCCCCAGTTCTCGTCGCGCACCAGAAAGGCGAGGCCGCGCAGCACCTCCACACCCGCGACACGGAGATAGCGAAGGTTGCCGTTGTCGAACTCCACCGTCAACGGGCCGGCCTTGAGCACGCGGCCAGGGACATCGGGCTGCTCGGTGCCGCACAGTCTGATCGTCTGCGAGAGCTTCGCTGTTCTCATGCTCGTTCGCTCCTCGGATGATTCTCGTGTTGAGGCCGGTGTCAGGCGATCACCGCGTCGCTGCTGGGATCGATCAACACCGTCCGATTCATGTCCACGGCCAGTTCGACGTGCTCGCCCGGTTGGGAGACGTCGTGCGCAAGCAGTTCGGCGACGGCCGCGGTGCCGCCCAGCGCAAAGGTGGCATACGTGCGCGCGCCCGTGGGCTGCACCAGGTCGATGTTCGCCCTGTAACGGACCAGGCCTTCGCGCAACGCGCCAGCCGGAGCGCGGCTCATGTGTTCCGGGCGCACGCCCAGCACCACCGGCTGTCCGCGCCGGCTGGCGAGCTTGGCGCTTCGCGAGGCAGGTAGCGGCAGTTCGGCGCCATCGCCCAGGCGCACTGACATTCCGGCATCACCGCCCTCGAGGTGCGCCTCGACGAAGTTCATCGACGGCGAACCGAGGAACCCGGCGACATAGCGCGTGGCCGGGCGCTCGTAGAGGTCGAGCGGTGCGCCCTGCTGTTCGATGCGGCCCTCGCGCAGCAGCACGATGCGGTCGGCCATGGTCATCGCCTCGATCTGGTCGTGCGTGACGTAGATCATGGTCTTGCCCAGGTCCTGGTGAAGACGCTTGATCTCGCCGCGCATCTCGTCACGCAGTTGCGCGTCGAGGTTGGACAGCGGTTCGTCGAACAGGTACAGGCGGGCATTGCGAACCACCGCGCGCCCTATTGCCACGCGCTGGAGTTGACCGCCCGAGAGCTGACGCGGATAACGTTGGAGCAGATGGCCGATGGCGAGCATCTCGGCTGCCTTGCGCACCTTGGACTCGACCTCGCGCGAGGGCGTCCTGCGGGCACGCAGGCCGAAGGCGATGTTGTCGTACACGGTCATGTACGGATACAGCGCGTAGTTCTGGAAGACCATCGCGATGTCGCGATCGTGCGGCGCGTGGTCGTTCACCACCTCGCCGCCGATCTCGATGGTCCCTGAATCGGCGACCTCCAATCCCGCGATCGTGCGCAACAGCGTGCTCTTGCCGCAGCCGGACTGGCCCACCAGCACAGTGAACTCGCCCTCGGGAATCTCCAGGTCGATGCCCTTCACCACGTGCAGGTCGCCGTAGTACTTGTGGAGTTCGCGAATTCTGAGATCGGACATTTTGTTCGGGGCTGGGGACTCTAGGGACTAGGGACTGGGGACTGGGGGCTGGGGGGAATCGTGGTTATTCAGGCTGGGTCACCGTATTCTGCGGCTTGGTCCGATTCGCGCAGGTGTGTTTCAACGCGCGCTCGTAAGGACCAGCGTAGCGCCCGCATTTGTTTGCCGAGTTCTGTAGTTGTCGTCAGCGATGATTCAATTTGACCCGGCTCGAGCAATCGCAGCCTTTCGCATAATGCGAATTGCGTTTCGAGTTCCGCGAGTGATCCTGTCGCGATCGACAGAAAGCGCAGATATTCGCGTGTAGAGTCGCGGGCATGTCCCTCCGCAATGTTCGATGGAATTGACACGGCTGCCTTTCGCATTTGAGAGACGAGACCGTACATTTCGCTCTTTGGAAGGTGATTAGTCAACGCGTAAGTTGCTTCCGCTAGGGCC
>Ga0268299_1002695_pt1 | contig 19598 bp, 18 predicted proteins | sample NOBtaG_FD_193484 | JGI IMG/M metagenome (GOLD analysis project Ga0268299, IMG submission 193484) | Activated sludge microbial communities from bioreactor in Nijmegen, Gelderland, Netherland - NOB reactor | ecosystem: Engineered > Bioreactor > Aerobic > Activated sludge | place: Netherlands...
AGTGCTCGCTATGCGCATTATACTTTTGGCTTTGCTCGCCTTATTTATTTTTGCGCACGCTTCAAATCGGGTGCCACCGAACATCTCACCGGTTTCAATGCGTGACAATTCAACCATTCGCGGACCTTCCGCAGCGGAGTTGGTGCCGATTTATTCGGGTAATCCCGGCAGCTCCATGTCTTTTGGTGGCGGTTCTTCGTTAGGAGGTGGTGCCAGGTAATTCGGATGCAATTCGTGGAGGCGAAGCGTACGATGGTAATATGTGAAGGTTGCACCAAACGTTTGGCTGTTCAGGTGAGCCTGATGGAAATTAAACTCGATTTTCCACACACCTACGATATTGAAATACCGCCGGAGCTTCCAGGCACCGGTGAGAATGTGTTTTACATCCCGGGAGATAGAGACGGCGGGCGCCACAATGGTGCTCTCATTTTGGTTCATCCTCGTGAAGGGAGATCCTGGTTTGGTGTGGTTTCAGGGATGCGATCCGACTATTCTGCTGTCGGCGGAATTTACTCGTGTCCGGATGAAAACCAATTTTGCATTGTTGTCGACGGAGTCGCATATTACATTGACTCTCGCGATCCGAGCGTATGGACGGAGATTCCAATTTATTGCGTCGAACATGTGCACACTCTTCTATCGAAGGAGCTGTTGTTCTTTGTGACTTCTACAGAGATTGTCGCTCAAGGACGCGAGGGTGTGCGCTGGCAAACAGAGCGACTTGCGCTTGACGGAATTTCGGTAACATCCATAGGCGAGGATTTGATCAAAGGGGCGAGTGCTTGTTTTTGCAGTGCGGATGCAGCAGCTCATGAATTTCAAGTTGACGTGAAAACCGGCAAACACACAGGCGGTTATTTGGAATTTCACTGAGTATTTTCTGACGGAGGAATGGCTTTCCTGCTTGTCGCGTGCCCAATTGGCGATTCTGTGAGGCTCTGCGACGTGCGCATACATTTAATGATTTCCGAACGGTGAATTATAGACTACCGCGGGAATAGTAGTTTTCGGAGACCCGTTTTTTTGCAATTCTTGTGTGGGGGAATTGTGCGAGAGGCTTCACTTTGGTTTGCTGCGGCATTATTGCTCACGGCTGGATGTTTTACACCATCGTTTGCAAGCAAGTGTTATGGCTTGGACCCGTGCAACGCTTGCAGAAACTGCAGCGCATGCAAGCACTGCCATGTTCTGGGTGGGACTTGCGGAATTTGTAAACAAGAAAAACGAGCTGCGAAAGAAGAAACGCTCAAAGGTAAGTTGAGTAAAAAGTGATTGAAATTTATCTAGCAATCAGTCTTTTCTGTGGACGTGATGGAGAAAGCGTGTGACCGAATTAGTAGTCTGTTTTCTCATTATTTTGGTCATGGCATTTTTGCTGTTCAAGATCCAAAATCAACTTAGCCAGTATCGAGCAAAGTACGCAGGCATAATTGATGTAGAAGAAGAAGCTGCGAAAATCAGAAGGCAGCGTGAGGCAGAGAATGATTCTTTGCTTCGAGAAATTGATAGCACAAAGACACTTTTGGAAAAAATAGGCAAGCAGTATACGGATTCAAAAAGCCTCTACGACCGGCTAAAGAAAGAAGTTGATCTTTTGGAGGAGAATCTAGAGAGCATCTCCTTTGGAGTTTATCGTCCGCATTACACTTTCGATGAACCAGAGAGTTTTAAGGATGAGCTAGAGAAGGTCTTCGAACGGCGAAAGAAGCTGATCAAGGACGAAAAAGCTGTCATTTGCCCGTTGGATTGGACGGTGAATGGCAGTGTTAAAGAAGGCCGCAAGATGATCAAGCAGGAGAGCAAGTTGATGCTTAGAGCTTTTAATGGCGAGGTAGACGCCGCGGTAGCAAAGGTTTCCTGGAACAATGTGACAAGAATGGAGGAGCGTATAGTTAGGGTTTTTGATGCTGTCAACGCACTTGGATCTGTGTCGAAGATTAGCATAACGAAGCAGTATTTTGACTTGGCTCTTGCTGAGCTTCATTTGACGTACGAGTACGAACAGAAGAAGCAGGAGGTTAAAGAGGAACAAAGACGCATACGAGAACAAATGCGGGAGGAAGAGCTGGCTCAAAGGGAATTTGAGCGGGCTAAAAAGGCAGCGGAAGCGGATGAAGCTCGTTGGCAAAAAGCATTGAAAGAAGCGCAGCTTCAGTTGGAAAAAGCGAAAGCAAGCGAGATGGAATCCATTCAAGCAAAGATAGCCAGCTTAGAGGAGAGATTATATGAGGCGCAGTCAAAATTGGAGCGTGCGGTCTCAATGGCGCAGCTCACCAAGAGCGGCTATGTTTATGTAATTTCAAATATAGGTTCTTTTGGTGAGAGAGTTTTCAAAATTGGAATGACCAGACGGCTTGACCCAACGGAGCGGGTTGACGAATTGGGTAGTGCATCTGTGCCATTTCCTTATGACATTCACGCGATGATCTATTCCAGTGATGCACCTTCGCTGGAAACTGCTTTCCATCGTGAGTTTAATCACAAACGAGTAAACAGGGTAAATCTGAGAAAAGAGTTCTTTGACGTCTCGCTGGAGGAGCTTGAATCTTTTGCAAGAAAACACGATGCAGAGATAGAATTTACCAAGCTCGCTGAAGCGCGTGAGTATCGTCAGACTCTTTCTGTAATTGCTGCAGCCACAAATCTGGTAGTCAACCGACTCTCTGCTTCCCAAGAAACGACTGAAGAGTCCTTTCCTTCGACATTGCCGAAATACGAGACAGTGTGAGGCTATTCTGCTTCCAAGGAGGGTAACGCCTTATAGTTAGACTATTTGGAAACAACTGTTTTCTGCTCCTCATTGTGCTGATATACTCAGCGCCGGCGTTTGCTGAAAATTATTTACATGGAAATCTCGAACATCGAGAAACTCTTCCACCTCTTTCGCCAACTCAAAGACCTGGCGAAACACTTTCTGACTCGTTCAGTTTTCCTTTTGGCTCGGCGGAGTGGTTTCAAGTGCCCGCTTGGGTTACAGGAGAGTGGAAGCAAGCAGGCTCGTTAGTTGTTTATGATGAGTGCGGAAGCTCATCGAGCACCACACCGCGCAACCAAAATGATTCCTTTTCAATACAGTTAGGACAGCTTCAAGATAAAGCTGGACATGTTTGGCACTACGGAATCCGTCAAACTGAAAGGCCGATGTCCAAGGAAAACAGGACTTTTGAGGTTACTGGAACCTTTGTCACTGCCTTAAATGCGGAAAATCTGAGTGTGTTCAAATTGAAATCTAGATCGATCAAATATTTGACTAAAAAAGTTGATTCCAAGCCCATTATTGAGGAGGTTAAGCGAAGCGAAACGACATACAAGTTGCGATTGTTGGAGGATGCGCAGGACACTTTGACTGCGGAAATACAAACGCGAGAGTTCGGTGATAACGGACAGCAAAGTCGATATACAGTGTCATTGGCGTTTTGGCGTAGGAGCAAATCGTTTCAGGCGCAAAGTCGAATTGGGCAGAAAGACCTTTTGCCTTTACTGACCGAGTACTTTCGTTCAACTGGACAAAGGTCTTTAATTCCGAGTCCCTCACCATCAAAAGGTATTGAGAATTGAAGCGTTGGAAACTGCCGCTCTCGTTGTTGCTGCTGCTGCTGCTTTTCGGTGGCTCAGCTTATGCAAATGAAACACTTGCTGATGCGTACTTGCGCCAGGCTCTCTCTTTGGTTCAGAAGGGCAACCTCAATCGCGCAGAAGAATTGCTCGGACAAGCGTATAAGGAATCTGGTGCCGCAAACGACTCAGCGCGGTTGAAGCAAGCCGCGATACTAAATAACTTGGGGGATGTCCAGCGCAGAATTGCAGGTGTTTACAAAGAATCCTATAATCGTGCACTTCAAGACGGAGATGAAAGTGCAAAGGAAAGTTACTCGGTCCTTCGTAGCAAATTTTTGCAATCTGCTGTCGAACAACTAGAAATGAGTATAAGGATCAAGGAATCGATTCTTGGACCAGACAATCTAGGTTCATTGAGGAGCCTGGAGAATCTTGGAGCGACTTACGAAGAGTTGGGCGATTCATTGCGTGCCGAATCAATTTACAGAAAGGTTCTCCAAATTCGGGAAACCAAACTGGGAAGGGAGCATGCTGATAGCGCGAATGCTCTTTTCGAGTTGGGGCAACTTTGTTCAAAAAATGGCAACCCGAATGAAGCAGAGCAGCTATTCAAGCGTGCTAGTGTCATCTGGAGCAGGCAGTATGGACCTGCCAGCATTCCTGTAGCAAAGTGCTTTCGTGAACTGGGTGAATGCAGATTTCAGCAAAATGATTTCTCAAATGCAAAACTACTTGCATTCAAGGCGAAGGCTATCTTCTTACAGAAGGCTGGTAGAGATAATGCTGAAGTTCGTATGTGTGATAGTCTCATTCAAAATATCAACGGACAGATAGGACAATGACTTCCAAGTACTCGAATGCAATACGCTTAAGCGCAATTGCAATCGCGCTTATTACTCTATTTCCTCCATGGAACAGCTTTGAGAGGGGACACTTAGTCGAATCGTTAGGATATGCATTTTTGTTCACGCCACCAGAGCCGGATTCCGGGGTCGCTCAAATAAACATAACTACGCTGGCAGTGGAGTGTCTTGTTTCATTGGTTCTCGTTTGGGGTTTTGCTTTGGGTGCGCCTTTAAGAAATTCAAAGGAGCAAAACAATGGTGTCCCGAATTCCAAGCAAAGAATCTTTGAACAAGGATTTTTGAAAAGCTTGATAGAGGATAGCCGTTATTTTTCCATTCTTCTGTTCGGGCTTGTTGGCATCGCTGGTATTCTTGTAGCGCAGAAATTTTTCGGACCGCAAGAATCTGCCATTCCTGTTCCTACTCCAGTAGTAGAAATGCCTACGCCAACTTCTTCATTGCCGACCAATAATTCTCCTGCAGGTACAGAAGCAATACAAGTTGATAAGGCTGCGGCCGAAGCATCGAAGAAGATGCTTGCCGAGATGCACGAGAAACATTTAAAGGAGGTTGCGAAAGAGCAACAACTGCAGAAGCAGGCAGATCTGCAGCGAGCGAAACTTTTTCAACCTAAAATTTGGAGAGTGCAGAAAACACAGATATCTGGAGTGAACGCTCACTTGCAAACTGTTCTTGACGCACATTCCGGTGTTTTCTACAAGTTTTGGCTTTCCGGCAACCCAGAGGTTATGGAAATGGCTAAGAGTTACTATTCAGGATATACGGTTCAATTGCTCAATCGTCAAGGCTTTAAGATCGGCGAGTTTAATGCCTTTCAGTCCGATTTCGTTTCATACAGCAAAGCTTCTCAAGTCACTCTTGTAGCTAAAGGAAACCTTCCGCTTCTTGAGAATGAGTATTCGAAAATTACGCAATGGGTGGTAAGTGCGGCAAGGTGATCTTTGTGAGCGTGAGCTGCATTTACTTAGTGAAGAGTTGAGGCGAAAGTATTTTCAGTGAGTCTTCCATCGATCACGATTTTTTGCGAAACCAATCTTGCTTTTTCATGTCTCTCCGAGTCTGGACTTTTGCTCTCCTTGTCTAGATGATGTTTTTCTCTTCGAGATTTTGAGACTCCAACTCTCCAATGCCGCTTTTCGAGTACTGAAATGGCACCTCCGGATTCTCAGTGATGCATATTTGCATTCAATTTGGCCGGCTCGCGTCTTGCCTCGTTTGGATTGCAAACCATTACAACCTTGTTGCCTCATTAGCGTATTTGCCTGAATTTGGCTGACGCGAGCCGGCCAAATTCAGGCAAATACGCACTCACTGACTCATTTGGTGCGCAAAAAGTGGACTGTGGGCTTCGTTCGCAAACAACCAAATATTGAAAGCCGAAATTTGATGTCTCTTACGTGAAATTCTAAGTTACTTGTGGAACACTATGTACGATATCCTTTTTTTGCAATTTCTTCGCGGGGGAGAATTTTGCTAAAGGCATCCGCAAGTTTGAAGGTGACAATGTTTTGCGCCGCCCTCTGTGTCAATAATAAGTGAGACAGTTTTGGCCGGCAAGTTTAGTGAAGTAGGCCGGCCCGGAAGATAGGGCTTGTGCCACCGATTGATATGCACTGGATGTGCTTCGAAAGAGGCTGTTCATGGGATTACAATTAGGGCATGCGGTCCTTGTTTTGGAGGTCGCATGAAACTGACACCGGGCATTTCAGCAGAAGAGCGAGAGCAATACTGGGTAGAGACTATCAGCGAAGCAAGGCAGTTTCCATCGGGTATTTCAGCGTATTTGAACAGCATGGGAATAAACAAGAACAACTATTACTACTGGTTCCAGAGGCTCACGCCTGCGCATCCTGAATGGGAGGACAGCTCCAAAGATTCGCAAGGTCGACCAAAGAAGGCAAAAGCAAAAGCGAAGTTGCCAAAAACGGAAGTAACTGAAAAGGCTCAGCGTCGGCGGTTTTCAGCACAAGAGAAAGCTCGGATTTTGGACGAATTCGAGAAGGCTGAGCAGGGGCAAGGCGCCGCAATCCTGAGAAGAGAAGGCATTTACTACTCTCAGATTCATCAGTGGCGAAAGGAAAGAGAAGAGAACTCGCTTGTGGCGAAGAAGCGAGGTCCAAAGCCAAATCCAGCGGCAGAAGAGATCAAGAGGCTCAAAGCGCAGTTGGCGAAGACTGAGAAAAAGCTTGCGCGAGCCAACGCGATAATTGACTTCCAAAAAAAAGTTGCCGAGATCCTGAGATCGTCGGTGGAAGAGAGCGAAGACTAGGTGTAATCGAGGAAATCAAAGAAGCGGCAGAAGAAAAGGATTTGCCGATTCGTGATCTTTGCGCTGCAACGAATTTGCCAGCGTCAACCTTTTATCGTCGACGCAAACCGAGGGGGGAAGCGTCCCTTCGTGAGAAACGAAAATCACGGCGTGCGCTGAGTGATGAGGAACGCCGCCGAGTATTGTGTGTTCTGCATGAAGATCGATTTGTCGACAAGGCGCCGGCGGAAGTCTATGCCGCGCTGCTGGACGAAGGTGTTTATTATTGCTCAATCAGCACCATGTACAGAATCCTGCGTGAGAATGGAGAAGTCAGAGAGCGCAGGAATCAGCTGCGCCACCCGCAGTACAAGAAGCCTGAATTGTTGGCCACAGGACCGAACCAGGTTTGGAGCTGGGACATCACGAAGCTGAAAGGACCGGAAAAGTGGAACAATTACTACCTCTATGTGATCATCGACATATTCAGCCGCTACGCAGTGGGCTGGATGATTGCTCGCAGAGAGAGTGGAGAGCTTGCTGAGTTGCTCATTAGTGAGACCTGTTCTCGTCAGGGAATCGATGAATCTCAATTGTTTATTCACTCTGACCGAGGATCGCCGATGACATCAAAAGCGGTGGCACTGCTTTTGTCCGACTTGGGTGTAACCAAGTCACTTAGCCGTCCTCATGTTAGCAATGACAATCCCTTTTCTGAGAGTCATTTCAAAACGCTCAAATACCGGCCGACCTTTCCGAAGAGATTTGGTAGTATTGAGGACGCCAGGGCGTTTTGCCAAATCTTCTTCAACTGGTACAACACAGAGCACTACCACAGCGGGCTTGCGCTGATGACGCCGGCAACGGTGCATCACGGCACCGCAGGTACATGTAATCGCAGGCGCCAGGCGGTTCTCTCCAGAGCGTTTGAAAAACATCCGGAGCGTTTCTTCAATGGACATCCAAAAGTTCTGCGGCTTCCGGAAGAAGTATGGATCAATCCACCATCAAAAACAGCAGATTCAAATGCCACCATTGCCAGTATCACAGTTATCAGCGACTCGGAAGTCAGTGTCAGGTAAGATCAAGTATGTTTCATCGCACGTTTTCGAAAAGGCTCGTGCAGTGGGTCTTTTTGAAAATGAGAGCTGAAATCTGCAATAATGGGGGACGTATGACAACGGTGATTTCGGCAAAATGACGATTTTCAATCACGACACTAAATTCAGCAAAAAAAGTGTCTCAAAGTTATTGACAGGTTCCGGTAAAGCATGCCACCATCGTTACTTGATTGCATGTGCCACCCTACGATTGTTTCATCTCCGTTCTTTTCATGCAAATCAAGTTGCGCTTCGAAAGCCCTGCTGATTGGACCCGCATCATAATGTGCAAGCAATTTGTCTCTAACGAATTTCGCCCGCTGCAGATAGTCGATGTAGTCATTGTCAGAAAGATGTTTCTCAAGCGAATTCCAATAATCAACAAGTTCTTGTCGGCTTCGAATTATTTCCCACACCCTATGGCTAGAGTCATTTTTATGCTTTTGGAGAGGTTCTATTACAACCTTAATAGCTTCTGCCGCAACGGCCGAATTCCAGCGCATGAAGTGCCAGAATAAGCCGCGGCAAATAACATCTAAATGAGCACTTTGCTGACGCATTCCAACAATGAATTCAACTCCAGGTGATAGATTGATGTCATTCGCTATGCGCATAAGGCGCAGGATAAAAGGCCAATCTTTGGTTTTCCTAAGTCCGTGCATATCGATTCCGGTCGAACTGAAGACCTTTTGCAATACCACCGGCTGTTGTTCGAAGTTCATTTGCTCGGCTCCAACATTTCAGATGAAACAGATTACACTCTATTGCAATTCTACTCTTCTTCTTCAGATTGCTTTGCAATGGATGAAACGTATTTGAAATCAATTAAACCGGTGGTGTCTGAACCAACTTACGATTTTTGCCAAAGTTAGCGGTTGAAATAGTCTAGTGAGTCGGGCAGCTTTCGCTACCCGACTTGAAACTTATCTACAATTGGCTAACAAACACCGTAGCGAAGACTTAGCGAAGAAAAGCCTCGACCTAACCGTATTAATATTGGTCTTTGTCAGTTGGGAAATTTGAGCGTAAGAAAGACCTGCTGCGTAAAATACAAAAGCTTCCCGATGAGCCAGTGTAAGCTGATTGATAGCACTTTCTATCACGCAGGCAAGATACGGCTCCGATGGCTCAGAGACGATTGCAGGCACGATGGTATCGCAATCTTCCTCATACGAAAGCCTTGTGGAATCTATTGAAGTAAAGAAGTCTCGGCATTCTCGCTCTTTGTAGATTTTGCGCAGAACATCATTGCGCGCGTTCCAAGTGCACGCGAAGATCCATTTGTCGGAAGGATATTGAGGAAGATTTTTCGCTTTGAGAATTTTCTCCATCGTGAACTGAACCAAATCGTCCATGTCCACAAAGCGACCAGATATACCCTTAGCATGAGCCTTCACTGATTCAAAAATGCGTACAATTTTTTCTTCACGAGTGCGTTCCATTTTCCAAATCCTCCTCAAAGACGACCCGATGTCGTCAACGAGAAGACACATGCGGCATGGCTCCGACAGTCAAGCCTGCAGCTATTTACCGCTTAGGTATCAAACCATAGCTTGACGGTCGGTGGCGCCGGGACGCAATAATAGAAAAGAGACGGTAGCACTATGCCTAGCTAAGATTAGTACGGCAAGTACGTCCCTTTATTCAACGCCCACCGCTTCCAAAGATTTGTCTTTACCAGTCCATGATTTACTAAGTTGGAAGAAAAACCAAGATTTTTCAAAAGCAGTAAAACAATGGCTAGCTCTAGTCCTCTAACAGCAACGGCTTGCTGAATTATGTCGAGAAAAACTTTCTTTTTGGTTCCATGAATATAGTAGTTACGTGTGCAAATAACGGCTTCGACAAAGTCGTGCGGATTTTTGTAAAACAGCGCAGGCATGAACGCTTCAAGTTCCGAAAAAAGTTCAATTAACCGATCTTTCTGCGACGGATATCCAGTGTAAGCGAGTCTACCCATTATTTCCTTCACGAAAGATTTGTCGCCTTTGAAAGCCCTTTTGATCCATTGTTTCAGGGCTTTTAGCGCAACAACTTGTGCGACGCCAAGTCGATTTTTACTTGGGGAAAGTTGCTCATGCAAAATTTCCAATGTCTGCGAATACAAAACCAGATCTACGTTGGCTTTCTTATGTGGAAAAAAGAAAGCATCAAAAAACCGGTACGTTGCTTCGTGATAAGGCTCATTGTATGAGAACCACATTTTTACTGCGTCCTTAAAGTCTTGATCGCCGAGACAACGGATGATCATTTCAGTCCATACAGGCCTTTGTTGAATTCGAGAGCGCTCGAACCGATAGAGAACATTTGTATTTTTACCGAGCACAAATCTGCTCGGACACGTAGGAACGCCATACAACACCGTCAAGAAATACTGTAGTGAATAAGCAACTTCAACAAACCACTCTAAATCCTGGGGAAGAATAGGTTCAATCGTGATTCCAGAAACCGGCTCTGGTCCTGGGTTCTGACTTCCAGGGTTCCAATTTCCGAAATGATTTTTTTGCCAAAAGGAAATGAGCATTGTTTCAGTGCCGTGAACAGCTCTAATGGATAAATAAAACCTATTTGCCTGACTTCCAGAACGATTTTGCTTAGTGAAAGCCAGATCTAAAAATTGAGCGAGACCAGGAAAATCTAACGTAGCTTCGCAAAATCTCGAATTCTCGTCCGCGTGAATTCCCACCAAAGCATACCGTGGCAAAATTTGAGTTTGGCTTGCAAGATGCGAAATGGAATGGTACTGAGATGGTCCGAGTTGACAATTTACCAAAGTGATCGGGATACCATTCAAATCGATTCCGTGAATCCATTCATTGCCCGTCCAAGAGTCTTCAAAAATCGAACTAAAACTTCCTGGAGGGCTTCGAAGATCTGCCGATTCGCCTCTCAGAAAAAGCACTAACTCGTTTGTCATCCCTTCAAAGGATAAATCTCCGGACACTCTTAGCAATTCACCCTGGCTAAAACTTAGGCTACTACTCCACCAATGCCCTTTGAAATCCCAGGGCTCGAACAAGGATTTCACGATTTAATTGTCCCCTTTTTGAGAAATTAGAATTTGTCTTGCTGTTTATACAGGGTCACCATTAGCCCATCGTGAGCCAAAACATGGGAAGCGGAATAACTTGCATTTAAACGCTTGAGACCCTGCCATCTCAATTGTGTCGCATCCAGGATTGCCTCGTCGACCCACTTCTCTCGCTCTAGCGCAGATAGCTTTGTGTAAACACTGCTGTGCCTCAGCCACCAAGACTCCGAAAACGACTTTCTCTTCGAATAAGGCACATAAGTGCTCGCTAGATTGTCGAGTTTTTCGCCTGCGTTGTTTACGAAGTCCTGTAGGTCCAGGGCAAAGTTCGCTTTCTCCATATTGGCTGTAGCTCGATATGCAGTTTTCAAATCTCTTTTGCCGGTCGGAAACCAGTTTTTACTCGGCGCTTTGTCCTCTTCTGAAGCAATTGCAGCCAGCGCGACTTTTACTTTCTCGACATAGGCCGGCGTCCCCTTTTCTTGCGCAAAAGAAGGCTGCATACAGATGGTGAGCGCCGTTGTTAAAGACAGCATCAACGCCAATTTCTTTGTCATCGTTATTTCTCCATTGAAGTCACGGATTTCAAGGCTGCAGAGGAAGTTTTGCAATTGCACTATCTAGTTTTGCTTGAGTGTCCTTAAGCACTTCTCGCACAGTGCCTGTGCCTTTCGGCGAGAATATCTGATATTTGAACACTGCACGAGTTGCCGAGCCTTCAGGAATAAGCTGAATTTGCAAAACAATATTCCGTTTAGCATCAACGTAGTTGCCGGCGCCGCCAAGTTTCTCGGCAAAGTTGGACTCGGCTTTGATAATTCCTCGCGCATCATCGGTCGCGTCAACTCGATAAGTAATCAATCCTGCTTGCGGACTCTCATACCGATAGGTGTCCAATTCGTCCTTGATCATTCCAAAAGCAGTCGGCAAGTTTGCTTGCCACGTTTTGTCAGGCGGATTCATCAGTGCAATCATCTGATTGCCGTCTTTGTCCCAAAAGTACTTCCAGGTGAAATAAGCCGCCGCGCAAGCAATCGGCATCGACAATGGACCGGCAAACTGATTGGAAATGCCACCTGCAACAAAAAACGCCACAATGGCTAAAACAATTCCGAGCAATGCTGTTGGTCCCATCTCGCTCTCCTTGCTCTACCAGGTCAAATATCCATACTCATTTTCATCTGGTCCTGGAGCCTCATCGTCCTGATTCTTTGCTTTTATGTCACTGTCCAATTCTTCAGTCTGCGGTACGTCTTCTATTGCTTCCTCATCTCGCAGCTCTTTGTCGCGCTCTAATTCTTCGCCCGATGTTTCCGCCGCAACCGCATCAGGCTTTAATTTTGCTCGTGCCAGCTTTTCGTCCACTTCAAGAACTTGACGCTTCGGAAGAGGGAAGAGAAGTTCGTCCGTTTCGGTTTGATAATCTCTCCAGGTTAGAGATCTCACTTGCACAGGGCGTGTCGCAGGCAAAAACACAATCATGTTTGGCTTGCCTGTCTCTGCTTCTTGATTGTTTTCATCGATAGTCCCAAGGTTCAAAAGGTCGTCGACGCTTAACAGCGGCTCCTTCTCCTTCACATCCCGCAGCTGTCCGGCAGAAGTAACCTTATCTTCGTTCTTGTTGACATCGCCCAACATAGTGCTTATCTGTTTCGCTGTTTCGTAATCATTGGGCTTGAAGAAGATTTTGCCGGCGGTCTGGCTCAAGAATTTTTTCGCCTCTTTTCCGTAGAGGTTTTCCAGCTGAACATAGTCCTGAACGCCCAAGACAATCGGAATTTTGTCGTGCCGAATAATGGTCAGCTTGTCAGGCAAGCCGCGTACGTAGCCGAAGTTAGTAAACTCATCCAGAAACAACGCAACTGGGTGCTTGAGCTTAGTTGTAGTGCAAAAGCTTAGTGCAAGGTTAAACATAAGAGCAGCCAGCGGTTTCAATTCCGGCTTATCGGCAGGTGTTGCTAGATACCAGGTGAATAGCCCTTCGGCCATCTCTGACAGGTTGACATCTGTGGTTTCAGTGAGCGCTCTTATTCGAGGTTCGTTCCAAAGGTCCAGACGCACTATGATGCCATTTGCAACCAAGTTCCTGTAAGGAGGCGTTGTGGTGTTCAAAAACTTCTTGTACGCCCTTCTAGCCACCTCTATTGGGCTGTCGGCTACGACTTTCTGAATGCCTTCGGGACCATCCTCAAACAAGTCGGCAATATATCCAAGATTTGCCTTTCCCTCGTCGCGTAATCCAATCGAGTGCAACAGCAAACCGGTAAGCAACATTCTCTCGCTCATTTCCCAGCTTTGATCACCCTTGTGAGTCTGCAAAGTTGTTGACTGCATGATGATCTCGACAACTCGCCGAGCATCTCGATAGGTCTCGATCGAATCCAGCGGATTGAATCTATCGGAGCTCAGGTTGTCCGGATTGAAATAAACAATCTTGTGCCCATGATGTGCTCGAAAACCAGCGGTTTTTGTGTATAGGTCGCCGGCGCTCTTCCCACCCGTTGCCTCTGTGACCAGCGCCGAGCATTTGTAGCGCTCAATCAAATTCGGTATATGTACGCCTGTCGTTTTACCTGAGCCGGTTGGACCGCAAACAAGCACATGTTTATTCGTGTCTTCCTCCGGCAAAGACAGGCAGCTGATGTTATCCCCAGTTACTAAAAACCGCTTTGGATTGCGTTCTTTGACTATATAGCCAGCCTGAAATAGCTCATTTGGAGTAGCCCATCGTGCACCCTTCTTTGGCTTGTCCAGCGCCTCGACTATTCCTCGTGAATCCTCGAAAAGACTTTTGACCAACTCTGCATATTTCTTCTGGCAATCTTCTCCCGTCCAGTCATAGGACTGCTCATTGATTTCAATTTCCGTATATGCAAAACCGTCCTCTTCCAGCCAACGAATAATTGCCGAGTAGTTGTAGTGCCAGACTTTGCCCATGATGTTTTGCGGTGCTTTCAGCTCTGCAGTGATAATTCGAGTCATCTCGTCGACATAAGTGACATGCCACTGATGCCGCCTCAAAGACGTCATGAAAACGCGAGCCAGCATTTCCGGCGGGATGTCCGTTGGGCATCGGTCAGAAAACTTGCTCGCCACTTACATGCCTCCCATGCCACCAACACCACGCGCGGGCAAATTGACCTCTTCAAACTTGCCCGGATTGCGGTTGGGATCACGCATGATTTCCCTTTCTTTCATGTCCTTCAACTTTTGTCGCAGTTTGCTGTTCACAATCTTTTGCGACGCTGCGGCCGGGTCTTTCGGCATCGATCCAGCCTTTGCTACAATCGGCTCCTTCACTGCTTTGACATTGGCAATTTTCAAATCACGGGCAAAAGAAACAATTTTCGCCAATTGCGCTTGAATCTTCGGCTCAAGTTTTGCTTTCAAAGAAGAACCCGCCTGCTGTCTGGCAAGATTGATCGCAACTGACGGATCCAATTTTCTCAGCCCAGTCGATGCCGCGCCTTTTGCGCCAACAGAAATGGCAGATTCCCAGCAACTGTATTTGGCCGTGTACTGAGTATCGACAGTTTCTCTAACCTCAGCGATCTTATTCATCGCTTTGATTTCTTTCTGCAAGCTGGCTTTCTGCTCTGTTAAATCAGCTCGCTGCTTCGCCTTGCGTTCTAGATGCTCTTTGAGAATTTCCTTTTTCCCGGCGCGAACTTGTCCTTCAAACTGCTTAGACTTTTCAGAAACGGTTTTGTACTTTCCTGTGCCGGAATTCTTCCGCCGGGCCTCACTCGCGTTCTCAAGCTTTCGGTCATTAGTGCTCTTCTTGTCAGAGTCGGATTTCAAAGAAGCCTGTTCTTTTGGCATCTGCGACTTTTCGGAAGAATTACTGCGCAATTCCTTGGGTCTGGAAACTTGCGTCTGCCGCTCTTTTGATAGCGACTTTTGCACTTTCAGCTTTTTTCTTCTCTTTTCGGGATCGGTCATAACAAAGCCTCAGCTTTTGTCTTTCTCATCTTCCCGGGATGCCTGTTTCTGCTCCAATTCTTCTGCCCGTTTCTCTTTTATCCAAGATCTCAGTTTCGAATACTCTTTCTTCTTCATACCCTGCGCCCACTTTTCACCAGCTTCATATTCGTCAGCCAAAAATTCCAACGCTTCACGAGAATCAGACTTTTCGTACAAAACCTCTTCATCTTTTCCGGGTACTTTTATCGTAATCGGTTCTACTCTTTCTTGCTCCCGTATCCACAAGTCCAAAGCTTTTGCCTCTACCGGAGTCAGAACGATTTCACCTTTCCGGTCCAATTTCCGGACGCCATTTAATTCGGACAGACTGGAAGCTTTTGTCACGGTCAATTTCTGCTCCGCTCCTAAATCAAGCGATAAATCTTTCACATCCAATGCTTGGGCAAAAAGCCGTTTCTCCAGGTAATTTCCATCCTTTACCCATGCATCCAGCCTTTTGTACTCATCTTCAGTCAACTGCTGCCGAACAGACGATCCAACTTTCAAATACTCCTGCTGCAGTTTTTTTAATTCAAGCAGCGAACTGTTCCAGTTGTAATCAACAGACTCGCCAGCAAAATTGAGCCTGATTTCAGTTGAGTAGTACTCCCATGCAATTTCCTTGGCTTTCTTGGCTCGAGCTTCCTGCCTCGAGCGCTTGCCGGCCAATTCTTCTGCGGAAGGCATATCTCCCAGCGACTCCCTTTCTCTCTCCAACAGAAGCTCTAGGCGATCAGCTTTCTGCTGCTCCGGAGCTCTCAAAGTTTTTCTATTGAACTCTTCTTTTGCAGCTTTTAGTGCCCCAACTAGTCGTTCCTTCAACGTCCTGGGCGTGGCTTCTCTGCTGCCGTTTCCTTTGTTACGCTCATGCTCCTTAAATCGGTCAAGCAAGCGATTTCGCTCAAGATACTCGTCTCCAACCTCTTTCACCTTAGTGTAATCAGGACGTCGCAAACGCACTTGCCGCCCTTTCTTGTCTGTAGCCATGACTACAACGTGCGCGTGAGGATTCGCCGTGTTTTGATGCTCGACTGCATACCACTCCAAATCCAACCCTTTGGACCTGCCTAACTCAGTCATAGTCTCCCGAACGAACTGCTGAACATTTGCCTCTTTAACGCCCGGCGACAGGATCAGCTTATGCATCAAAACGCCACGATTCTCTTGCCGATCGATCGCTCGATGGACATCGTTGGCAGTAAAGCCGTCAGCTCGATCAGTAAAAAAGCTTCGATTGACTTCATTCTCGTCTTTGCCTGGACGAAAGCGAATGTAGTTTATGTGCGCCTTTGCTCGACCACGACCTTTGTTTGCCGCTTTGATGTAGCTGTGTTTTACAACCGACCTGGTCACAAGAGGCTACCTCTTGGTGATTTTTCCAGACATCTGCTGCGCCACCGCGCTCTCTTCTTTGCTCAGTTGCTCGTGTATCTGCTTTGCGGCCGCGCCCTGACACTCCTTCATCATGTCTTCCGTATCTTCCAGCCGAGACAAGAATTTGTTGGACGCTAGAGATTGAACAGCATTTTTAGCCAGTAAAGCACAGACTCGGTTCACCCCAGCTTTGATGACAGAGATGATTTCATCAGTTGATGCTTTGAGTTGTTGCGCATAAACCGTCTCAAGTTTGTCCCTTTGCTCAGCCTCGTAATTGAGCAAATATGTGAGCAATGCCTCTCGTGCAAAATCAGTGTCTTTCATGCCGCGAGCTCTAGCTAGCTGCTTTAGCTTGAACATGTCATCGGCAGTCAACCAGGTTCTAATTTCGGCAGTACGGCTTCCTCTGAGTTTTGGCATTTTGACAATCTCCGGCGCTGAAAAGCCTATCTATTGCCATCATAAACGAATTCTCGGATAACTCCCTATCTGCAATGTCGCCACCCGGTCGGCAAAACCGCCAGCTGGCGATGGATCTGCCGAAGTTCGGATTGTTGTTATTTTGACTTCGCCGAACGCTTATACTGTTCAGAGTATGTGGCTGAGTTCTTGAATCTATGACGGCGACAAAAAGTTTTATTCTGATTGCATCTTTCCTAGTCCCCTTCATCTGCTTCACGCTGGCAGGGGTGCTGGTGAAAGTTAATCACATAAGATCCGACGACAGTCAGCAACTCGAGAAGATTCTACTCACTTATGCAACCAGCTGGGGACTGTCCGCTGGCGTAATCGGCTTAACCATTGCGCTTGTAGTAATTTTTGCCCGCAAAAGCTATTTGTCTCGGAAGTGAGATTCGACAGCCTGAATGGTCTGTTTGATTGTTTTTACAACACCGGATTTTTGAAGAATCATCAGGTTACGTGGATAGGACTCGCTTTTCCAGCCATTTAGCGACCCGGCTCTGTGCCCAGTAATTTTCGCCTCAAGTTTTTCTGAAGCACTGATTTCTCTGTAGGCATCTGCCTTATCTCCAGAAGCAGAAACTCCCGTTTTCGATACGACGTCCGGGTTGTATGTGTAAATTAGCGACTCAAAGCACTTAGGTGTTGGCTCATTCGGATTAGCTTTGTCGTGTGCAGTGAATCCTTCAAGCCTTTCTTGCAAATACGCGGCAACAAAATAAGGTGCAATCGACGGCTCTAAGGCAGCGCGCGAAGCGTCCGAATTGTACAGACTCAGTTGCGGATACTTTTCTGCCAGCCGATGAATGTTTCGCACTTGCATCTGAGCAGGTCCAATCGACGCCAGTATGTTCTCAGATCCATCGGAATTGAGAACGTGACCATTCTTGCGAATCTGATTGTCCTCGTCGTCATCATCGCCGTCTCGATGAACAAGCTCATTCAAGATAATCGCGGCAATAACTTTCTCGTTCACGCCATATTTCTTTAAGTCTGGAAATTTTTCCATCGCGGACTGGCAAGCAGAATAATCAAGATCTCGATATGTAGCTTTGTCTGCCAGCTTGACTGCACGTAAAGCTTGATCCATCGATTCGACAGTACTTTGTACTGCCAAGCCAGCCACCTCTCCCACATTCACTTTTGGAATCTGTATCGGAGCAGCTTCCGGATGCTCAAGATAGTATTTCTCCAGAGGTTTCTGAGCAACGATATCCTCGTCGGCTGCTACTGCATTCGTTGCGTCTAACTCAATATCAACGATGTCGCCAGATACAATTTCTTTGGGCGGTCCTCCAACGCTCCAGGCGACAAGCGGCGAATCCAAGTTATTCGGTGTGGCTGCTTGTAATGCAGCTAATGCTTCTTCGCCTTTTCTCGTCATGTAGTCAATCGAAACTTGCGCCTGAATCTGCTGCGCTTCATCCAGATTGCTTGCTTGACCCATCGCAGTAGAAAGGGCCAACGAATATGAATCCGTGAGTTTGTGATTGTTTTCATGGCTAACGGTGACTGCATCTAATTGACCGCCAGCTTCTGCATCGGCGCTGCCTTTTGAAAAACTGTCCTTTAGCGCGTAAGGACCACGTCTCGCCATAAGATCTGCCATGTCTTGAGCCACGGTTAGCGCCTTATCTCGCTCCGTACCATCAGGCAACGCTTGAGCAGCTTCCCACTTCTTCAAGCAATCGCTCGCCCATGGATAACCGCCAGTTGGTTTGCCGGCTAAATCTCTCAGCTCAAGAAGACTAATGCTGTCCTGCGGAGTTAGAGCTTGAAACCCTCTGGCGGCAATAACCTTTCCGTCCGATTCAATGCGCAAACTGTCATCTTTATTGCCGCCGGCACTTCCATCATGCATATCCGGATTTAGCAGTTGAATCGCTTTTATCTGGTTGGCATCTGCATTACAGACTGACTGAACATCAGGTGCATTCAAAGCCTCACCTTCGGGACGCTCAACAAACTGCTGTGGCTGGTCAGTTGGTTCATCTGGCATACAGCTATTTTTCCCACACTGCATCCTCTCTGACAAAAAGCAAGGATGCCCGTGAACAATTCTGAGCGCCAACTAGATCTACCGGAAGATTAATCCATAAATATATGGGCGATTACACTACTTTCGGATACATAAAGCAAAAATTTGACATATACCCGGCAAACAAAAGTATTTCCCTATGAACAATACAGCCAAAATCGGATCACCTTTTATCCTGCCTTACGGCACTGCGTGGCGTCAGGTTGCGCTTCAGTTCCACTTCAGCGCCGGGAGTGCTAGCGCACTTCGAGGAGCGTCCGGGCGCCGCGATTCGTTCTATTTTGACAAATGGTAATCCAAAGCGTTCCGCTTCGGATCGGCTGATTTTGTCGGAAATGCAGATTTCCACCCAAAGACTGCTGGGAACATTTCGCTCTGTGGGAATGTCCCCCTTGTGGGATTGTCCCACTTTTGATATATCTAGTAGCAGTCTGCGAGGAAAGCCCCTATGAATTGGACAGATACAGGAAACGAAACAGCACCAGACAAAAAGAGACGAATCAGCTTGGGCACCGCAGTTCAAACGGCCCCAGGAGTTCGCTACAAGGTTATGAAAAACGAAGCCGGGCAAATCTTGCTCGACCCAGTTAAGACAGTTCCAGCATACGAAGCATGGATCTACGAGAACCCTGAGCGAATGGCGTCGATCCAACGCGGCATCGCGCAAGCGGAAGCCGGAGAGCTGGTCAATATCGACTTAGGACCAATCGAAGACGAGGATGAATAATTGCCTTTCGAGCTCAAATACACCCTGGAAGCTCAGAAACAGTTTGAGGATCTAAGCAAAGACAAAAGTCTAGAAAAGAGGTTTAAAGCAGTAAAGAAGGCTTTGAACTTTCTATCGCAAGATCCTACTTATCCCAGTCTCAAAACCCACAAGTACGATTCGCTAAAAGGTCCGAATGGCGCTGAGGTTTTTGAAGCTTACGCTGAAAACCAGACTCCAGCAGCC
>Ga0268299_1002696_pt1 | contig 19593 bp, 19 predicted proteins | sample NOBtaG_FD_193484 | JGI IMG/M metagenome (GOLD analysis project Ga0268299, IMG submission 193484) | Activated sludge microbial communities from bioreactor in Nijmegen, Gelderland, Netherland - NOB reactor | ecosystem: Engineered > Bioreactor > Aerobic > Activated sludge | place: Netherlands...
ACATGATGGAGCTGATCAACAACATCGCGAAGGCGCACTCGGGCCTGTCGGTGTTCGCCGGCGTCGGCGAGCGCACCCGCGAGGGCAACGACTTCTATCACGAGATGTCGGACTCCAAGGTCGTGGTGCAGGAGGACCTGACGCAGTCCAAGGTCGCGATGGTCTACGGCCAGATGAACGAGCCCCCGGGCAACCGCCTGCGCGTCGCGCTGACCGGCCTGACGATCGCCGAGTCCTTCCGCGACGAAGGCCGCGACGTGCTGTTCTTCGTCGACAACATCTACCGCTACACGCTGGCCGGTACCGAGGTGTCCGCGCTGCTGGGCCGCATGCCGTCGGCGGTGGGCTACCAGCCGACGCTGGCCGAGGAGATGGGCCGCCTGCAGGAGCGCATCACCTCCACCAAGGTCGGCTCGATCACCTCGATCCAGGCCGTCTACGTGCCGGCCGACGACCTGACCGACCCCTCGCCCGCGACCACCTTCGCCCACCTGGACGCCACCGTCGTGCTGTCGCGCGACATCGCCTCGCTGGGCATCTACCCAGCCGTGGATCCGCTGGACTCGACCAGCCGCCAGATCGACCCCAACGTCGTCGGCGAAGAGCACTACAAGACCACGCGCGACGTGCAGGCGGTGCTGCAGCGCTACAAGGAACTGCGCGACATCATCGCGATCCTGGGCATGGACGAACTGGCACCCGAGGACAAGCTCGCCGTGTCGCGCGCGCGCAAGATCCAGCGCTTCCTGTCGCAGCCCTTCCACGTCGCTGAAGTGTTCACCGGCTCGCCGGGCAAGTACGTGCCGCTGAAGGAGACCATCCGCGGCTTCAAGATGATCGTGGCCGGCGAGTGCGACTCGCTGCCCGAGCAGGCCTTCTACATGGTCGGCACCATCGACGAGGCCTTCGAGAAGGCCAAGAAGCTGCAGTAAGCGGCGCGGAGCACCCTGATGGCAACCATCCACGTCGACGTCGTCTCGGCCGAAGCCTCGATCTTCTCGGGCGAGGCGAAGTTCGTCGCGCTGCCCGGCGAGATGGGCGAGCTCGGCATCTATCCGCGCCACACGCCGCTGATCACGCGCATCAAGCCGGGCGCGGTGCGCGTCGAGCGGGCCGACAACGGCCAGGAAGAGTTCGTCTTCGTGGCCGGCGGCATCCTCGAGGTGCAGCCGGACCGCGTGACGGTGCTGGCCGACACCGCGATCCGCGGCGCCGACCTCGACGAGGCCAAGGCGATGGAAGCGAAGAAGGCGGCCGAGGAAGCCCTCAAGAACGCCAAGAGCGAACTCGACCAGGCCGCGATCCAGAACGAGCTGCTGTCGCTGGCGGCGCAACTCGCCGCGCTGCGCAAGTTCCGCAAGAAGTAGAGCCGGATCAGCCCAGCGGCCACCGCGGCGAAGCCGCAACGGGGTGGATCAAGGTCGGCTGAAGCGCTCGAGCACGCTGCCCAGGTCGCCCAGGCCGCCCGGATCGGGCAACTGGCCGTTCGGGGTCAGCCTGTCCACCACCTGCGGCAGCAGCTGCGACAGCTGGTCGGCCGCCTGGCCCTGGGACAGCCCGAGCTGCTGGGCGAACTGCGACAGCATGTCGCTGCCCAGCACGTCCTGCAGCTGGGTGGGCGAGACCGGCAGGTTCTGGCCGGTACCGACCCACGAGGCGACCAGGTCGCCCAGGCCGCCCTGCTGGAACTGCTGCATCAGGCCGCCGAGGCCACCGCCCCCCGGGCCGTTGCCCTGGGCCAGCATCGCGATGATGGCCTGCAGCGCATCACCCTGGCCGGTGCCAACGCCCCCCTGTGCGCCCCCGAGGGCGCCGATGACCGAGTCCAACAAGCCCATGGCAGTCTCCTAGATGGGGCATTCGAACGGGGGATTGTGCGGGCCGCGTGTGACCGCCACCACTGTCAGCCCTGACAGGGTCGCGGGCCGGCGCGGCCTCAGGCGAACAGCGCCGCGATCGCGGCCAGCGCCGTCAGCGGTGCGGTCTCGGCACGCAGGACGCGCGGCCCCAGCGTCACCGGCAGCAGGCCCGCGGCGCGGGCTGCGGCGTCCTCGGCGGGACTGAGGCCACCTTCGGGGCCGCTGAGGACGAGCAGGCGCCGGCCGGCGTGCAGCGCCGGCCGGAGTGCCTCGCAGTAGGGCTGGGTCTCGGCGCCGAGGCTCAGGACGAAGCCGCTGGCAGCAGCGTCGTGCGCCAGGGCCGCGCGCCAGGCCTCGAAGGACAGCACGGGCTGCAGCAGCGGCAGGCGGCTGCGGCCGCATTGCTCGCAGGCGGCGGCCGCGACACCGCGCCAGTGCGCGAGCTTGCGCTCGGCGCGCTCGCCGCCCAGGCGCAGTACCGAGCGCTCGCAGACCAGCGGCTGGATCGCGTGCGCGCCCAGTTCGGTGGCCTTCTCGACCAGCCAGTCCATGCGCTCGTTGGCCGGCATGCCGACCGCCAGGGTGACGGCCAGCGGCAGCTCGACCTGCCCGGCCGGCGCGGCGTCGCCGACGCGCACCGCCACTTCGCTGCGGCCGATGCGCAGCACGTCGGCCGGCCAGTCGGCGCCGCGGCCGTCGAACAAGGTGATGCCGTCGCCGGGCTGCAGGCGCAGCACCTGGACATGACGCGCGACGGCGGCGGGCAGGGCGGTCTCGAGCCCCGGGGCGAGCGGCAGGTCGACGTGGAAGCGAGGCACGGGCGGTACGGGTGGCAGGGAGCTCCGAGTGTGCCCCAGGGCGCCGGGCGCGCCGCTTCGCGGCATCATCGCGGCATGGACCAGTTGCGAGCGATGCGGGTGTTCGCCGGCGTGATCGACGCCGGCAGCTTCAACGGCGCGGCCACCGCCCTGCGCCTGTCGCCGGCGGCGGTGACGCGGCTCGTCGCGGAACTCGAGGACCACCTCGGCGCGCGCCTCATCAACCGCACGACGCGCCGGCTGGCGCTGACCGAGATCGGCGAGGCCTACCTCGACAAGGTGCGGCGCATCCTCGCCGACATCGACGAGTCCGAGGCACTGACCAGCTCGGCCGTGCAGGAACCGCGCGGCCACCTGCGGGTACTGACCTCGCCGGCCCTGGCGGTGCACCAGCTCGCCAAGCACCTGCCGCGATTCTTCGCCAAGTACCCGCAGGTGTCGATCGAGATCGCGGCGCCCGGTGCGGTGGAGACCGTCGACGAGAGCTACGACGTGTCCATCCTGTCGGTGCGCAAGCCGCTGGACGGCGAGTTCGTCGCGCGGCGGCTCGCGCGGACGGAGGTGATCACCTGCGCGGCGCCCGAGTACCTGGAACGCCACGGGCGGCCCCAGCACCCCCGCGACCTCGCCATGCACCGGCCCATCCTGCCGCCCTTCGCCGACCTGCAGCGCGGCGTCGAGTTCTTCCGCGGACCCTGGGGCGACGACGAGCCGGGCGGCGAGACCTACACGACGGAGCGGCCGAATCCGCTGCTGAGCACCTCGCACATCGACACGATGTACGCGGCGGCGCTGCACGGGCTGGGCATCGCCGGGCTGCCGAGCTTCGTCATCGAGGACGCGCTGCTGGAGCACGCGCTCGAGCGCGTGCTGCCGGAGTGGCACCTGTGGAGCGCGACGCTGTGGGCGGCCATGCCGACGCGCAAGCACATCCCGACGCGCACGCGGGCCTTCGTCGACTTCCTGATCGAGACCTTCGGCGGCGAGGACCACGACCCCTGGCTGCAGGCCGCCGGCTGCGCGACGCCGGCCTACGCGGGGACGCCTCAGAAGGTGTAGCCGCTCTCGCGCTGCGTGCCGGCCAGGCGCTCGAGCAGCTGCGCCAGCGCGCCCAGGCCGTTGTAGCGCGTCGCGACGCGGTGCGCGTAGCGCCACACCAGCGGCAGGTCCTTCAGGTAGCCGTCCTTGCCGTCGCGGTGGTGCAGGCGCGCGAAGATGCCCAGCACCTTCAGGTGGCGCTGCAGGCCCATCCACTCGAGGTCGCGCCAGAAGTCGCCGAAGTCCGCGGCCACCGGCACACCGGCCTTGCGGGCGCGCTCCCAGTAGCGCACGGCCCAGTCGATCTGGACCTCCTCGTCCCACTCGACGTAGGCATCGCGCAGCAGCGAGACGAGGTCGTAGGTGACCGGGCCCCAGACCGCATCCTGGAAGTCGAGCACGCCGGGCGGGCCGCCATCGGCGGCCACCATCAGGTTGCGCGAGTGGTAGTCGCGATGCACCAGCACGGCGGACTGCGCGGTGCAGACGTCGAGGATGCGGTCGAAGCTGCGCGCGAGCTGCGTGCGCTCGGCATCGCCCAGCGCCTGGCCGCAGTGGCGCGCGATGTACCAGTCGGGGAAGAGGTCGAGCTCGCGCTGCAGCAGCGCGCGGTCGTAGGCCGGCACCTCGCCGGCGGCGGCGATGCCCTGCAGGCGGACCAGCGTGTCGAGCGCCGCCAGGTAGAGCGGCGAGGCCGCGGCCGGCGTCAGCGGCGCCGGCCCGCCGGTGAGCGCCTGCAGGTAGGTCGTCGCGCCGAGGTCGCCGAGCAGCAGGAAGCCGTGGGCCGGGTCCCAGTCCAGCAGTTCCGGCGCGTTCAGCCCGGCGCCGCGCAACAGGCCCGCGACCTGCACGAAAGGACGGCTGTCCTCGTGCGTCGGCGGTGCGTCCATCACGATGCGCGAGCCGTCGCGCCCGTCGATGCGGAAGTAGCGGCGAAAGCTCGCGTCGGCGCTGGCCGGACGCAGGCTGGCGGGGTCGAGCGCGTGGCGCGAACTCTGCGCGGCGAGCCAGGCGGCGAAGGCCTGCTCGCGGGCCGGGTCGGCCCAGCGGATCGTGGCGTTCAAGGTGGATGGCGACAGGGGTCGGACGGCCGCGGCACCGGGGTTGGCCGCAACGGCGAACGCGGGACCGCGTGGAATAATCGATTCTACAAACCGCATCTGCCTGCCGGCGCCGCGGTGGCGCTGCCCGCGGCAGCGGCCGCACGGCGCGTCCCTCCTCATCCCGCCACGCCCGTGCCGACCTACGATCGCGCCCTGCCTGCCTCGCCCCGGGGCCGCGCGTGGCCCTTGCGACCGGTGGTGGGGGCCTTGTTCGCCGCGCACGCGGGTGTCTGGTCCGCGAGTGCGCTGGCGCAGGCCGGTCCGGAGGGCCCGGGCCTGCGGCTGCCGCCCGACGCCGCGGCACGCTTCGTCCCGGCGCTCAAGGGCGACGATTCCGGCGAGCCCGTGGTCATCGAGGCCGATCGGCTCTTCGGCCGCCCCGACCTCGAGACCATCGCCGAGGGCTCGGTGCGCTTCAAGCGTGGCCCGCTGACGATGAAGGCCGACCGCATCGAGTACCACCAGGCCGGCGACATCGCCCGCGCCACGGGCAACGTCGAGATCGAGCGCGGCGGCAACACCTTTCGCGGGCCCGAACTGCAGCTGAAGGTGCAGCGCTTCGAGGGCTACTTCCTCGAGCCGAGCTACCACTTCGGGCGCACCAACGCCGGCGGCAGCGCGCAGCGCTTCGAGTTCCTCGACGAATCGCGCGGCATCGCCTACGGCGCCACCTACACCAGCTGCCCGGCGCCCGATCCGGCCTGGTTCCTGAGCACCGACCGCGTCGTCCTCGACACCGCCGCCGACGAGGGCCGCGCCGAGGGCGCCGTGCTGCGCTTCTACGGCGTGCCCATCCTGGCGGCGCCGACGCTGAGCTTCCCGCTGTCGGACAAGCGCAAGTCCGGCTGGCTGCCGCCCAGCTTCAACATCGACAACAAGAGCGGCATCGAGGTCGCCGCGCCGTACTACTGGGACATCGCGCCCAATCGCGACGCCACGCTGACGCCCACCGTGCTGACGCGGCGCGGGGCGGCGCTCGGCACCGAGTTCCGCTACCTCGAGCCCCGCTACCAGGGCGTGGTGCAGACCTACATGCTGCCCGACGACCGCGTCGCCAATCGCTCGCGCTGGTCGCTGAACCTGGGTCACGAGGCGCGCTGGGACGGCCCCGGCGTCGGCCTGGTCGACTACGGGCTTGCGCTGCAGCGTGCGTCCGACGACGACTACTGGAAGGACTTCTCGCAACGCCTGCCGAGCCTCACGCCCCGCCTGTTGCCGACCGACGGCTACGTCCGGCGGCGCTTCGACAGCGACTGGGGCGACACGCTGGTCTACGGCGGCGTGCGCCGCTGGCAGGTGCTGCAAGACATCGATCCGGCCAGCCGCATCATCGCGCCCTACCAGCGCGAGCCCCAGGTCGGCGTGCGCCAGCGCGGCGCGCAGGGCGGCTTCGAGTGGTCGTGGGAGACCGAGGCCAACCGCTTCACCAACGACGATCGCAGCCTGCAGCGTGGCGACCGCGTGCACGCGCTGGGCTCGCTGGCGCGACCGTGGTCGCCGATCGGCGCCGAGGGCTGGACACTGACGCCGCGGCTGTCGTTCAACGCGGCCAGCTACGACCTCGAGCAGCCGCTGGCCGACGGCCGCACCCGCAGCACGCGCGTCATCCCGACGGTGGCGCTGGACAGCGCGTGGATCTTCGAGCGCGACAGCACGGCCTTCGGCCGCGCGCTGACGCAGACCCTGGAGCCGCGCCTGCTCTACGTCAACACGCCCTATCGCGACCAGACCGGCCTGCCCAACTTCGACAGCGCCGGCAACGACTTCAACTTCACGTCGATCTACGCCGACAACGCCTTCTCGGGCGTCGACCGCGTGTCCGACGCCAACCAGCTGACCGCCGGCGTGACGACGCGCTTCCTCGACCGCCGGACCGGTGCCGAGGCGCTGCGGCTGGGCCTGGCGCAGCGGCTGCTGCTGCGGCCGCAGCGCATCACGCCCGACGGCGTGCCGGTGACGCAGCGCTGGTCGGACCTGCTGCTGCTGGGCGGCACCAGCCTGGTCCCGCACTGGTCGCTGGACGGCACGCTGCAGTACAACGCCGACATCAGCCGCACGGTGCGCTCCATCCTCGGCGCGCGCTACTCGCCCGGGCCCTTCCGCACCATCAACGCGACCTACCGCTACACCCGCAACGCCAGCGAGCAGCTCGAGCTCGGCTGGCAGTGGCCGCTCAACGGCGCGGCCCGCGAGAACGCGGCGGCCGTCGAGGCCCGCGACGCGCTGGCGCTGGACGGCGTGTCGCGCGGAGCGCGGGCCGCGGCACCGACCGGTTGTCCCGGCGCCTGGTACAGCGTGGGGCGCATCAACTACAGCCGGCGCGACTCGCGCATCACCGACTCCATCGTCGGTTTCGAGTACGACAGCGGCTGCTGGATCGGCCGCATCGTCGCCGAGCGGCTGTCCACCGGCCGCAGCGAGGCGACCACCCGGCTGTTGTTGCAGCTGGAACTGGTCGGGCTCTCGCGCCTCGGTTCCAACCCCCTGAGGGTGCTGAGGGACAATATCCCCGGTTACCGCCTGCTGCGCGACGACAGCCCCGTCGTCGCCCCGGCCCTGTCGAGCCCCTGAGCCGTCCCAAGATGCCCTCGATCGCGAATCCCCTGCGTGCCTGTGGCCGCCTGGCCCTGTGCCTGTCCCTGGCCCTGCCGGCCCAGGCCGTGCTGGCACAGGCCGCCCGCAGCGTGCCGCGTTCGGCCGACTACATCGTCGCCGTCGTCGACCGCGAGCTGGTGACCAACGCCGAGGTGCAGCAGCGGATCGCGGCGGCACGGCGCGAAGCGGCCCAGAGCGGGCGTCCCCTGCCGCCCGAGGACGAGCTGCGCCGCCAGGTGCTCGACACGATGATCGAGGAGCGCGCCCAGCTCAGTGCGGCGCGCGACAGCGGCCTGCGCATCGAGGATCCCGAGCTCGATCGCACCGTCAACAACGTCGCGCTGCAGAACCGCATCTCGCTCGCCGAACTGCGCCAGCGTCTCCAGGCCGACGGCATCGACTTCGCACGCTTTCGCAACAACCTGCGCGACCAGATGCTGGTCGAGCGCATCCGCGAGCGCGAGGTGCAGAGCCGCATCAAGATCAGCGACGCCGAGATCGAGTCGCTGCTGGCCAGTCGTGCCAGCGGCATCGCGCCGGCCGAGTTCAACGTCGCGCAGGTGCTGATCACCGTGCCCGAGGGTGCCAGCGAGGCCGACGTCGCCCAGCGCCGGCAGATCGCCGAGAAGGCGCTCGAGCGGGCACGGGGCGGCGAGGATTTCGCGCGCATCGTCACCGAACTCTCGAACGGCCCGAAGGAGCAGGGCGGGGCCTTGGGCCTGCGCTCGCTGGACCGCCTGCCCGACCTGTTCGCCGAGTCGGTGCGCGACCTGCGTGGCGGCGCGGTCGTGCCGCAGGTGCTGCGTTCGGGAGCCGGCTTCCACGTGCTGAAGGTGCTGGAGCGTCGCGATGGCGGCATGCTGGTCCAGCAGACGCGGGCGCGTCACATCCTGCTGCGGCCGTCGGCGCAGTTGAGCCAGCAGGCCGCGATCGCGCGGCTGCGCGAGCTGCGGCAGCAGGTCGAGTCCGGCAAGGCCAGCTTCGGCCAGCTGGCGCGCGAGAACTCCGAGGACGGCAGCGCGTCGCAGGGCGGCGAGCTGGGCTGGGCCTCGCCCGGCCAGTTCGTGCCGGAGTTCGAGAACGCGATGAAGCCGCTGGCGCTGAACCAGCTGTCCGAGCCGGTGGTGTCGCGCTTCGGCGTGCACCTGATCCAGGTGCTGGAGCGCCGCAACATCCCGGTCGACCGCAAGCAGCAGCGCGAGATCGCCCGCAACGTGCTGCGCGAGCAGCGCTTCGAGAGCGCGTACGCCGACTGGGCACGCGAAGTGCGGGCGCGGGCCTACGTCGAGATGCGCGAGCCGCCGCAGTGACCAAGGCCGGGGGGCACCACGCCCCGCGCAAGCGATTCGGGCAGCATTTCCTGACCGACAGCGCCCTGGTCGAGCGCATCGTCGCCGCGATCGATCCGCGGCCCGGCCAGCCGCTCGTCGAGATCGGGCCGGGCCTCGGCGCGATGACCGATCCGCTGGTGGCCCGCTGCGAGCGACTGACCGTGATCGAGCTCGACCGCGACCTGGCCGCGCGGCTGCGAAAGCGCGCCGAGCTCGAGGTCATCGAATCCGACGTGCTGCAGGTCGACTTCGCGGCGCTGGCCGCCTCGGCCGGCCGGCGGCTGCGGGTGGTCGGCAACCTGCCCTACAACGTCTCGACGCCCATCCTCTTTCACCTGCTGCCGGTGGCCGACCAGGTCGAAGACCAGCACTTCATGCTGCAGAAGGAGGTGGTCGAGCGCATGGCCGCCGCGCCGGGCAACAAGGACTATGGGCGGCTGTCGGTGATGCTGCAGTGGCGCTACGACATCGAGTCGGTGCTGGACGTGCCGCCCTCGGCCTTCGAGCCGCCGCCGCGGGTCGATTCGGCCGTGGTGCGCATGCAGCCGCTGCCGGCGGCGGGGCGCGCCGCGATCGATCCGGTCCTGCTGGGCGAACTGGTGACCGTGGCCTTCTCGCAGCGGCGCAAGCTGCTCCGGCATACCCTCGGGCGGTGGCTCGAGGCACGCGGCTACGCCGGCGCCTTCGACGTCCAGCGGCGCGCCGAGGAGGTGCCGGTCGGCGAGTACGTGGCCTTGGCGGCCGGCGCCGCATGAAGAACGGGCCCCGCAGGGCCCGTCGTTTCGTCAGCGCGTTGCGGTCAGGCCGCGACCAGCCAGCCGGCCGTGTCGAAGGCGCTGCTCATGAAGGGCAGCTGCACGCTGATCGTACCGGCCGGCACCTTGGCCGGCTTCGTGTCGTTCTGGGCTTCCATCGCCCGCTCTCCCTGCCCGAGTTCCGGGGAGCGGGCTACTGAAAAGAATAGAAGCACCTGAAGGGTATCTTTCGTTCCCCCCAGAAGTCTGCAGCGTCACGGAAGACATCGAGCAACTGCTCGCGCGCCTCGCGGTCGAACTTGGGGTTGTCGGGCAACTGCTCCAGCACGACCACGAACCCCGGCTGGCTGCCCGACTTGTGGACCAGGTCGGTCATGCAGTCGAACAGGGCGTCGAGGTTCTTGCCGAAGTGGCTGGGGAACATGAAGGCGTCGGCAATGCCCTCGAGCACGTCCTGCTTCGACTGGGCGTTGCCCAGGTTCGCGTACAGGAAGTGCTGGCCGAGGTCTTGCGCGGCGAGTTGCAGGTCCTCCACGCGGAACGCGCGGATGGCCTGCACGATGTTGGGGCGGACTGTCTGCAGCGGCATCATGGTCGAGTTCCCCCTCGTTCCTTGTTGGTGGCGGATCTCACTGCGCGATGAGGCGGAAGCTCGCGTAGTGATCGTCGGTGTAATAGCAGGCATCGGGTGTGGTGCGCTGTGCCCCACCACACACGATCCGCCGGGCCCCCCGATCGCGAGACCCTGGCGTGCGGACCGTGTACTCGCGGTAGTAGCCGCGGCTGCGAAGCGGAAGCAAGCGCTCCCGATTCCCGAACACGGTGCCGTCTTTCGAATAGGGGAAGGGCCCGCCGACCTGGATCAGCCGCTGGGTGGCCTGAGCCTCCTGCGGCAACGTCGACAACGACACCACGCCGGTCGCTCGGTTGCTGTCTTTCGCCGTGGCTGTCGGGCCCAGCAGGGTAGCGACCGTGACAGTCGCCGCCAGCAAGGTGACAGCCGCGAGACGCCAGGCAGAACCCCGGTGTGACCGACCGGTGAAGACCACGGGTTATCCCTGAAATTCGAAGCCCATATGGTACCGAGACGGGGCGCAAACCTCAAGGGTTTGCCTCAAATTTCAGCAGTTCCGAGGGGTCATGCACTGAAAGTTTGCGTGCGCAAACTCCGCCAGAAAGCCAGATTTCTCAGACTACTGCGGCACTCCGCGCCCGGGACGGATCGGGCCGTCCCGGGCCCGGCACTATCGCAAGGCGTTGATGTCGGCCACCGTCAGTGCCGTCATGTTGACGATCCGCCGGACCGTGGCCGAGGGCGTCAGGATGTGCACCGGCTTGGCGGCACCCAGCAGCACCGGGCCGATCGCGATGCCGCCGCCGGCGGCTGTTTTCAACAGGTTGTACGCGATGTTGGCGGCGTCGATGTTGGGCAGCACCAGCAGGTTGGCCTCGCCGCTCAGGCTGCTGTCCGGGATCTGCGACGCCCGTTGGGCCGGGTCCAGGGCCGTGTCGCCGTGCATCTCGCCGTCGACCTCGAGCCAGGGCGCGCGCGCCCTCACCAGCGCCAGCGCCTCGCGCATCTTCAGCGCCGACGGCTGGTTGCTGGAGCCGAAGTTGGAGTGGCTCAGCAGTGCCGCCTTCGGGACCAGGCCGAAGCGCTTCATCTCCTCGGCCGCCATCACCGTGATCTCGGCCAGCTCGGCGGCGCTCGGGTCGTAGTTGACGTGGGTGTCCACCAGCATCACCTGCCGCCCGGGCAGGATCAGGCCGTTCATGCACGCATAGCTGTTGACGCCCGGGCGCCGGCCGATCAGCTGGTCGACGAAGGACAGGTGCATCGCCGTCGTGCCCCAGGTGCCGCACAGCATGCCGTCGACCTCGCCCTTGTGCAGCAGCATCGCGCCGATCAGCGTCAGGCGGCGCCGCATCTCGATCTTGGCGAACTGCTGGGTGACGCCCTTGCGGGCCATCAGCCGGTGGTAGGTCTGCCAGTAGTCGCGGTAGCGGTGGTCGTTCTCGACGTTGACGACCTCGTAGTCGCGCCCCGCCACCAGCCGCAGGCCGAAACGCTCGGCGCGCTGGGCGATCACGGCAGGCCGCCCGACCAGGGTCGGGTGCGCCAGGCCCTCGTCCACCACGACCTGCACCGCGCGCAGCACGCGCTCTTCCTCGCCCTCGGCGAAGGCGACGCGCTTGTTCTTGGCGCGCTTGGCGACGTTGAAGATCGGCTTCATCGTCGTGCCGGAGGCGTAGACGAAGGCCTGCAGCTTCTCGCGGTAGGCATCGAAGTCCTTGACCGGCCGCGTGGCCACGCCCGACTCGGCCGCCGCCCGGGCCACCGCGGGCGCGATCTTCATCATCAGCCGCGGGTCGAAGGGCTTGGGGATCAGGTACTCGGGCCCGAAGGACAGGGTGGCCCCCGCGTAGGCGGCGGCCACCACCTCGCTCTGCTCGGCCTGCGCCAGCTCGGCGATGGCATGCACCGCGGCGATCTCCATCTCCACCGTGATCGTCGTCGCGCCGGAGTCCAGCGCGCCGCGGAAGATATAGGGGAAGCACAGGACGTTGTTGACCTGGTTCGGGTAGTCGGTGCGGCCGGTCGCCATGACGGCGTCGTCGCGCACCGACTTCACCTCCTCGGGCATGATCTCCGGCGTCGGGTTGGCCAGCGCGAAGATCAACGGCTTCTTCGCCATCTTCGCGACCATCTCGGGCCGCAGCACGCCGCCCGCCGACAGCCCCAGGAACACGTCGGCCCCGGCCACCGCCTCGGCCAGCGTGCGGTGGGCGGTCGGCTGCGCGAACTCGGCCTTGTCCGGGTCCATCAGCTCGGTGCGGCCCTGGTAGACGACGCCGGCCAGGTCGGTGACCCAGATGTTCTGCCGCGGCAGGCCCAGCTTGATCAGCAGGTTCAGGCAGGCCAGGGCCGCAGCCCCGGCGCCCGAGGTGACGAGCTTGACCTCGCGGATGTCCTTGCCGACCACCTTGAGGCCATTGATCAGCGCCGCCCCGACGACGATCGCCGTGCCGTGCTGGTCGTCGTGGAAGACCGGGATCTTCATCCGCTCGCGCAGCTTGCGCTCGACGTAGAAGCAGTCCGGCGCCTTGATGTCCTCGAGGTTGATGCCGCCGAAGGTCGGCTCCAGCGCGGCGATGCAGTCGACCAGCTTGTCGAGGTCGTTCTCGGCCAGCTCGAGGTCGAAGACGTCGATGCCGGCGAACTTCTTGAACAGCACCCCCTTGCCTTCCATCACCGGCTTGGCGGCCAGCGGACCGATGTTGCCCAGGCCCAGCACGGCCGTGCCGTTGGTGACCACGGCCACCAGGTTGCCGCGCGAGGTGTAGCGGTAGGCGTTGGCCGGATCGGCGACGATCTCTTCGCAGGCCGCGGCCACGCCGGGCGAATAGGCCAGGGCGAGGTCGCGCTGGTTGATCAGCTGCTTGGTCGCCGCGATCGCGATCTTGCCCGGGGTCGGGAACTCGTGGTACTCGAGCGCCTGCTTGCGCAGCTCGGCACGTCTCTCTTCGTAGGTGGGCATGGTCTGGCCTTCGGTGACGGGCGCGGGCACCGCGCCGACGCGACGAGTTTCGCGCAGGCGGGCAGTGTTTCAAAGCCGCGGCGTGGCGGCCATGCGCGAAACTGCGTATCTCCTTTGCGCGCAGGGTCCCAATACTCCGACCATGGCCGACGCCCCTCGCACGCCGATGCTCCGATCGCCCGCGACGCCCTGGCGCCGTGTGCTGCCCTGGGCGCTGCTGGTGATGCTGCTGGGCGTGGCGCAGACGCTGCTGCTGGTCTTCACGCTGCGCTACGAGCATGGCCGGGAGCAGGAGCGCGCGGAGCTGGCGGCCGCCGCGGCGGCTGCCGACGTGCGCCAGCTGTTCGCGCGGGACCAGCAGCGCCTGCAGGCCCTGCTGTGGAACGACCCGCCGCCGGCGCAATGGCGCCGCGATGCCGCCGAGCTGCTGCGGGCGCGCCGCGAGCTGCTGCGCATCGAGTGGCGCGGCGGCAGCGGGGAGATCCAGGCCGCCGCCGAATCGCCCTACCGCGGGCCGCTGTTCAGCAGCCTGTCGCGCGACCAGATCGAGCTCGACACCCTGGTGGCCTGTGCGGCGGCGCTGCGCACCGCGTCGCCGACCTGGTCGCGCAGCTACTTCGTGCCGCAGCCCGGCGGCCTGGGCATCGAGGTGATCGACGTGTGCCTGCCGATCGGCCCGGTCGGCGGCGGGCAGGGCGCGATGGCGGCGACGCTCGCCCTCGGTCTGGTGATCGAGGAGGCCGTGTCGACCGAGCTCGCGCGCACGCACGAGCTGTCCTTCGTCGAAGGCGATGGCACGCGGCTGGTCCGCGCCGGCCTGCCGCGCGGTGCCGGCGTCTACGTGGCCGAGCGCCTGGTCGACCTGCCGGGCGTCACGCTGGCACTGCGCGTCGACAGCGCCGGCCAGGCGCCGCGGCTCATCCCCAACCTGACCACCGCACTGGTGCTGGGCCTGTCGCTCGCGCTCGCGGCGGTGGTCGCGCTGCTGGTGCGCGACGTGCGCCGCCGGGCCGCCGCCGAGTCACGCCTGGCCGACGAGCTGGCGCTGCGGCGCGCGATGGAGGATTCGCTGGTGACCGGGCTGCGCGCGCGCGACCTGCAGGGCCGCATCACCTACGTGAACCCGGCGTTCTGCGCGATGGTCGGCTTCAGCGCCGAGCAGCTGGTCGGGCAGACCGTGCCGCCCTACTGGCCGCCGGAGATGCGCGCCGCCTACGAGGCGCGCCACGCCCAGCGGCTGGAGCGCGGCGTGCCGGCGCACGAGCAGCGCGAGGGCCACGAGACCACCTTCATGCGCGCCGGCGGCGAGCGCTTCCCGGTGCTGATCTTCGAGGCACCGCTGATCGCCGCCGACGGCCGCCAGAGCGGCTGGATGAGCGCGGTGCTCGACCTGAGCGCGCAGCGGCGGGTCGAGGAACTGTCGCGCCAGCAGCAGGAACAGCTCCAGGCGACCGCGCGGCTGGCGTCGGTCGGCGAGATGGCCTCGCTGCTCAGCCACGAGCTCAACCAGCCGCTGGCCGCGATCGCCAGCTACGCCAGCGGCTCGCTGAACCTGCTGTCCGACGCGAGCCCCAGCATCGCGATGATCCGCGACGCCACCCAGCGCATCGCCGAGCAGGCCGAGCGTGCCGGCCGCGTCATCAAGAGCGTCCACGACTTCGTGCGGCGCCGCGAGCAGAGCCGCGAGCAGCTCGGCTGCGACCAGCTCGTCGAAGGCGTGCTGCCGCTGCTGCGCCTGCAGGCGCGCAAGAGCGCGGCGCGCATCGAGCTGCTGCTCGGCGACCCGGCGCCGCGCGTGGCCTGCGACCGCACGATGGTCGAGCAGGTGCTGCTGAACCTGACGCGCAACGCCCTCCAGGCGATGGAGGGCGTGCCGCCGTCCGAGCGCGTGGTGACCCTCGGCGCCAGCGCCTGCGGGGCCTGGGTGCACCTGAGCGTCACCGACCGCGGGCCGGGCATCGCGCCCGAGGTCGCGACCAAGCTGTTCACGCCCTTCTTCACGACCAAGAGCGAAGGCATGGGCCTGGGCCTCAGCCTGTGCCGCACGGTGATCGAGCAGCACGGTGGTGCCCTCGACTTCAGCACCCTGCGCGACGCGAAGGGCCAGGCGCTCGGCACGCGCTTCGACTTCAGCCTGCCGCGCGCGCCCGCCGAGCTCGCCGCGATCGTCGATCGGGAGGCTGCGTCATGAGCACTGCTCCGCTGGGTTTGCCGGTGGTCCACGTCGTCGACGACGAGGCGCCGGTGCGCGAGGCGCTGGCCTGGCTGCTGCGCACGCGCCGCTTGCTGGCCGAGCCGCACGCATCGGCCGAGGCCTTCGAGGCCATGCTCGACGCGTCCGGCGACGCGATCCTCGGGGCGCCGGGCTGCGTGCTGCTGGACATGCGCATGCCCGGCGGCATGAGCGGCCTGCAGCTCTTCGAGCGGCTGGTCGAGCGGCGCGTGCTGCCGGTGCTGCCGGTGATCTTCCTCACCGGCCACGGCGACGTGCCGACCGCGGTCGCGGCGATCCAGCGCGGCGCCTTCGACTTCGTCGAGAAGCCCTTCTCCGACAACGCGCTGGTCGATCGGATCGAGCGCGCGCTGGCGGCCAGCCGCGCGGCCCTCGAGGCGCGCCGCGAGCGCCACCTGCTGCAGCGCCGCCTGGCCGAGCTGACCGAGCGCGAGCGCGAGGTGATGCAACTGGTCGTCGACGGCCGGCCCAACAAGCTGATCGCCGATGCGCTCGCGATCAGCGTGCGCACCGTCGAGGTCCACCGCGCGCGCGTCTTCGAGAAGATGGGCGTCAAGTCGGCGGTCGAGCTGTCCAACGTGCTCCGGCACATCGACTGACACCGCCGGCGGCGACAATCGATCGCATGAGCCTGGGAGAGTTCGACCTGATCGCGCGCCACTTCTCGCGCCACCGCGGCGCGAGCGAAGGGGTGGCGGTCGGTCCCGGCGACGACTGTGCGGTGCTCGCGCCGCGGCCGGGCATGCAGCTCGCGGTGTCCGCGGACATGCTGGTCGAAGGCCGGCATTTCCTGCCGACGGTCGACCCGGCGCGGCTGGGCCACAAGGCGCTGGCGGTCAACCTGAGCGACCTCGCGGCCTGCGGCGCCCAGCCGCTGGCCTGCGTGCTGGCGCTGTCGCTGCCGCGCGTGGACGAGGCCTGGCTCGAGGGCTTCTCGAGCGGCCTCTACGCGCTGGCCGACGCCCACGGCTGCCGCCTCGTCGGCGGCGACACGACGGCCGGGCCGCTGAACCTGTGCCTCACGGTCCTCGGCGAGGTCCCGGCCGGCGCCGCGATCCTGCGCAGCGGTGCGCGGCCGGACGACGACGTGTGGGTCAGCCATGCCGTCGGCGGCGGCGTGGGTGACGCGCGGCTGGCGCTCGAGGTCTTTCGCGGCCGCGTCGCCCTGCCCGGCGACGCCTTCGAGCGGGTGCGACTCGCGATGGAGCGGCCCGAGCCCCGCGTGGCACTCGGCCTGGCCTTGCGCGGCCTGGCCAGCGCGGCGATCGACGTCTCCGACGGCCTGCTCGGCGACCTGTCGCACCTGCTGCGGCGCTCGGGCGTCGGTGCCGTGGTCGAGGCCGATGCGGTCCCGCGCAGCGCCGATCTCGCGGCGCAGCCGGCGCCGCTGCAGCAGCTGTGCACGCTGTCGGGCGGCGACGACTACGAGCTGGTCTTCACCGCGCCGCGCGCCCACCGCGACGCCGTGCCGGCGGCCGCGCGCGCGGCCGGCGTCGCCGCGACGCGCATCGGCCGCGTCGTCGCCGACCCCGGGCTGCAGGTGAGGGACGGCGCGGGGCGCCGCCTCGACGACGCCTGGACCTCGTTCGACCACTTCCGCGACTGAGCGGCGATGGACGCCACGCCAGCCTCGCCGTCGACGCCGGAGACGGCCGCGCCGCGCCGCGCGACCGCGCGCTTCCTGCTGGCGCACCCGGCGCACGCGATCGCGCTCGGCTTCGGCGCCGGCCTGAGCCCGGTCGCGCCCGGCACCGTCGGCACGCTGTGGGCCTGGCTCAGCTTCGTCGTGCTCGATCGCTGGCTCGACGATGGCCAATGGGGCTGGCTGCTGCTCGCCGGCACGGCCGTCGGCTGGTGGGCCTGCACCGTCACCGCCCGCCACCTGGCCACCGCCGATCCGGGCGCCATCGTCTGGGACGAGGTGCTGGCCTTCTGGGCCGTGCTGTGGCTGGTGATGCCGACCGGCTTCCTGGGGCAATCGCTGGCCTTCGTGCTGTTCCGCGGCTTCGACGCCGCCAAGCCCGGGCCGGTGGCCTGGGCCGACGCGCTCTTCAAGCGGCGGCGTCAGGGCCGCGGCATCGGCTGGGCCCAGGGCTTCGGCATCCTGTTCGACGACGCGGTCGCGGCGCTGTGCGTGCTGCTGCTGATCGCGCTGTGGCGCTCGGGCGGCTGACGAGGCGACGCGACGCATGAACGAACCCCTGGTCGCCCGCCTGGCCGAAGCGCTGCGCGCGCGGCGCTGGCGCCTCGCCACCGCCGAGAGCTGCACCGGCGGCCTGCTGGCCGCGGCCTGCACCAGCATCGCCGGCTCGAGCGACTGGTTCGAGCGCGGCTTCGTCACCTACAGCAACGAGGCCAAGTCCGAGCTGCTGGGCGTGCCGGCGCCGCTGATCGCTGCGCACGGCGCCGTCAGCGAGGCCGTCGCGCGCGCGATGGCCGAAGGCGCGCTGCGCCATGCCCATGCCGAGATCGCGCTCAGCGTGACCGGCATCGCCGGGCCTGGCGGCGGCAGCGCCGACAAGCCGGTCGGCAGCGTCTGGGTCGGCCTGGCGGCGACGGGCCGGCCGACGCAGGCCGAGCGCCTGCAGTTCGGCGGCGACCGGGCCGCAGTGCGCGGCCAGACGGTGCGGCATGCGCTGCAGCGGCTGATCGAGGCCGCCGAGGCGCCGTGAGCGTCCTGCTCGCCTGCGACTTCGACGCGTCCGAATGGGCGCAGTGGCGTCCGGCGCTCGCGCAGGCCCTGCCGGACGAGCGGCTCGTCGATGCCGACGACGGCGAGGTCGAGGTCGCCATCGTCGCCAACCCGCCGCCGGGCGCGCTGGCCGGACTGCCGCGCCTGCGACTGGTCCAGTCGCTGTGGGCCGGGGTCGAGCGCCTGCTGGCCGACACGACGCTGCCGCCGGGCGTGCCGGTCGCGCGCATGGTCGATCCGGCGATGAACGCGGCGATGGCCGAGACCGCGTTGTGGGCGGTGCTGAGCCTGCACCGCGGGTATTTCCGTTATGCGCGACTGCAGCGCGAAGGGCGCTGGGCGCCGCATGCGCAGCGGCGCGCCGACGAGACGAGCGTCGCCGTGCTAGGCCTCGGCCAGATGGGCCGGGCTGCCGCGCTGCGCATCGTGGCCCAGGGCTATCGCGTGCTGGGCTGGAGTGCGCGGCCGCAGGCGCTGGCCGGCGTCGAGGCCCATGCTGGCGACGAAACCCTCGACGGCGTGCTGGCGCAGGCCGACGTGGTCGTGAACCTGCTGCCGCTGACGCCGGCGACGCGCGGCCTCTTCGACGCGGCGCGCCTGGCCCGCATGAAGCGGCGCGCCGGCTTCGTCAACCTCGCGCGCGGCGCGCACGTGGTCGAGGCCGACCTGCTGGCGGCGCTCGATGCGGGCCACCTGCGGCAGGCGGTGCTCGACGTCTTCGCCGTCGAACCGCTGCCGGCCGGCCACCCGTTCTGGGCGCATCCGCGCGTGACGGTCCTGCCGCATGCCGCCGCCCAGACCGATCCGCGCAGCGCCGCCCGCGTGGTGGCGGACAACCTGCGCGCGCTGCGCGACGGACGTCCGCTCGCGCACCTGGTGGATCGCGCGCGCGGCTACTGACCCCGCTTCAGCGGAACGGGTTCGCGGTCGCGAACCACAGGCCGATGCCGGTGCTGATGATGAAGGCGCCGTCGGTCACGCCGGCCAGCAGGAACATCTTGCCCTGCAGCTTGTCCATCAGCTCGGGCTGGCGCGCCGAGGCCTCGAGGTACTTGCTGCCCATCACGCCGATGCCGATGCAAGAGCCGATGGCGGCCAGGCCGATCAGGTGGCCGACGGCGAGCGGCAGGAGTTCGGTGGTGCCGTTCATGGTGAGGTCCTTCCTTCGGTCGCGGGCCGTGGCAGCGACGCTGCCTTGATCGACCCACGCCGCCATCATCGGGACCGGCCCGCAGCGGGTCCATGACCCCGCAGGTCATGGCCGCATCGCGGCTCAGGTCGCGAGGCGGCTGAAGCCCGAGTCGAGCCGCACCGACTGCAGCTGCGGCGCCGTCCAGTCGCGGATCCAGCCGGCGAACAGCGCCTCGGGCATGGGCTTGGCGACGTAGTAGCCCTGGGCCTCGTCGCAGCCCAGGGCCTGCAGCATCTTCCAGGCCTTGGGCGTCTCGATGCCCTCGGCCACGACGTTGAGGCCGAGGTTGTGCGCGAGGTCGACCGTGGACCGCACGATCTTCGCGTCGTCGAGGTCGCGTTCCATGTTCATCACGAAGCTCTGGTCGATCTTCAGCTCGTGCACCGGCAGCCGCTTCAGGTAGGCCAGCGACGAGTAGCCGGTGCCGAAGTCGTCGAT
>Ga0268299_1002697_pt1 | contig 19578 bp, 24 predicted proteins | sample NOBtaG_FD_193484 | JGI IMG/M metagenome (GOLD analysis project Ga0268299, IMG submission 193484) | Activated sludge microbial communities from bioreactor in Nijmegen, Gelderland, Netherland - NOB reactor | ecosystem: Engineered > Bioreactor > Aerobic > Activated sludge | place: Netherlands...
AAGTATAGAAGTATAGAAGTATAGAAGTATAGAAGTATAGAAGTATAGAAGTATAGAAGTATAGAAGTATAGAAGTATAGAAGTATAGAAGTATAGAAGTATAGAAGTATAGAAGTATAGAAGTATACTCTTATACTCTTATACTCTTATACTCTTATACTCTTATACTCTTATACTCTTATACTCTTATACTCTTATACTCTTATACTCTTATACTCTTATACTCTTATACTCGTATACTCGTATACTCGTATACTCTTATACTCTTATAAAGCTATAAAGCTATAAAGGAATTTAGGATTAAATAAAGATAATGGGGCTGTAGTAGATCAGATTAAATTTGAGTCCAATTTTTCAATATTTTTAGTTGATGTTTAGGTGTTCCATAATTAAACCTGAATTCACATTCTTTAAGAAATAATGGAAATGATTCTTTGGGAATTCCATTGTATTTTCTTAAAACACGTTTGGCCTGATTCCAAAAGTTCTCAATCCCGTTAATGTGATTCTTGCCTTGTGCAAATAGCGTGGAGTGATTAATCCGTTCATGGTAAAAGTGGCTCACATCAAGTGCATTGTAACTGCGATAACAATCTGTATAAACTACGCTGTCTGGTGCTATTTTTCTTGTTATCAGCGGCATGAGTGTTTCTGATTTAGTGTCACCTACAACCTTTGTGTATACCTTACCACCGCGCTTCAATATGCCGAATACAGCAACCTTACCAGCAGCTCCACGGCCACGTTTACCTTTACGAATACCACCGAAGTAGCTCTCATCCAACTCCACTATACCATCAAAGATTTCGTGAGATTCCTGCTCCAAATGATAAGCAATAACTTCACGTATTTTGCGATAAAACAGCGCTGCGCTATTGGGCTGAATTCCGAGTATATTGGCCGCTGATCTTGCTGTAACTTCCAGCACAAAAAATTCCAGTAACCTTAACTGTATTTTCCTTAATAATCTACAATGACTTATCTTCATTCAATTAGCTTAACAACTAAGCTAATCTACTACAGCCCCTAAATTTTTAAATTCAGTTTTTTAATTGGCAAATCTATTTTGGTTAGGCTTAATTTCTCTTGATTGTCGTACTGAATAGAAACATTCTTTCCAATGGGTGGTGGAGAGCTAAATAATTCCAGTTTGTGTGATATAAATTCTTTATTCACTTGCTGGTAAACAATTCCTTTTTCCTTGTCTACATGAAGAATTGAGCCTTCATAAACGTTGTTATTCGTTTCAGCCGTTTTTGCCAAATAAATGTTATAGATACCTGGCTTGATACCTTCCTCGGCTTTTTTGATTAATCCGGCAGTTTTCCATTCATTGTTATTGAAATTCTGAAGAATCTTTTGTCCGTTCATGACTAATAGTCGTTGTTTCATTTTGATAAATTTAGATAAACTTCCTGAATTATTTTTTCCAGGTCAAATTCTTTTTTGTTGACGCCAAAAAAGAATGCAGTCAGGTTAAAAACACCCCGGCCTGAGCCATCGAGATCACCTTTTTTTAATGAAGATAAAATGGAGTGGTATAGGTCTTTACACTTTTGACCTTCAATAAAATAGGTTTTAAGCGCATCGGAAATCATTTTCTTTTGCTGGCCGGATAATTTTTTCATGATGTCCTCCGGTTGATGCGTTCTTTTTTTCAGTCGCACATAAATATAAACGAGCAATTGATCGGCAGGGGATTTATGGCCGCTCTCTTTTTTTTCGTCGCCGTTGATAGCGGGGTAGGGCGCCTGGTGCGTTAATTCATTAACAATGCTTTTTTCTTCTGCTTTTGATTCCAGAAAATTCCTGAATTGCTGTATTTTAGTGCGCGTAATGTCTTCCGGGGGACTGTAGTTCAACCAGTCAACAAGTTCGAGGGGATAGCTTTTGAAGATTTTCTTAAGGTTAAAAATGGCAGCTATATCCGTTAATTTCCCGGTATTAAAAAGCTTGGCTATAGGATCGGGTAGATCCAGCGCGGCTGCATGTATTGACACATAGGAAGCAGACTTGCCGATGGCTTTGCCTATTTGTTCGTGCGTCTTGCCGGCAGCCATTTCCCGCCCGATGTAATCTACAATTTCACGAGATGTGAGATTGTCGCGTTGCAAGTTTTCCACTACCTGATCAGCCAGACTATAATCGGCATCAATATAGGCTGGTATTGATTCAAGTCCTGCATTTTTGCTGGCACGATAGCGTCTTGCGCCATGGTTGATGATATAGGTCCCCGGTTTTTCCGGATTAGGCCGCACTGAGATAGGGGTCTTTACGCCGCGCAATTTAATTGTTTCTGTTAATTCTGCAAGTGATTCCGAATCAAATATTTTTCTTGGTTGCGCTGCATCCTCAATAATCAAATCCAGAGGGATCTGGCTTGCACCCAAGACATCGGGCGCTTTCTTTTCGTGATCGGATAAATCCTTTTTCCTTGCCATCGATTTAATATTACTTTATTTTTAAAGTAATCCCTGAAAAGAATTTTTTAAAAATTATGTGCAGGATATCATTGCCATGATTGCTCCAAATTTTAGAAAAAAGGTATATTTTCAGGTAAATATGCGCACCATATGGCAAGCAGGAAAGGAAGAGATGTAAACAAGGTGCCCTCCAAATATAATAGGTAAAAGTTGCTATAAACCCGCCTCTTGATACAGGCAGCAACCGGAAAGAAAAACACTGCGTATTCTATCTGTTATAGAGTATTGATTCATTACTAAACTGCATAATTTGATCCATGATCTTGATCCATAATCCTGGAGTCATGAATGTATATCAAGGGTGCCCATAAAATAGACAAAAAGAACAATGCTTAACGGTTAAGGGACACAGAATTACGCTATGTATAATTTAATATTAACCACAAACATTTTAAGAATTCTGCGTGAAAAGAAGCTAACAAAAGCTGAGTTGGCGCAAAAGGCAGGCGTTTCAATCTCATTTTTTACGGAGCTAACCAATGACAAAGCCAACCCGTCGCTAAGAATCATAGAGGCCATCGCCAAGGCCCTGGATACACCCTTACCGCTCTTGTTTGATAGCTCGGATATGAGCGCAGCAGAACGCGCCATATTAACTGATAGTACTGGACAACTGGCAAAGGGATTTGTCTGGAAAGGCGCTATATTGAGTGAATTTCAGGCATATCAGGTCGCGCAATGGGATCGCGAAAACCGCGAGCTGCTAAAGAATTTAAAATGAAGAAATAAAAATATATTGCACATAATTATTTATTGTTATATTGTAATAACCAATATTTGGTTATTGATGTGTCGATATGACAATACAAGATCAGTTTGCTGACATTCCTACAGTTAAAGACCGCGCAAAACGCAAGCTTGAGCGTGATGCAGGCCAAATCGTACTTGCTCTGCAAGATCCCGAAACGGTTGAAATCATGGTCAATGCTGATGGCCGTATCTGGCAGGAGAAGCTGGGTCAGAAAATAGCCTGTATCGGTAATCTGCACGCGGCACAGGCGGAAGCGGTCATCAAAACCGTCGCAGGCTTTCATGGCAAGGAAGTCACCAAACTCAATCCGATTGTTGAAGGCGAATTTCCACTCGATAATTCACGCTTTGCCGGTCAATTACCCCCAATTGTTTCAGCGCCCACTTTTGCCATCCGCAAAAAAGCCATCAAGATTTTTACGCTTGAGCAGTATGTGGAAACCGGCGTGCTGTCGCCAAGACACTGTGATGTCATTAAAGATGCCGTACGCAATCACCGCAACATCCTGGTTATTGGTGGCACAGGATCGGGCAAAACAACACTGATCAACGCCATCATCAATGAAATGGTCATACAAGATCCTGATGAACGTATCGTGATTCTGGAAGATGCCGGTGAAATCCAGTGTGCCGCGCAGAATTTCGTCCAGTATCACACCACACTCGATGTCAACATGACGCAATTACTCAAAACAACATTGCGCATGCGCCCGGATCGCATTCTGGTGGGCGAGGTGAGGGGCCCTGAAGCACTGGATTTGCTCGATGCCTGGAATACCGGTCATGAAGGCGGGGCTGCAACTTTGCATGCCAATGATGCGCTATCTGGACTCACTCGTCTGCAATCTCTCATTTCTCGCAATCCTTCAGCACCGAAAGAAATCATGCCATTAATCGCAGAGGCGGTTGATATGGTCGTGCATATCACGCGTACAACGCATGGTAGAAAAATTCAACAAATTATTGAGGTACAGGGTTTTAAAAGAGGAAGTTACCAAATCAAGAAGCTGTAAATAATCCACAGGAGCAGGTCAATGGAGCTAATTCGTATCAACGGTATCTCAACAGTCAGTTGTTTCTTCACAATCGCTATTTTGTTTGGTTTTCTATTGTCAGCTGATCATGCGCAAGCCGCTGTCGGCGCGGGTGGTGCACTTCCCTATGAAACCTGGCTGGTGAATCTGAGAAACTCCGTCACCGGCCCGGTTGCGTTTACCTTGTCCATTGTCGGTATTGTGGTTGCAGGCGGTATTCTGATTTTTGGCGGCGAACTCAATGCGTTCTTCCGTACCCTGATTTTTATAGTACTCGTCATGGCATTACTCGTTGGCGCCAACAATGTCATGACCAATTTGTTCCAGGGTGCTGTGATTCCGGGTGAAATATCCCAAAGCCCGGAATCAACGCCTGGTTCTGAATAGTAGGGGACTTGTTATGGGACTGCGCACCATACCTATCCGCCAATCGGGAAACCGTCCTAACCTGTTCATGGGTGGAGATCGGGAGCTGGTGATGTTTTCCATTTTGATTGCAGCCACCTCCATCTTTGTAGCGATGGAACTCAAGGCCACACTCTTCGGCATCGCGTTATGGATTTTTGCGCTCTTTGCACTGCGCTTGATGGCCAAATATGATCCGCAGCTTCGTCATGTTTACCTGCGCCAGATTCAATACAAGACCTACTATCCGGTGCGAAGCACTCCTTTTTATGTCAATACCCGCCAACAGGAAAAACAGCACGCATGATTGCCGCTATCACCATTCTCATTGCATTGCTTGGAGCTGTGTTACTCCTGATGCTGTTTGTGCGCATTCGGAATGCGAACAAAGAATTAAGGCTGGATAAACATCGATCCAAAGAGATGGGTTTTGCAGATCTTCTGGTGTATGCAGCGATGGTGGAAGATGGCGTCATTGTGGGCAAGAACGGCGCATTGATGGCCGGGTGGATATTTTGTGGCGATGATACTGCCAGTAGTACCGATATTGAGCGTGAGCGCGTGTCGTTTAGGATTAATCAGGCATTATCGCGTTTGGGCAATGGCTGGATGATTCATGTCGATGCCACTCGTAAACCGGCTTTAGCGTATTCGGATAAGGCGCTATCCAGCTATCCAGATCCCGTTACCGCTGCAATTGACGAGGAACGGCGCAATCTTTTTGAGCACATTGGCACACTATACGAGAGTTGCTTTATTGTAACCCTCACATATCTTCCGCCATTGCTCGCGCAGCGCAGGTTTGTTGAACTGATGTTTGATGATGACAGCCAAGTTCCGGATCAAAAAGCCCGCACTCAAGGATTACTGGAATATTTCCAGCGCGAATGTCTCAATTTTGAATCCAGATTATCCAGCGTGTTTCATATGACGCGGTTAAAAAGCCAAAAACAGACCAATGAGAATGGTTCTTTGGTGATTCTCGACGATTTCCTGAGCTGGCTGCAACTGTGCATTACGGGCCTAGATCATCCTATGGCGTTGCCTACCAATCCAATGTATCTGGATACTTTGCTCGGTGGTCAGGAAATGTGGGGCGGGGTCGTACCTAAAATTGGCCGCAATTTCATTCAGGTAGTCTCGATTGAAGGTTTTCCACTGGAATCTTCACCGGGCATGTTGAATCTCTTGTCCGAATTGCCCGGTGTCTATCGCTGGTCATCGCGGTTTATCTTTATGGATGCGCATGAAGCGGTCAGTCATCTGGAGAAATTTCGCAGACGATGGAAACAGAAGGTTCGTGGCTTTTTTGACCAGGTGTTTAACCTGCAAAGCAGCCATATTGATGAAGACGCACTCAATATGACCGAAGATGCGCAGTCAGCGATTGCAGAGACCAATAGCGGCTTTGTGGGGCAGGGGTACTATACCAGCGTGGTTGTGCTGATGATGGAAGATCGGGCGGCATTGGAAGAAGCCGGGCGCAGAGTCGAGAAAGCCATCAATCATCTGGGATTTGCTGCACGGGTTGAGACGATTAACACCATGGATGCGTATTTGGGCAGCCTGCCAGGGCATGGTGTAGAAAATGTCCGTAGACCCTTAATCAACACGATGAATCTATCGGACTTATTGCCGGTCAATACCATCTGGACAGGTAAACCCATAGCCCCTTGTCCGATGTATCCACCCAATTCACCTCCCTTGATGCACTGTGTGACGCAAGGTGCAACGCCATTCCGGTTGAATCTGCATGTACGCGACCTGGGCCACACCTTCATGTTCGGGCCGACAGGAGCCGGTAAATCCACGCATCTGGCATTGATTGCTGCACAATTGAGACGCTATCAAGGGATGTCAATTTATTGCTTTGATAAGGGGCTATCAATGTATCCCTTGACTCGTGCGGTGGGTGGCCAGCATTTTACCGTGGCAGGCGATGATGAATCACTGTCTTTCTGCCCCTTGCAGTTCTTGCACACCAAAGGAGATCGCGCCTGGGCGCTGGAATGGATTGGTTTGATGGTAGAACTCAACGGCGTCACGGTCACGCCGTTACAGCGTAACGAAATCAGTCAGGCTATTGCCAACATGCATCAAAGCGGCTCCAAAACCTTATCAGACTTTCTGGTAACCATCCAGAATGAAGCCATACGCGAAGCACTGCGCCAATACACGATAGACGGCATGATGGGGCATTTGCTCGACGCTGAAGTTGATGGATTGAATCTTTCGACATTCACCACGTTCGAGATCGAGGAATTGATGAATCTCGGTGATAAATATGCGCTGCCTACGCTGCTGTATCTGTTTCGCCGCATTGAGCGAAGCCTCAATGGGCAGCCATCCGCCATCATTCTTGATGAAGCCTGGTTAATGCTGGGCCATCCGGTATTTCGCGCCAAGATCCGCGAATGGCTCAAAGTCATGCGTAAAAACAATTGCCTGGTATTGATGGCAACGCAAAGTTTATCGGATGCGGCCAACAGCGGCATTCTCGATGTGATTGTCGAATCCACTGCCACAAAGATATTTTTACCCAATGTATTTGCACGCGATGAAGAAGCTTCAGCTTTGTATCGGCGCATGGGATTAAATTCACGCCAGATCGAGATTCTGGCCTCAGCCATTCCCAAACAGCAATACTATACGGTGTCCGAAAATGGCAGACGACTCTACGACCTGGCACTCGGTCCACTGGCGCTGGCTTTTGTGGGATCAACAGATAAGGAATCGATTGCAACTATAAAGAACCTGCATGACAAGTATGGTGAAGGTTGGGTGAATGAATGGTTGGCAATCAAAGGATTAACGTTATCTGATTATGGAGTTTCTGCATGAATGTGATCAACGACTTATTCAAGTTAAAGCCGGGCGTGGATGAGAGTGCGCGTGTTAATGATAATGTGATGGAAGGCGGTCGCCGCTCAGGCGAAAATGAAAATCCTTATCTATCCGCACGGCGCACCTGGAATGATCATATGCGCGGGGTACAGGCTTCGCGCACTATGTGGCAAATGCTGGCGTTACTCTGTCTGTTGATTGCGCTGGCAGGGGTAGGAGGTGTCATTGTGATCGGCAGTCAATCCAAGTTCATCCCTTACGTGGTACAGGTCAATAAACTGGGTGAAGCACTCGCGGTTTCGCGTGCGGATATGGCGGCGGTTGCCGATCAGCGGGTTATCCATGCATCTCTTGCCTCGTTTATCAATGACTTGCGCATGGTCACACCGGATATCGCCTTGCAGCGGCGTGCCATCTTTCGGGCATACGCTATGCTGTTAACTAATGATCCAGCTACGGCAAAAGCCAACGATTGGTTTAACAGTAATGAGGCAAGCAGTCCTTTCAAACGCGCAGAAACACAGACGGTCAGTGTTGAAATCATATCGGTCATTCCGCAATCACCGGAGACCTGGCAGGTCGACTGGCTGGAAAAAGTTTATGACCGGCAGGGACATTTAACCGAGCCACCGTTCAAGATGCGTGCCTTGCTCAGAATCTATAACAAGCCGCCAACACAAAGCACGACAGAAGAGCAGATTAGAGCCTGTTAACACTATTTGATATAATACGGTGATGGAAATCACCGAAAGCCAATATCAACAGATCGAACACTGTATGCCGCGCCAACGTGGCAATGTCAGTCATTCCAATCTACAAGTTCTCAATGCTATTCTGTATGTTACCGAGCATGGTTGCAAGTGGCGTGGACTACCCAAGCGCTTCGGCAATTGGCACACCATCTACACTCGAATGAATCGATGGGCAAAAAGTGGCATGCTTCAAAAAGTTTTTGAGCAGTTGCAGCAACAACAAATCATTCGCATCAAAATTGAAGCCGTTTCGATGGATAGCACTAGCATCAAAGTGCACCCTGATGGTACTGGTGCATTAAAAAAAACGGCCCACAATCCATCGGCAAATCCCGAGGTGGCTGGACCACCAAGATTCATCTGGTTGCCGCAGATGCCAGAACAGCCATAACCTTTGCCTTATCTCCGGGGCATGCGCATGATGCACCGGAAGGGCGACAACTCTTGTTAGCGCTCGGCCCCGTCTCTTCACCTACTCATCTGCTGATGGATCGTGCTTATGAAGGTGATCAAACCAGACAGCTTGCATTGGAGCTCGGTTATATCCCGGTTGTCCCACCCAAAACTAATCGGATGGAGCCCTGGGAATATGACCGCGCCATGTACAAAAAACGTAATGAGATCGAAAGATTATTCCGCAGACTCAAGGGCTTTCGTCGAATATTCTCCAGATTCGACAAACTGGATGTCATCTTTCTCTCATTCATCCATTTCGCTCTTATCGTCGAAGCACTTAGGTAGTGTTAACAGGCCCTAGAAATAACCCGCTGGGTATTTATATCCAGGATTTCTCGTGGTCGAAACAAACGTAAGGAGGCCGTCAGTCATGAAACAGTTAATTGCTTTAATCACACTGATCCTCACAATCGGGTTGGTTGGTTCAATTCATGCCAACGGCCTATCTGAAGCGTATTTTACTGACAAGAATCCTCAATTAACACCGCAGGAGCGCGCTGCCCTTGATCTGGCCAAGAAATGGCAGGCAAGCAACCCCACGGGAACCAAGCCGGTCGCGGGACCAGACGGCTCCATTCGTTTTTTGTTTGGTTCGCAGCAACCCAGCATCGTCTGTGCGGTATTGCAGGTGTGTGATATTGAATTGCAGCAGGGCGAACAGGTCAATTCCATCCACCTGGGCGATCAGGCGCGATGGTTGGTTGAGCCAGCAGTGACAGGGCAGGGGGCTTTGGAGGTACAACATTTAATTGTTAAACCGCTGGATGTGGGTTTGGAGACTTCACTTGTAGTGACCACGAACCGGCGCACGTATCACCTGCGTCTGCGATCCCATCGGCGTGATTTTATGCCGAGAATCGGTTTCATTTATCCGGAAGATGCGGCTGCCAAATGGGATGCGATAAAGACCCGGGAGAATCATGCCATGGATGTGAGGCGCTCACGCACCATTTCTGAAACAGGGGAGTATCTGGGTAATCTGGATTTTGCTTATTCGGTAGATGGCAGTGCAGCATGGAAGCCACTGCGTGTCTATAACGACGGCCAGAAAACCATCATCCAGATGCCTGCCATCATGGCGCAAACAGAAGCGCCAACTTTGCTACTGCTGAACAAGGAGGGTGTATTTTTTAGTGAAGATGAAACGGTTATGGTGAATTACCGCTTGCAGGGTGATCGCTATATTGTGGATACGGTGTTTGATCGTGCGATTCTGATTGCAGGGGTGGGCGGCAATCAGAGCCGGGTGACGATTACACGGGGGAATTGAGTATGAATAAAATGATAGTTGCCTCAAATCCTGTTTTTTTCCTTATGTTGGGTTTATTGGTGCTTAACGGTTGTGCGATGCAACCCTTTGGATATGGCAATTTCATTCAAAATCCCTCAGCTGCACACAGTAAAGTCATGGCTGATGATGTGACAGCGCAACTAAAACGGTTGTATCCCGCTGCAAATACGCAGTTTAATCTGCGTCATGAAGCTAATGATCCATTTGGCCATGCTTTGATAGAAAACCTGCGTCTTGAAGGATTTGCGGTTCAGGAAGCAACTCAACAATCCATTCAGCAGCAAATATTTGCTGTGCCGCATCAACCCGATACTGGACTGCAAAAAGGTCTTGCTTTGAGTTATGTTATTGATCAATCGTCTGATTTGTATCATGTCAACATCATGATTAATGATATGCGAATATCGCGTGCCTTCATGGCGGAAGTGGATGGTGTTCATCCTGCAGGCCTTTGGGTCAGAAAAGAATAGGGTAGGGAGATGACAACCCAATCAAAACTGCTGTCACCTGATTCATCGCCGGATGTGGTTTCAAGGAGTGTCGGTGTTCGGCGTGTCAATAACCTGCCGATTGTTATTTTTGGCGGGATTATGTTGGTCTTTATGCTGCTGATGATGGTCGTTGCCATGAATCGGGCAACCGAGCGTGGTCAATACGATTCTGATACCGGTCATGATGTCCAGTCGAGCAATTCCTTTGCTTCATTGATTGCCAAAGACTATGTTGGCGGCATCATAGAACCTAAAAATCCAACTAATATTCCTGATTTCTCGGACAAAGCGCCCATCCCAGGAATCATCATCGAACGACCAGCGGATCTGGATCGGCCGCCTTTACCGCCATCTGTAAACACTTCTGATCCATCCCAAAACTCCGACCTTGCGCATATTCGTATGCTGAAGCGTCAACAACTGGAAGAAGCGATCAAGGCCAAAACCAACGTCAATACCATTGCACCCAGAAGTAGCGGATCATCGCCGGATTTAACCACCAGTAGCACGCCCAAAACACGTGAGGAAATGTTGGCCAAACTGGCATCCGTGCGTCAACAGATTGATGCAAACCTGCGCGAAGACCCAACGGCTGCATATCATGCGCGACTGGCACAATTAAAGCAGGGTAGGGAAGCAGGACTGGGTGGAGAGTCGGGTTTAGGTGGAAGATCGGGAGTTGCTGGTGAATTCATGGATGATGGAACGCCTCGTTTATTGAATGACGATGAAGTTAAGCCGGCCCAGGATTATTCTCGCTTTGATTCGACAGAAGGGGAGGAACGCTGGAATTTGAAAAGTGATGTGCAAAAGCCCGCAACACCTTATATCCTGCAAACCGGATTTGTAATACCGGCAACGCTGATATCCGGCATTAACTCGAGCCTGCCAGGCCAGATTATGGCGCAGGTGAGCCAGCATATTTATGACTCCCCGATTGGCAAATGGCGTCTGATTCCGCAAGGCTCAAAACTGGTGGGTACGTACTCCAGCGAAGTGGAATTCGGTCAGGCGCGTGTGCTGGTGGCCTGGCAACGCATTATCTTTCCAGATGGCAAAACCATGGATATTGGTGCCATGCCGGGTGCTGATGGAGGGGGTCATGCAGGCTTTAAAGATCAGGTCAATAACCATTACCTGCGCATCTTTGGTTCAGCCCTGATCATGTCAGCCATTATTGCTGGTGCGACATACAGCCAGCGCGATGCAGGGAGTGCATTTGGGCGGCAAAATGCCGGCAGCATCATGAGTCAGGCGTTGGGTCAGCAATTGGGGTTGGTGACAGCCAATCTGATCCGCAAAAACCTCAATATATCGCCAACACTTGAAATCAGACCGGGGTATCGCTTCAACATTATCGTTACCAAAGACATGAAGTTTTCCAGACCGTATCAATCATTTGATTATTAATGACAGGAGTAATCAAACATGACAAACAGTAAAAATCTGACCACCCGGTTGATCATGATACTGCTCGTTTTGGGTAATGCCGGATATTCATCGGTGATCAAAGCCGGTGGAATACCTGTCATTGATGTGGCGAATGTAAAACAAACCACCATTACCGCCATTGAAAACGTAGAGCAGACACTGAAGCAAATAGAGCAATACCAGACACAATTGCAGCAATATGAAAACATGATCCGAAACACGCTAGCCCCGCCTGCTTATGTCTGGGCGAAAGTGGAATATGCGATGAACAAGCTGATCAATTTGACCAATACCATACGCTATTATGAGCAACAGTATGGCGGACTGGATAGTTATATGCAGCGGTTTCGCAATACGGATTACTATCGTAGTTCCCCTTGCTTTAGTTTGCAGGAAAAGTGTAATGAAGGCGCCTGGAAGTTATTGAAGGAGGGGCAAAATACCAGTACGGATGCCCAGAAAAAAGCCAATGATTCACTCTTGCGGGGCTTGAGCGAACATCAAAATCAGATTCCACCCGATGCGGCACATTTGCAAACCCTGCAACAAAAAACCGAATCAGCTCAGGGACAAATGGAAGCCCTGCAATATGCCAACCAGCTGGCCGCGTACCAGGCAAACCAGTTGCTGCAAATGCGCCAGATGCTGATCGCCCAGCACAATGCCTTCAATACACAGAGTCAGGCTGATGTAGACCAAAAAGCCATGCAACAGGCTGCACGCGAAGCGGCAACGAAACGTTTAAGTCCTGAAATCCTGCCTGTTGGTAGAAACTGGTCTGTCAGAGACGCATTTTAAAATTTCGAGGAGAAAAATCATGAAAATTAGTTACTTGAATATTTTGGTTATTTGTTCATTGTCTTTGCTAATGTTGACCGGATGTTATAAGGATGGGGATGGCAAGCTTGAGATGAAGGAGCCCAAGAAGGAATTAAGTGAAATGCCCCCAGGGATAGTATGGGATGCGTCTGATCCTGATAATGCTAAAAAGGCAACTAAATAACTGTATGGGCTTATTTGATACTGATGTGGCAGACAATCAACGAAATAATTAAGATGTATAAAATACATTGTATTTCCATGACCTTGTTTCTTCTATTATTTATCTCCGGTGGAGCATCTGCTGAATTAGCCTATGTTGACCCAGTGACTAATCAAGGCGTATTGGATCAGGTTACCAGTATGTTTGCCGGGAAAGTAAAATCCTGGCATAACATCATACAGTCTGCTGCTGAACGTTTGTTTTGGACGTTAGTGTTGATTTCAATGGTTTGGACGTTTGGCATGATGTTGTTGAGCAAGGCCGATATAGGTGATTTCTTTGCTGAATTTACCCGTTTTATTATCTTTACAGGATTTTACTTCTGGCTGTTGACTAATGCGATAACCGGCCACAATATTGCGGGTACGATTATTGCCTCGATGCAGCAACTAGGTAATAGTGCGGCAGGCTTGCCTGGGAACAGTAGTTACTCCAGTATTATGAATACAGGTGTTCTAATATGGAACCAAGCCACGAGTAATCTTACATTAATGCAACCGGTCGACAGTTTAATTGCGGTCATTATAAGTTTAATTGTTTTAATCGTTATAGCTGTCATTGCAGTCAACATGTTGCTATTAATGATCTCATCCTGGGTGCTGATGTATGCAGGGATCTTTTTACTTGGTTTTGGTGGTGCGCGCTGGACATCAGATATCGCTATTAACTACTTCAAAACGGTATTGGGTATCGGTATACAGTTATTTGTAATGCTGCTGATTGTTGGGATTGGCAGCGATTTGCTAACCAGTTTCTACACCAAAATGGGTAAAAATGTTCTGAATTATGAAGAACTGGCAGTTATGCTGATTTTTACGATAGCGTTTTTTGTATTGATTTCCAAATTGCCCCCTTTACTCGCCGGTATCGTCACTGGCAGTAGCATCGGCTCAACTGCAGGGATTGGCAGTTATAGCGCGGCAGGTTTTATGTCAGCGGCAGGAACGGCTGCCGCCGTTGCCTCGTATGGTGGCACACTAGCAGCCAGTCGATTGTCAGCAATGAGAAGTCCGGGACCAGATGCCTTACGTAGCGCCATAGAAAAAGGTCAAGCTCAGGAATCAGCGGGTATGAACAATATTTCGCGAGGAGGGAACAAATAGTGTTTGAAGTGTTTGAATCAGGACAACCGAACACACAGCAACCAGCGTGCTAATCGATGATGGATTTGCCGCCGGATATGCAAGAAGGAGTAGTGTGCTCAATTATTGCTGCCGTGAAGTATGAAATACCGGCCAATATTTTATTGGCAATAGCCGAGAAAGAGGGCGGCAAGCCAAGGCAATGGGTCAATAACAATAATGGTACCTACGATGTTGGCTCGATGCAATTTAATACCTCATATCTTCGGGATTTATCCAAATATGGCATCACGGCTGATCATGTGGCAAGAGCTGGTTGTTATGCCTATGATCTGGCCGCATGGCGTGTGCGGATACATATCAAGAATGATAAAGGTGACATCTGGACGAAAGCAGCCAATTATCATTCGCGTACTCCACAATATAACTCCAAGTATCGCGCTGATTTGATTGTCAGGGCTGTTAAGTGGGCTGATTGGTTGGAAGACCGATCTCCTTCGTCAACTACCAATAATCAATAATGAAATTTTTCCAACAAAATCTATGGAGAAAGCTGTAGATGAATGCGTTAAGTATAGAGGACAAATAAGCTCTTGAGTGTTTAAAAAAGGCGCAGTATATTGTGTAGGCAATGTTAATTAGTCGTTATATGGATACTTTAAACAGATGCTTAATAATTTATGTTTAAAGATAGTATCTAATTCATGCCTTTTTCGTGAGTTAGTCATTTAATAAATGCATTTACTATACCTTCCATGTTAAATGCTAGAAATTCTTACAGATAATATATTTAATATGGATTTATCCAATGATTAGCAAACTTGATAATGATAAGGAGTTGAATTTATACCACCAAGCTTTGAATTTAAGAGCTGCAAGGCAAGAATTACTTGCAAGTAATGTGGCTAATGCAGACACTCCTAATTTTAAGGCGAGAGATATTGATTTTTCTAGTGTACTGCGTGAAAAACTTTCATTAACAACAAATACAACCCAGGTTGGTTTAATAACAACATCATCAGGGCACATTTGTACCAATCCAGCAGGGATCCTCGGAGGTGATAACTTGTTATATCGTGTTCCTTTGCAACCAAGTGCAGATGGAAACACAGTAGATATGAATATGGAGCGTACCCAGTTTGCCGATAACTCAATTAAATATGATGTGATCCTAACACTTATTAAGGATAAGTTTGACGACTTATCCTTAGCCATGCAGGAGAGATAAATATGTGTATATTTGTTGTAATAGACATCACAATCTCACCGCTTGAATAAGTGTAATAAGCATAGGTAACGTAAGAATTTGCTGCCAAACCACCGTGCTTGACCGCCCACGGTACGTTTTGCTACATAGGGCTTACTCAGAAATTCAGCGATCAGTCATACACTGCCAAATAAAAATTCTGGTTTGAGATGAATTGGCAGGCACGCGCAACCCCAATTTCTCTGAGCATGCTCTTTTCTGTCACCCAAATTGCTATTTTAACAGCAAATTTCTTCAGACAAATAAAAACTCGCACCAAAATGAGCAGATTCATGACCAGGAAAATGCTATTAATCCATGCGCAGAAGTATCAGCTTGCTTGGCTCGAATATGGATACCTCCAAAAACCGAGAAAAAATTTCGTGAAGATAAGCCGAAGCTTTTCATGAGCAATTATACGTTATAAAGAGTATCTATTTTTCTGTATTTCAGGCAATTCAGCCCATTTTATACTTATGATCTAGACAAGACCCGCTCGGTTTGTCCAAGCCGATACTAGTTTGATCTCTCGTGATTCCGATGGTGTCAATAGCGTGTTTCGTGATTTTACAGGCGATGCTTCCAAAGTACCCAATTGATGGTTGCCGCCCTGACAGAGGGGCATACTATTTCGTTGCAAACTTTATTCACCTGAAAAAATCTTGACGAGGAATTGCTTAATAACAACCACAACCACCGCCACCCGAAGAGGATTTATGGCTTGGCGCCGCTTCGCGACTGCTGTAGTTATGCGATTGTAATTTACTTTGCAGAGGGTGAGGATCCAATTCCATTTGAGGCTTCGCAAGAATGCCGCGTTCCCAGGGTGCTATGTTGACACAAACCGGTTCCCCCAATACCCATTGCGAGTAATGATCCGAAAATCGTTGCAGGATAACGAATTTTTTATGAAGGAGAGCAAGTTTAGAAAAATCCCTCTATCTCTAAGGTTCCATCACCAGTTGCGTAATCAATGCACGCAATTTTTCAGCTTCATCAGGACGGAATCCTTGATGAACATGACGGATGTTCCCTTTTCGATCAATTAAATAGGAGGTCGGCATTGCCATTACTTCAAGACCTTTGGCGCATTGTTTGCTTGGATCCGCAACAATCGAAAAATCGACTGGATTTTTAGCAAGAAAGTCCTCGGCATCTGCAATTTTCTCATCCAGATTGATGCCAATTACATGCAAACCTTTATCCTTCAAATCATGATTCAGCTGATCTAAAAAAGGAAAAGACTTGACACAGGGAGGGCACCAGGATGCCCAGAAATCCATGTAGACAACTTTTCCCTTAAATTCTTGTAAATCATGCGCAGGCTTGCCATCTAATGTCGTCAATGCACAAGAAGACGATACCTGCTCCAGGTGTTCTGCAAGTGACGCTGTTGCAAACAAACTCAACACTGGAATTATAAAAAACAACAATTTTATTTTCTTAATCATTGTTCTAGCACCTTCATTATTACTTAAATAATTTGTCAATACTGTACAATCGTCTTCCAGGTTCATACTATAAGAAACTGGGGTATCAAATAAATCACGATTTAACATTCAAGAAGTCAAGAATTACTCAAATTGTTTGACATTAATATCTGTCCCAGTATGAACACCTGTTGCTGTCTTGCAATGATAGTCAACGACAAATTGTCTTGCGCCCACATCGGTTTTGTTTACCACCAACAAATAAACCCCGTTCCCTCCTTGCAATATAATGGATGGACTTGGATTTGCATCCCCTGAAACTGTATCGCTGACACTAATCGCCCTGTCACCCTTTAGCAACAGCAAATTAACCAATAAATGTTCCACTGGGGCAGAAAGGTCTATGATATCGGCTTCTAAATAATCAGCCGGTCCATTGCCGTTATCAAAGCAGGTGATTTGCGCATAACCGGTAAAATTTCTAACGGTACCCGTTGGATCCAATACTGCACCACCTTCATCCGCTCCACTGAGCTGCACATAACCTATCGTATACACCAACATGAAAATGCTAATTGATAATTTCTTCAAGATGTTGGGTTGCATAATTAATTCTCCTCATGTCGCAAAGACGTATTAAGCTATTTCTGGAACTACACCTTTATTGTAGTACCTAATTTTATTATCTCGTTCAGACAAACAAATAGCAATGCGACAAAATGTCGCACCTGTATCGACAAAAACCCGACAAGCTTGCAATATCAGCGATCTACGGCAGCGGCCAGATCTGTTGCCCGTCAATTACAACTGGCATATCGCGATTAATTTGCGCGGCCGATGGTTTTACTTCCACAGTGACGCCAGTACTACCACATGATGAAGGCAATGGATTTGTCACCAGATCGCGCGTAATAGTAAATGAAGCTGGGCCATCGTCGGTTGTGCTCACGCGATCATACGGGGTACCCAGGTTATTATGCGTCCACAGATCAACGACACCTTCTCTGCCAAAATCACCCACACCGGTAATTTCACAGATATTAGCAATCGAAACACTGATTTTCACGTTTTGGGCGCAGGATGCCGGTTCGATTCCGGCTGCTGTTAGTCTCACAGGCGTGGCAACATTCAAATCGCTCGGCATACCGGGTCCACCGCCCACCCAGAATCCAACCACGTTGCCGTTTGAATCTTTTTTCTCTGCCATCGCATCGAATGCTCCGCGATTCCATAAAAGCTGAAAATTATTTCCATAATTTGTCAGAAAATCGCTCAATGAACCACCATGCGGCTGGCCATCCACCAGAATAGTTGAATCCAGACCATTTGGAAATACAACTGATGTCCCAATGACACGGACAGTATCACTACAAGAGTGACCAATCACGATGTTATTGATTAACCGGGTTCCTTCAGTTTGCGTGGGCACATCTAGGCGCGTATGCGCCAGCACGCTCTGCCCCAAACCCATCAGCATGATGCCAGTCAATGTACGTGCAAGTAATTTCATTTTGTTCATGTTTATTCTATTTCCTAAGAGAGATACTAAGAAAGTAATTGTGTAATAGGGACTTAGCCTTGTTCGTAATTTTGAACTATCTAATACTGTTGCTAATACCTTCAAATAGTATCTTTCTGCCCGCAATAAAAAGCAATGCGACAAAATGTCGCACTTCACTTATGATTCTGCACTTAGAATTTAATGATTAAATGAACGACATGCCAAGAAAATGGAGTCTTGATAACAACATTCTTCACACTTCATGAATTTATTTCTCTACGTCACATAGTCGCCGGATGGTTCATCTCTTTGATTATGAATCAATAAAAATAAGTGATGATTCTCGCATATATATAAATTAAAAGGTATTCAGGTTTAAATCTGTTTATATTTTTCCACGCCTAAAAAATATATAAAGCCAGTGTTGTTTAGAAAAATTTCTAAGTTGCAGATATACGAATAATGTGAAATGATTATATTCGAGTAAAATCTCACTTATATATGAATATATAAGATTCGGATCCAATGCGGAAATATTCAACTTATCCTATTATCAATATGCTAATAATTAGCATATTGATGAATGGGCTTAGTTTATCCTTTCGAGGAGAGGTATTTGCACATGAGTTGGATCATATCCATCAAGAACTATCCTCTGATCCCGCGGCACATCTCGAATTACATCACCACAATACTTCCGAAGACGGTGCTGATCTTGATGCAGCAACCCATTTATGCTTGCATTCTGCAGGGCAATATCAACCTTTTTATTTTAATTCCTTTCCTTTGATACCGAGTCAAGCAGCAGCAGAAGTTTTGACTGTATTTATTTCCACAATTATTCCCGAAACCATTCCGGATTTACCCCTGCGTCCTCCCCGTAGCGTTTCTTAAGCTGAATTTTAATAGTGCGATTTGTGGATTGTTTTCTTTGATCCACAGTACCGCTGAAACGGGTCATTCAGGCTTAGCTTGTGACTTGTTTGTATATGCTTAAGTACGCGGAGGAATTCCATGAAATTGAGCGATCTATTAATAGCATTGCGCTATTGGGTATCGTCAGAAGTACGAATCATATTGCTGAGCTCCATCCTATTACTGAGTTTCTCATCGCAGATAAAAGCCGGTGTGGATTCTTTTAATATTTCGCCCAATGGGATAGGGATAAAAGGTTATTCAACTGATTCAGTAGTGAATAAAGCGGGAAATGATCTTATTCTAATTCGCGTTAGATAGTACGTTAATAATCCAAGGCCAGTGGGTGATGGATTTAACGCGTTGCGAATCTTTTTCGAATACAGCGAGCGTTTGTTCGAGATGACATTCGAGCGCGTCAATAC